>Ga0155548_116_pt2 | contig 28640 bp, 29 predicted proteins | sample RifCSPhighO2_12_FD_107205 | JGI IMG/M metagenome (GOLD analysis project Ga0155548, IMG submission 107205) | Sphingopyxis sp. RIFCSPHIGHO2_12_FULL_65_19
GGGGGGGGGTCTGTATCGGCCTGTCCGGGGCACGCGAAATCATCTTGCCGACGCCTGTTTTTCTTCCGCCCGATAGTATCGGGCGAACTATTGGGTGGCGCGATTTAACCATAGGATTGGGGAATATAGCAGGCTTTCACATTTTCCCATTCTTGCCATACTCAAATAATGGAAGTGGGAGCCCTCAGGGTCGCCTCGATCGTTGATCGGATCGATGGCCCGTCGAATTGGACCATCGAACGCGATGTCCATGCGCTGATCCTGTATGAGGCGGGAAGCTATCATTGGCTGGAGACCTGGCAGGACGATCAACGGACATCGCTCGGCGATCCACTGCCCGGGGAAATGTGGCTGGTGCCGGCCGGCCGGCGATATCGCGGCACCGCAAAGGGCGGCGCGGTCCGCACGATCGAGGTCGAGATACCGGCCGCGATGCTCTCGATCGCACCCGACACACGGGCGCTGGCGGCGCACCACGACCTCGCGCTCGCGGCGCTGGTCCGGGCGCTGCTTGCGGGCGACGCCGCGGCGGCCGAACCGTTGCTCGCGATCCTGGACAAGACACTGGCGGCGATGACCGGTCGCCCCGACTCCCCGCTCATCGTCCAGCGCATCAACGACCTGATGGCCTTCATCCAGACGCAGCTCGAACTGCCGCTCACGGTGGAGGATATGGCGGCCGAGGTCGGCATGTCGGTGAACAGCTTGATCGTCCATTTTACCCGCGCGACCGGGCGCACACCCGCGCAATATGTGCTGCGCCAGCGGCTGCGTCGCGCCTGCTGGTTCCTGATGAACCGGCCGCTGACGATCGCGGAGATCGCTTTTGCCACGGGTTTTTCCAGCCATGCCCATCTTTGTGCGATCTTTCGCAGCAAGATCGGCATGTCACCGGGCGAATGGCGACGGCGCCATCGATCGGCAATCCTGCCGGCTGAGGAGGACAAATGATGTCGCATACGATGGTCATGCTTCTTGCGGGGCTCGTCCTGCTGGTCGGGCTGCGGCTGGCAATCAGCGATGGCGCGCGGGCGACGCGGATGTTCCTTTTGCTTTGGCTCGCGATCTCGATCGCCAATCTGCTCGTCGGCGTGCTCCATGCGGGTTATGGCTGGGCCGAAGAGGCCGCGATCTGGCTGCTCCTATTCGGTGCGCCCGCGGCGCTCGCCCTCATCGCGCGCCGCTTCTGGCGTTAGTTTTCGGGGCGCAGCAAGCATCCGCTGGCGCCCGCATAGCGCGCGCTGCGCGACGCGAGCAGGGGGACGCTGCCGGTGACGGTTTTCGTCGCCGGGTCCTCGCTCAGCGACACCATCTCCATGCCGGGCTCGAAGTCGCTCTGACAGCTTTCAAGACTGCGCCCCTGGACATAGCGGCACGAACAGCCGACGCGTGCGGCATAGGCAGACCCCAGCTCCGCCTGTGCCTTGAATGCCGGGAATTTCCAGATCGCGAACAGCGCGAACAGCACCCCCAGGCCGATCGCCCAAGGCAGGCATCCGCCCCAGCGACTCGTTTTTCGGCGCCCCCCGGCCGGGATCGGGGCGGGCGGCGGCGTGGGGTGCGGCGGCGTCTCGCCCGTTGTCGGCTCGGTCGGATTGATGTTATTCACCTGCGCCATGATCACGAAAAAACCGCTGCTGGCAAGTGCGGCCCTCGCGGCGCTGGGCCTTTGGTCGCTGAGCCAGGCGGCGGGGCATGGCAATATGGCGCCCGCCTCTCCCGCCCCGAAATTTGGAGCGTCGCTCGACGGCATCGCGCCGGTCGATATGCCGCAGCCGCTTCCCGCGATACCTGCGGCGATCCGCGCGCGCGCCGACGCGCTGTTCACCGACGCCGACGCGGTGGGGCAGACGCGCGCGCTGTATGTGCTGCGCGACGGTGAGCCGATCTATGAACGTTATGCCGCCGGTTTCGGCCCCGAATCAAAATTGATCAGCTGGTCGATGGCGAAAAGCATTACGGCGGTGCTGACCGGCTTCCTGGTCGCCGACGGGCAATTGTCGCTCGACAGCCCGGCCCCGGTCGCGGCGTGGCAGCGAAGCGGCGATCCGCGCGGTGCGATCACGCTGCGCAGCCTTCTTCACATGGCGTCGGGGCTGGAGCACGTCGAAACGGGCGATCCGGTTTGGCAGGGCGATACGGTCGATATGCTGTTCGGCGGCGGCGCGAGCGACATGGCGGGCTTTGCCGAGGCCAAGCCGGCGGCGGCGCAGCCGGGTGAAGTCTTCAACTATAGCTCGGCAACCAGCGTCATCCTCGCCGACATCATCGCCGACACGCTGACCCCGTCGAAAAACCCCGACGCGCGCCGCGATGCGATGCGCGACTTCATCGGCGGACGATTGATCGAACCGCTCGGCATGACCAGCCTGACCCCCGAATATGACGCCCATGGCACGATGATCGGCGGGTCGATCATGCACGCGACCGCGCGCGACTATGCCAGGTTCGGCGAATTCCTGCGCAACCATGGCGTGGTCAACGGCCAGCGACTGCTGCCCGAAACCTGGATGCGGTTCATGCTCACCCCGTCGAGCAATGATGCAGGCTATGGCGGGCATATCTGGCTGAATCGCAAACGCCCGGCGGGCGCCGCCCCGGCGCTGTGGCCCGACCGGGGCCCGAACGACCTGTTTGCCTGTATCGGTCATCAGGGCCAATATATCATCGTCTCGCCGTCGCAGCGGGTGACGATCGTGCGGCTGGGCGTCACCAAGGACGATCAGTTCCCCGAACTGCGCCGACACCTGGCGGATTTGACTGCGGCGCTCTGAGTGTGTCCGGTCGGGCGACTGCTAGCGACCGGTTTTGGACGTAAAGTTCCTCCCCATCGCAAGTCGATGGGGAGGATCTAATTGGCCGCTTCCCACCCCAAAACCGACATCAGCTTCCAACAGCGATTTACAAAAGGAAATCGCCGACCAGCGTGGTGACGCATGTGCCGGTGAGTTCGACCATCGCGCCGTCCAGACGGCACCCGACATGGCCGCCGCGCGCACTCGCCTGATAGGCTGCGAAAGCATCGCGTCCCAGTCGCGCTGCCCAATAGGGCGTCAGGACGCTGTGCGCCGATCCGGTCACCGGATCTTCGTCGATCCCCGCGCCGGGGGCAAAGGCACGGCTGACGACATCGGCGTCCGACGGGTCGCCGTTGCCGGGTGCAGTCGCGATATAGAGGATGTCACCGCCTTTTTTGAGCGCGCGGAGGTCGGGCTCGAGCGCGCGGACGGCCGCCGCGTCGGCATAGACGATTAGCGCATAACCGCCTTCGTGCCACAGCGTCTCGACGACATCGCCGCCCATCGCGCGCACGATGTCGGGCATCGGTTTCGCCGCGGGCGGATAGGCGGGCAGCGCCATCCTATAGCCTTCGGCATCGCCGCCATTGGCTTCGGCGCGGGCGACGCGCAGTATGCCCGCCTTGCGCGTGCGAAACCGCATGTCGCTCCGCCACGGCGCCGCCGACAGCAGGACATGCCCGCTCGCCAGCGTCGCATGGCCGCAAAGGGCGACTTCGACGCCCGGCGTGAACCAGCGCAGCTCATAGTCCGCTTCGCCGCTTTCGTCGGGAATCAGGAAGGCTGTTTCGGCGAGATTATTCTCCGCCGCGATCGCCTGCATCACCGGATCGGGAAGCCATTCCTCCAGCGGCATCACTGCCGCAGGGTTGCCGGTGAACGGCCGGTCGGCAAAGGCGTCGACCTGGCAGATCGGAAGCCGCCGTGCCGCGCTCATGGATAGAGCAGCCCACTCGACCAGCCGCCGCCGGTGCAGGTGAAACGCGTGCGTTCGTGCAGCCGGTGGGCGCGGTCCTGCCAGAATTCGATCGCTTCCGGGATGACGCGCCAGCCGGACCAGCGCGGCGGGCGGGGCACGTCCTGACCTGCGAACCGCGCCTGCATTTCCTCGAACCGCCGCTCAAAGGTTTCGCGGCGGTCGAGCGGGCGCGACTGGTCGCTGGCCCAGGCGCCGAGCTGGCTGTCGCGGCTGCGCGTCGCGAAATAGGCGTCGGCGGTGGCGTCATCGACCGGCGACACTATGCCCTCGATGCGGATCTGGCGCCGCAAGGATTTCCAGTGAAACAGCAAAGCGACATGCGGGTTCGCCGCCAGCTCGCCGCCTTTGCGGCTGTCGAGGTTGGTGTAGAAGACAAAACCGTCGGGGCCGTGGCCTTTCAGCAGCACCATGCGCAGCGACGGGTGCCCGTCGGGTGTCGTCGTGGCGAGCGCCATCGCGTTGGAGTCGTTGGGTTCGCTCGTCCGCGCTTCGGCGAACCAGCTGTCGAACAGGGCAATGGGATCGTCCGTCATGCCCGCGGTCATAATGCGCGCCGCGGCGATGGTCGAGCGGCATGTGCGGAACTTGACCGTGGTGCGGGCTATTCCCACATCGGCGCGCAATCGGGCCTTCACGGCCAGTCACTTATCGGGCTACAGGAGCAATATGGCCGATCCCTATTCCACCCTGGGCGTTGCAAAGACTGCGAGCGAAGCGGACATCAAGTCCGCCTATCGCAAGCTCGCCAAGGAGCTGCACCCCGACAAGAACAAGGACAACCCGAAGGCGTCGGAGAAATTCTCCGACGTGACCAAGGCGTATGACATCCTGTCGGACAAGACGAAGCGTGCACAATATGATCGCGGTGAGATCGATGGCGAGGGCAATCCCGCGATGCCCTTTGGCTATGGCGGCGGCGGCTTTCGCGGCGACCAGCGGAGCGGTCCTGGCGGTTTCAGCGGCTTCGGAAACGAAAGCGCCGATTTCGGCGATATTTTCGAGGGCCTGTTCGGCGGTCGCGGCGGCGGAGGCGGTGGCGGCCCGTTCGGCGGCTTCGGCGGGCGCAGCGCGCCGCCGCCCAAGGGCGCCAATGTCGCCTATCGCCTGGCGGTGTCCTTCATCGACGCGGCGACGCAGGCCCCGCAGCGGATCACGCTGGCCGACGGCGGCACGATCGACCTGAAACTCCCCGCCGGCGTCGAAACGGGCACGCAGATGCGCCTTGGCGGCAAGGGGCAGCCGGGACCGGGCGGCAACGGCGATGGCATCGTGACGATCACGGTCAAGGATCATCCCTTTTTCGAGCGCGACGGCGCAAACATCCGGCTCGACCTGCCGGTGACGCTGAACGAGGCGGTCAGGGGCGCAAAGGTCAAGGTGCCGACGGTCGACGGGCCGGTGATGCTGTCGATCCCCGCAGGATCGTCGTCGGGCAAGGTGATGCGGCTGAAGGGCAAGGGGTTCAGCCAGAAAAGCGGCGGCCGCGGCGACCAGCTCGTGCGGCTGATGGTCGATCTGCCCCCTGATGACGAGGCGCTGGTGGCGTTGCTCAGCGATTGGACCGACAAGCGCGCCGTGCGGGCGGAGCTGGGCGTGTGATGCGTGGCTGACGCCAGCGAGAAAAAGATCGTCGCCGCGCTCGAACGCGAGGTCGCCGACGAGGTCGGCAAGGAATTTCTGGCCGAAGGCCATTCGCCGCACTCGCCCGAGGCGCGCGCCGAGCGAGCCAAGCGGGTCAAGCTCCGCGCGCGGGCACAGGGGGTCATCGACCGCGGCCGCGAACAGCTCAGGCCGGGCACGCGCGCATATCATATCGTGCGCCGCGTCATCGTCGGCACTTATACCGATGGCTTCATCCACGCGGGCAATCTCGCCTATCTCGCGCTGATCGCGCTTTTCCCCTTTTTCATCCTGCTGGCCGCGGCCTTGTCGATCTTTGGTGGCAGCGTCGGCGGCGAACGCGCGGTCGAGGCCGTCTTTTCGACGATGCCGCCGACGGTTGCCAAAGCGTTGGCAGGCCCGATCCGGGAGGTTATGTCGGCGCGTACCGGGATTTTCCTGTGGCTTGGCGCGCTCGTTGCGCTGTGGACCGTCGGCAGCCTGATCGAAACGGTGCGCGATATCTTGCGCCGCGCCTATGGTACGCATTTCAGCAAGGGGTTCTTCCACTATCGCTTGCTGTCGATCGGCATCATCACCGGCGCGGTGGTCCTGATGCTGCTGTCGTTCAGTATGCAGGTGCTGATCGTCGGCATCGAACAATTTGTGACGCGCGTCCTTCCCGAACAATATCAGGCGTGGGGCGTCGTCCTGATCTCGCGCGGCGTGTCGGGTGCCGGGCTGTTCCTCGCCATCTACATGCTGTTTTACAGCCTGACCCCGTCGAAATACCGGCGGCGGGAATTTCCGAAATGGCCCGGCGCGTTGTTCACCACCCTGTGGTGGATCGGGGTGACGCTCGCTTTGCCGCCCTTGCTCGCCAGCCTGCTCAGCTATGACGCAACCTATGGCAGCCTGGCGGGTGTGATGGTCGCGCTGTTCTTTTTCTATCTCGTCGGATTGGGTATGGTGATGGGCGCCGAACTCAACGCCGCGCTCGTCGAGGTTGAGGATTTGGGCCACGACGCTATTGGGCGCGTCGACGATGTGATTATTGAAAAGGCCGGAGACAAAAAATGACGGGTCTGATGACGGGCAAGCGCGGGTTGATTATGGGCCTGGCGAACGACAAGTCGCTGGCATGGGGCATCGCCAAGGCGCTGCATGCGCACGGCGCCGAGCTGGCGATTTCCTATCAGGGCGACGTGATGCTGAAGCGCGTGAAGCCGCTCGCCGACGAACTCGGCTGCGATCTGCTGATCGACTGCGACGTCGCCGACATGGACAATCTGGATACGGCGTTCGCCACGCTGGCCGCACGCTGGCCGACGATCGATTTCGTCGTCCATGCGATCGGCTATACGAACAAGGAGGCGCTGCGCGGCCATTATGCCGATGTGACGCTCGACGACTTCCTGATGACGATGAACATCAGCGTCTACAGCTTCACCGCGGTCGCCAAGCGCGCCGCGGCGATGATGACGCCGTTCGACCCCGAAACCGGCAAGGGCGGCGGCTCGATGCTGACCTTGAGCTATTATGGGGCCGAAAAGGTGATCCCGCATTACAACGTCATGGGCGTTGCGAAATCGGCGCTGGAAACCAGCGTCAAATATCTCGCCAATGATTATGGCCCGCAGGGCGTCCGCGTGAACGCGATCTCGGCCGGACCGATCAAGACGCTGGCGGCTTCAGGCATCGGCGATTTCCGCCTGATCCTGAAATGGAACGAGCATAATGCGCCGCTGCGCCGCAACGTCACCATTGATGACGTCGGCGGCTCGGCGCTCTATCTGCTCAGCGATCTCGCTTCGGGCGTCACGGGCGAAACGCATCATGTCGATGCCGGATACCACACCGTCGGGATGAAACAGGAAGACGCCCCGGACATCGCGCTGGTATGAGTTTCAACAGCTTCGGACGCGTTCTTCGCTTCACGACCTGGGGGGAAAGTCACGGTCCCGCGCTTGGCGCCGTCGTCGATGGCTGCCCGCCGCGGCTGTCGTTGTCCGATGCCGACATCCAGCCTTTCCTCGACAAGCGCCGTCCGGGCCAGTCGCGTCATACGACGCAGCGGCAGGAACCCGATCAGGTGCGTATCCTGTCGGGTGTGTTCGAGGGCAAGACGACGGGCACACCGATCAGCCTGATGATCGAGAATGTCGACCAGCGATCGAAGGATTATGGCGAGATTGCGCAGGCCTATCGTCCCGGCCACGCCGATTATGCCTATGACGCAAAATATGGCATCCGCGACTATCGCGGCGGCGGCCGGTCGAGCGCGCGCGAGACCGCGGCACGCGTCGCCGCGGGCGGCGTTGCGCGGCTGGTGATCCCCGAGGTGCAGATCCACGCCTGGGTTGCCGAAATCGGCGGCGACGCGATCGACCCCGCGAATTTCGATCTCGAAGAAATCGACCGCAATCCCTTTTTCTGTCCCGACCCCGCCGCCGCACAACGCTGGGAAGGCTTGATGGACGCCGCGCGCAAGGCGGGCAGTTCGCTGGGCGCGGTGATCGAATGCGCGGCGAGCGGGGTTCCGGCCGGCTGGGGGGCGCCGATCTATGCCAAGCTCGACGCCGACCTGGCCGCCGCGATGATGGGCATCAACGCGGTGAAGGGCGTCGAGATCGGCGCCGGCTTTCACGCTGCGCGGCTACGCGGCGAGGAAAATGCCGACCCGATGCGCCCCGCGACCGACGGTAGCAACCGTCCCGATTTCCTGTCGAACAACGCCGGGGGCATCGCGGGCGGCATCTCGACCGGGCAGCCGGTGGTCGTGCGCGTCGCGTTCAAGCCGACCAGTTCGATCCTGACCCCTGTGCCGACGGTGAACAAGGCGGGCGAGGCGACCGATATCGTGACCAAGGGCCGCCACGATCCGTGTGTCGGCATTCGCGGCGCGCCGGTGGTCGAGGCGATGATGGCGCTTGTCCTCGCCGACCATAAACTGCTCCACCGCGCGCAGAACGGCTGACATGATCGACGCGCTGAGGGCATTTATCGAGGCGCACCAAGCCGTCATATCGCTGGTCATCCTGGCGGGCATCTTCGTCGGTTTCATGATGGAACGCCTGCCCGCGACGGTGATCGCGGTGGTGGGTGCGTGCGTCTATCTCGCGCTCGGCATCCTCGACGTCGACGGCATGTATTCGGTGTTTTCCAACTCGGCGCCGATCGTCATCGGCGCGATGTTCGTGCTGTCGGGCGCGCTGATCCGCACCGGAGTCATCCAGCGCGTCGCCGACGCGATCATGGTGCGTGCGGAAAAGCACCCGCGGCTTGCGATTGTCGAGGTGCTCGTCGGTGCGCTCGTCGCCTCGGCTTTCCTCAACAACACGCCGGTCGTCGTCGTGCTGATCCCGATCGTGATGAAACTGGCCGAGGTGACGGGGGTCAGCGCGAAAAAGCTGCTCATGCCGCTTTCGATCGTCGCGGTGCTCGGCGGCACGCTGACCCTGATCGGGACATCGACGAACCTTGTCGTCGACGGCATCGTGCGCGAAGCGGGGATGGAACGCTTCGGCATTTTCGAGATCACGCCGATCGGCCTTGTCACCGCGGCGTCGGGGATGATCGGCCTTGCGCTGATGTGGTGGCTGTTGCCGTCCGACAAGCCCGTGCAGGGGCCCGCGGGCACGCATGACGCGCATCAATATCTGACCGAACTGGCGCTGGCCGAAGACGACGATCTGGTCGGCATGACGGTAGAGGCTTTCCGTGACTTGCCGCGGTCGGGGCGCGTCGTCGGGGTGCGCCGCGGGTCGGTGGCGGTGCACGGTGCCGACCTGGAACATTGGACGCTCGCGGCGGGTGACCGGCTGATCCTGCGGGTCGATGGCGCCACCTTGATGACCTGGCGCGAGCAGGGCCGGTTTCGCCTGGGGATCGGCGGCGGCGAGCCGGGCGAGGGCGACATGGTCGTCGAAACGATGATCGCGTCGAATCATCCGGCGATCGGTCAGCGGCTGGTCGATATCCCCTTCCTGCAAAAGGTCCGTGCGCGCATCATCGGCCTTGATCGTCCCGCGCACGAACCGGGCCCCGACCTTGCCAGCGTCCGTATCCGGCCCGCCGACCGGCTGCTCGTCGCCGGCGGCCAGCGCGAGGTCGAGGCGCTGCGCGACAACCCGCACCTGATCGGCGCCGACCTTGCCAAGGTGCGCGCGTTCCGGCGCGGCAAGGCGTGGATCGCGATCCTGTGCATGGTCGGCGTCGTCGCGCTGGCCGCGCTCGACGTGATGTCGATCGGCGTTGCCGCGATCATCGCGATCGGCATCATCCTCGTCACGCGCTGTATCGACAGCGAAGAGGCGTGGGGCACGATCGACGGCGACGTGCTGATCCTGATCTTTGCGATGCTCGCCGTGGGCCTCGCGCTCGAACAGAGCGGCGCGGTCGCGATGATGGTCGGCTGGGTCAAACCTTTGCTGGCGGCGCAGCCGATGTGGGTCCTTGTCTTCGGTATCTATTTCTTCGCGCTGATCCTGTCCGAACTGCTCAGCAACAATGCGGTTGCGGCGCTGATGACGCCGGTGACGCTTGCCATCGCCGCCGAACTGGGGGTCGATCCGCGGCCGCTGGTGATCGCGCTGATGATCGGCGCATCGGCCTGTTTTGCGACCCCGATCGGTTATCAGACCAATACGATCGTTTACGCGGCGGGCGATTATCGTTTCGTCGATTTCGTCAAGATCGGCGTCCCGCTCAACATCATCACCGGCGTTTCGACCTGTCTGGCGATCGTCTTTTTCATAACCTGACGGCATGGATACCGCACCGCCAGCCCCTTGACGCTGCGGCTTGCTGCGGCTCAAAGGGATGGTGAATCTGGCCGGTCACGGCGCGCCAACAATGAATTTCGGGGGACGGCCGCATGGACCGCAAGCTTACATGGTATATTCTCGCGGGCATGGTGCTCGGCGTTGTCGTCGGTTACGCGGTGCATATCGGGATTCCCGCGAGCGATCCGTGGTTCGATTATCTCGGCAAGACGTTCAAGCTGCTCTCTGACATCTTCCTCAACCTGATCAAGCTGCTCGTCGCGCCGCTGGTGCTGTCGACGATCGTCGTCGGCATCGCGCATATGGGCGACAGCGGCGCGCTGGGGCGTATCGGGGTCCGCGCGCTCGCCTGGTTCATCACCGCCAGCTTCGTTTCGATCGCGCTCGGGCTGCTGATGGTCAACCTGCTCCAGCCGGGTGTCGGTGCGCCGATCCCCGACGCGGCCGAGGCCGTGCGGATGGTCGGCGAGGTCAAGAAGCAGGATTTCTGGGACTTTACCCTGTCGATCTTCCCGAAGAACGCGCTCGAGGCGCTGGCGACGAACAATATCCTGCAAATCCTGGTCTTCGCTATCTTTGCAGGCGTGGCGCTGTCGGCGATCGGCGACAGGGGTGCGCCTTTGGTCCGCGGGGCCGAGGCGCTGGCCGAAATGATGCTCCAGATCACGGGCTATGTGATGCGCTTCGCGCCCTTCGCGGTGTTCGGCGCGATTGCCAAGGTCGTTGCGGCGAGCGGGCTTGGCATCCTCGCGACCTATTTTGAATTGCTGATCGAATTCTACCTCTCGCTCGTGCTGTTGTGGATCATCCTGTTGACGATGGGCTGGATTTTCCTGCGCCAGCGCATTTGGCAGCTCATCCGCTACATCCGCGAACCGCTGCTGCTCGCCTTTTCGACCGCCTCGTCGGAAGCCGCGCTGCCCAAGATGTTTGAACAACTCGATCGCTTTGGCGTGCCGCGGCGCATTTCGGGCTTCATGCTGCCGCTCGGATACAGCTTCAACCTCGACGGTTCGATGATGTATATGAGCTTTGCGACGATCTTTATCGCGCAGGCCTATGGCATCGACCTGTCGATCGGAACGCAGGTCCTGATCCTGCTGACGCTGATGATCAGTTCCAAGGGGATTGCGGCGGTGCCGCGCGCCAGCCTGGTGGTCATCACCGGCACGCTCGCGCAGTTCGGCCTGCCGGTGGAGGGGGTTGCGATCATCCTCGCGATCGACCAGTTCCTCGACATGGGCCGCACCGCGACAAACGTCGTCGGCAATGCGGTGGCGACCAGCGTGATCACCAAGTGGGAAGGCATGCTCGAAGTGCCCGAACCCGCCGACCTCGAACGGCCGCACGCGCCCGCTCATACGCCGCATCATGGAACCCGCGGGCTCGATCTTCGTGATACAGAGGACGCAGGGGAAAATAAGCCGGCGGCCGATCACGCCTGACGCGCGCTTCGGGCCGCTTCCATCGGGGGGCGAGCAAGGAGCTGACCCATGGCCGAAACAGCGGCGACCGACCGAGCGGAGCGCGATGACGCCCGCGCCCGGCGGCTGCGCTGGCGAATGCTCGTCGGCTTTCTGGCCGGGCTCTTCATCGGGCTCGCCGTCCATTATGGCGCGCCCGGCGCGGCGTGGGTCGACACGGTCACAACCTATGTAACCGGGCCGCTGGGCCAGATATTCCTGCGCCTGCTGTTCATGCTCGTCATTCCGCTGCTCGTGTCGGCGCTGATCGTCGGGGTCACCGAAATGGGCGAAATCAGCGCGCTGAAATCGGTCGGCATCCGCACGCTGGTCTATACGATCGCCGTATCGACGATCTCGGTCATCATCAGCCTGGCGGTGGTCAACGCGCTCCAGCCTGGCGCCGGGGTCGATCCCGCGCTCGCGCGGTCGCTGATGGCGGAGGGCGCTGCGGGCGCGCAGGCTATCGCCGACCGGGCGGGCGAGGCCAAGACGGGCATGGACGCGGTCGTCGCGATCGTTCCCGACAATATTTTCGCCGCCATGGGCGCGAACGATGTCCTCGCGGTGATGTTTTTCGCGCTCTTTTTCGGCATCGGGCTGATGCTGGTGCGGACGCCGCAGACCGACGCGCTGAAAACCGTGGTCGAGGGGGTGTTCGAGGTGGTGATGAAGCTGATCGGCCTCGTTATCCAGCTCGCGCCGATTGCCGTCTTCTGTTTCATGTTCAACCTTGCCGCGCAGTTCGGCTGGGACCTGATCATCCGCCTGTCGGCCTTTGTCGGCGTCGTGCTGCTCGCGCTGGCGCTTCAGATGTTCGTCGTCTTCCCGATCCTGTTGAAGACGCTGGCCGGCAAATCTCCCATCGCCTTTTTCCGGGAGACGCAGGAAGCGTCGGTGATGGCGTTCGCGACCGCATCGTCGAACGCGACGCTGCCCACCGCATTGCGGGTGGCGCACGACCAGCTGCGCCTGCCCGACAAGGTCGCGCGCTTCGTGCTGACGATCGGCGCGACCGCGAACCAGAATGGCACCGCCATGTTCGAGGGGGTGACGGTGATCTTCCTCGCGCAATTTTTCGGCATCGACCTGACGCTGCAACAACAGGTCGTCGTGATGCTGGTTTGCATCCTTGGCGGCATCGGCACCGCTGGTGTTCCGGCGGGATCGCTGCCCGTGATCGCGCTGATCCTTGCCTCGGTCGGGGTGCCGCCCGAAGGCATCGGGCTGATCCTTGGCGTCGACCGCTTTCTCGACATGTGCCGCACGACGCTGAACGTCGTCGGCGACCTGGTGGCCGCGACGGTGGTGTCGGCTGCAACCGGCAAAGATCGGCCGGCGACGGCGCAGCCCTAAGCCGGCTTTCCCTAGTCCGGGCGGACTTTATTGCCCCGGTCGCTGCGCGCGCGCCCTGCCGATGGCGTGGGGCGGGGCTGGGGGGCGCTGCGGACCGCGGGGGCGGGCTGTGACGCCGCGGGGCGATAGGCGGGGGCCGACCTTTCGGCGCGAGGCGCGCGGTCGGGCACGGCGGCGGGGCGCTGGCGCGGCGGACGGGCGCCGCCGCGGTTGCCGCGCGGGGTCGAATACATCGTGCCGGGTTCGGTCGCGGGCAGGTTACGGATCGGGCGCGGGCGCACCGCGCCGCCGTTTGCCGTGCCGGGCGTTGTGCCGGGGCGCGGGCGCCCAGCGCCCCAGCCCGGACGGCCAGGGCGATCGGGGTTGCCCGCCGTCGGCGGCGCGCCGCTGATGCCGTCGCCGGGGCCACGGCCCGGACGCGTGCCGCGCGGGCCGTCATCGTCGCGGTCGCCGCGATTCCAGCCACCGGGTCGGCCGGGCCGGCCGTCACCGGGGCGACCGTCGCCGTCGCCGCGGTGCCACCCGCCGGGGCGTCCCGGCTTCCAGTCTTTGCGGCCGCCATGATGTTTCCACCATGCACGGCGTCCGCCCCAATAGTTCAGATAATGGTCGCGCAGCGGATAGCGGTTGCGGTAATTGTCGAACATCCACATGCCATAGCCGGGATAATAGTAGCTGTCGTACCAGCCGCCACCGAAGCCGATCTGGGCAAAGCCGCCGCCATAATCCGACGCGTCGTAACAATCATAGCCATAGCCATCGTCATAGGCATAGCCGTCATAGTCATAATAGGCGTCGCCATAGCGGGCGGCGCAATCGCCCCCCGACGCATAACCCGCGCCATAGACATCGCCATAATAGCAGCCGCCGAGCACCGTGGTCGCGAGCGCGCCGAGCGCGATGGAAAGGGGGCGTCTCAAACTCTTCGCCATGACTTTATCCTTTTGGGTCCAACGGATGCGACCCGTCACCTTGGCTGCCGAATTGCCCGAGTCGAGTTGAATTTGCGGTGAATGGTGAAATTGCCGCGCAGATGCCTTACTTGCATCGATGTCAGTAGTTCGTTACCCATGCGTCAACGACAGATGGACGAGGATTCGACCCGATGAATGCGCCGACGAATATCCAGCCCGCCAACAGCCAATGGTCCGAAAAACGCTTCGGTCCCGACACGCAGCACTGGCTGCCGCGCAACAGCGACAGCGCGATCGACCATATCCCTGGCGAGGACGGGATGCCGGTGCTCGGCAATACGCTGGAACAGCTTCGCGACTATCCGGGCTTTGCGAACCGCATGGTCGCCAAATATGGCCGCGTGTATCGCAACAACAGCTTTGGCGGGCGCAGCGTCGCGCTGCACGGACCCGAAGCGAACGAGCTGGTCATGTTCGACCGCGAAAAGATCTTCTCGTCCGAACAGGGATGGGGGCCGGTGCTCAACCTGCTGTTCCCGCGCGGGCTGATGCTGATGGATTTTGAAAAGCATCGTGCCGACCGCAAGCTGCTGTCGGTCGCGTTCAAGCCCGAACCGATGCGCCACTATGCCGATTCGCTGAACGAGGGGATACGCGACCGCGTCGCCCAGTGGAGCGGCAAGACCTTCAAATTCTATCCCGCGATCAAGGAACTGACGCTCGACCTTGCCGCGACCAGCTTCCTGGGCATTCCGTGGGGGCCCGAGGCGGACAAGGTGAACAAGGCCTTTGTCGATATGGTGCAGGCGTCGATCGGCGTCGTGCGCGTGCCCTTGCCCTTCACCGCGATGGGCCGCGGCGCCAAGGGGCGCGCTTATCTGGTCGAATATTTCGGCAAGATGGTGCCCGAACGGCGCGAAGGCACGGGCGAGGACATGTTCAGCCAGATCTGCCGCACGCGGGACGACGACGGCGAATATATGAGCGTCGAGGCGATCGTCGACCATATGAACTTCCTGATGATGGCGGCGCATGACACGATCACCAGCTCGATCACGACGCTGGTGTGGGAACTCGCGCGCCATCCCGAATGGCAGGACAGGCTGCGCGAAGAAATGCTGGCCGTCGCGCCGGCGGGCGAGGGGGTCGGCCACAACAGCCTGGGCCAGCTTGAAATGACCGAATGGGCGTTCAAGGAAGCGTTGCGGCTGGTGCCCCCGGTGCCCAGCTTTCCGCGCCGCGCGCTCAAGGATTTTGAATATGGCGGCTATCGTATCCCGGCCGGAACCTCGGTCGGGGTCAGCCCCGCCTATACGCATATGATGGAAGAACATTGGCCCGAACCGCACAAGTTCGACCCGATGCGCTTTTCGCCCGAGGTCGCGCGCGAGCGGCATAAATATGCGTGGGTTCCCTTTGGCGGCGGCGCGCACATGTGCCTGGGGCTGCACTTCGCCTATATGCAGGCGAAGATCTTTTTCCACCATGTGATCACCACCCACCGCATCACTGTCGCCGACGGCTATGCGCCCGAATGGCAGGTGCTGCCGATCCCGCGGCCGAAGGACGGGCTGACGGTGAGCTTCGTCCCGCTCGGCTGACCCGCGATCCTGTTCCGGGGTGGCGGCCAGACGAAGCCCGCGGCCAGAGAATGCGTCTATGATAGCGTTCCCATCGCGCTATATTGCGCCGCGACCGCTTTTGCGGTGAGGCGGACGGCGGATGGGGTGCGGCATCGCCTCGCCCGACAAAACCAATTGCAGACATTTGTTGCATTATTGGTCCGATAATGTCTCATTGATGCGGCGTTGCCAATGGATGCAAGGGTATTGCGCCGCACCGGCGGATGGGGAGGGCCGAATTGGTATCACATATGTTCGATGAGCTGATGCGCGCGATTGGCGATATCATCGGTGCGCACGGACCGGCGGTGAATGCGGCGCAAAGCTTTGCACCCAGCGATTACAGCATCCATTTCTTCCTGCAAATCGCGGTGATCCTGTTCGTCTGCCGCGTGGTCGGGTGGATGGCGAAACGATTCATGGGCCAGCCGCAAGTGGTCGGCGAGATGATTGCCGGTGTGGTCCTTGGGCCCTCGCTGTTCGGGCTTTTCTTCCCGGAAATCCAGGCCGCGCTGTTCCCGCAGGAAACGCGCAACATGCTTTATGTGGGCGCGCAGTTCGGCGTCGGCCTCTACATGTTCCTCGTCGGAACGACGCTTCGGCTCGACCATTTCCGGTCGAAGGCGAAAAGTGCGGTCGGCGTGTCGGCGGCGGGGATCGTCGCGCCCTTCCTGCTGGCGGCTGCGATCACCCCCATGCTGCTCGGCATCCCCGGGCTGTTCGCCGAGGGCCTGGGCCAGGGCGGCGCCACGCTGTTCATGGGCGCCTGTATCGCGCTCACCGCCTTTCCGATGCTGGCGCGGATTATCAACGAGCGCGGTCTTGCAAACACCTCGCTCGGCACGTTGGCCCTGACCGCAGGCGCGTTCGACGATGCCGTGTCGTGGTGTGTCCTTGCGATCGTGCTCGCAACGTTCGGTGCCGGGCCGGGGGTCGCTTTGCTCGCGATTGTCGGCGGACTCGGCTTTGCGCTGTTCATGCTGCTCGTCGGTCGCAAGCTGCTCGTCGTGCTCGGCCGCGCGGTCGAGGCGAAGGGCGAGTTGACGCACGCGCTGCTGGCTGTGGTGCTGATGCTATATGCCCTGTCCGCCTTTTTCATGGATGCGGTCGGCATCCACGCGGTGTTCGGCGGCTTCCTGCTGGGGGTCTGCATGCCGCGCGGCCTGCTTACCGACGAAATCAAGAAAAAGGTCGAGCCGCTGACCGTCGTCTTCCTGCTGCCGATGTTCTTCACCTATTCGGGGTTGAATACCCAGCTGACGACGGTCAACAGCCTGTCGATCCTGGCGGTTGCGGCGGGCATATTGCTCGTCTCGATCGCTGCCAAGTTCGGGGCCTGCTGGCTCGCCGCGCGGCTGGCCGGCGAGGATAATCGCACTGCGATGGGGATCGGGGCGCTGATGAACGCGCGCGGGCTGATGGAATTGATCATCATCAACATCGGCCTGCAAAAAGGCATCATCGGGCCGACGCTGTTTGCCATCATGGTGCTGATGGCGATCGTGACGACGGTGATGGCCGGGCCGCTGTTTGAACTGGTCTATGGCCGAAAGGCACGCGCGGACGGACGGTTGGGGGCGCTCGAAGGCGAAGCGACCGAAGCCGAAGGGCGCCGCGACCGCGACGCGGCCCAGCCGGCCTCATGATGCGTGCCAAGCAGCGGCTTGTGCGAAGGGGCGCGGCAGGTCAGTAAGGCGGCGTGAAAAATTTCCGCCCCTATCTGTTCTGGTTCGGCGCCGCGCTGCTGGTCACCATCGGCGCGATCCTGGGTATGCAATGGGTGCGCGACCATCCCGAGCATATCCCGACCATGCGGTTCGAGCTGGCGCATCCGCAGGGCTGGGCCACGCATCGCAAGCTGGTTGCGCTCGCCAGCGACGACGCGGCCTGTTTTGCCGCCTTCGACCGGGCAGAGGCAGGCTATCTGCAGCGGCCGGCGATCGGCAGCGGCGCGTGCCGCGCAAGCCAGCGCATGATCCTGACCGGCGACAGCTTTGTGCCGACGATGCGGCCCGCGGGCGCCGCGCCAAGCTGTGCGGTCACCGCCGCGATGGCGCTGTGGAATCGCGACGTCGTCCAGCCGCTTGCGCAAAAGCATTTCGGCCAAAGGGTCGTCGAACTCGAAAATCTTGGCAGCTATAATTGCCGCAAGATCGCGGGGGAGCAGACGCAAAGCCAGCATTCGACCGCCAATGCGATCGACATCTCGGCCTTCATCCTTGCCGACGGCACGCGCATCTCGCTGATCAACGACTGGGCGCCGGGTGACAAGCGCAGCGAGTTCCTTCACGACGTTCGCGACGAAACATGCGGCCTGTTCAGCACGACCCTGTCGCCCGACTATAATCGCGCGCACGCCGATCATTTCCATCTCGATATGGCGGCGCGAACCGCGGGATGGACCGTCTGCCGCTAGGGTGCTGACCCTAGGCCCGCCTCCGCCCTCCGGTGCCCGGCACGAGCATCGGCGTCGTTTCGCGATAGGCGGCATAGTCGGCGCCGAAGGTGTCGACCAGATTGCGCTCCTCCAGCCGGATCGCCACCAGCATATAGGCCGACAGCCCGACCGCGAGCATCAGGTGCCCGGCGGACATTGCTGGCGTCGCCCAGAAGGCGAGGAAAAAGCCCGCGTAAAGCGGATGCCGGACCAGCTTGTAGAAAAAGGGCTGATGCAAAGCCGGCTTTGCGCCGGTCCGCGCGCGCCAGGCGAACCACGCCTGTTGCAGACCGAACAGCTCGAAATGATTGATCAGGAAGGTGCTGACGAGGACGATCGCCCAGCCGAGGCCGAACAGAGCCCACAGCGCGGCCGCGCCGACGGGGTTTGCGACGGTCCAGACCGGCGCGGTTATCGGATGCCAGCCGAGAAACAGGATGACGAGCACAAGATTTGTCATCATCACATAGGTCGATCGTTCGATCGGCGGCGGGACATGGCGCGTCCAGACGGCCTTGAACGCCGGTCGCGCCATCACGCTGTGCTGAAATCCGAACAGCGCAATCAACGCGAGGTTTACGGGCAGGGCCAGCACCGGCGACGACTCCGGCCCGCGATCGACCGTCAGCGGCGCTCCCGGCAGATTGCCGGTGAAAGCGATAAGATACAGAAATACGGCAAGGAAAATCGCATAAGCGACCGCGGCATACAGCAGGTAGAAAATGCGCGTCATGGCAAAGCTCCCCTGAAGGCGGAGCCATAGCATATTCAGCGCAAAAAAGCGCCTTTAGACGGTGAAGCTCTCGCCGCAGCCGCAGGCGCCCTTGGCGTTCGGATTCGCGAACACAAAGCCCGCGGCGAAATCATCCTCGACCCAGTCCATCGTGCTGCCGATCAGGTAGAGCACCGACGCGCCGTCGATGTAGAAAATGCCGCCCGGCGTCTCGATCTTCTCGTCGAACTTCACCTCTTCGGTCACATAGTCGACCGAATAGGCGAGGCCGGAGCAGCCGCGGCGGGGGGTCGACAGGCGAACGCCGATGGAACCCTCGGGCGCCGCGGCCATCAACGCGGCAACGCGTTCCTCGGCGTTCGGCGTCAGCGTGACGGCGGCAGGGCGAGCGCGCGTTTTCGTTTCGGTCATCACAACATTCCCAGTTCGAGCCGCGCTTCGTCGCTCATATTCTGCGGCGACCATGGCGGGTCCCAGACCAGATTGACCTCGGCGTCGCCGACCCCGGGCACCGCGCCGACGCGCAGTTCGACCTCGGCGGGCATCGATTCGGCGACCGGGCAATGCGGCGTCGTTAGCGTCATCGTGACGAGGGCATGGCCGTCGTCGATCTCGACATTGTAGATCAGGCCAAGGTCATAGATGTTCACCGGGATTTCCGGGTCGTAGATATCTTTCAGTGCGTTGATCACGGCTTCGTACAGGTCGCCGCCGACTGCGCTCGGTGCGACGGCCGCGGGCTTGGCCGCAAGGAAACCCTCCAGATAGTCGCGCTTGCGCTCCAGCTTCTCGGGTGCGGTCTCGACATCCGCGACGCGCGCCTTCGGTGGCGCCTCGACGCTTGTCACTTCCTCGACCCGAATCCCGGTCTCACTCATGCGGTCCTCGCTCATCCGAAAATCCTCTCGACGCGCGACAGGCCCTCAATCAGCGCCGCCACATCGTCGTCATTGCTGTAAACGCCAAAACTCGCGCGCGCGGTCGCGGGCACACCCAGATGCTCCATCAGCGGCTGTGCGCAATGGTGCCCGGCGCGGATCGCGACCCCGCTTTCGTCCAAGATAGTGCCGATGTCATGCGGATGAACCCCCGCCATCGCAAAACTGACGATTCCGGCGCTGTTTTCGGGGCCGAAGAGCGTGATGCTGTTCCGCCGCGCGAGTTGCTCGCGCAGGCTGCCGACCAGCGCACATTCATGCGCATGGATCGCATCGATGCCGATGCTTTCGACATAATCGACCGCCGCCGCGAGCCCGATCGCCTCGATGATCGCGGGCGTCCCTGCCTCGAAGCGCGTGGGGGCGGGGGCGTAAGTCGTCTTTGCAAAGGTCACCCGGTCGATCATCGATCCGCCGCCCTGCCACGGCGGCAGCGTATCGAGCTTGTTGCTCCACAGCACCCCGATGCCGGTCGGACCATAGAGCTTGTGCCCCGAGAAGGCATAATAGTCGCAGCCGAGCGCCGCGACATCGACCGGCAGGCGCGGCACCGCCTGACAGCCGTCGATCAGCAGTTCGGCGCCGACATTATGTGCCAGTTCTGCCGTGCGCGCGACGTCGAGCGGGCTGCCGAGCACGTTCGAGACATGCGCAAAGGCGACCATAGTATGATCGGGGGTCAGCAGCTTTTCGGCAGCATCAAGATCGATGCAGCCATCGGCGGTCAGCGGGCAGACATCGACTTGCCACCCGGCCAGCTGCCACGGCACGATATTGCTGTGATGCTCGAGCACCGACAGCAGCACGCGGCCCTTCCGCGGATGCGAATAGGCGACGAGGTTGATCGCCTCGGTCGCGCCGCGCACGAACGCGATCTGCTCTTCCTTCGCGCCGATAAAGCCCGCGATCCGCCGCCGCGCCGCTTCATAGGCGAGCGTCATATCGGCCGAGCGCGCATAGACGCCGCGGTGCACCGTCGCATAATCGCGGCCCATCGCGTTCACCGTCGCGTCGATCACTGCCTGCGGCTTTTGCGCCGTCGCGGCGGTGTCGAGATAGTGCCAGCCGGGCGTCAGGCCGGGGAAGTCGGCGCGAACGTCCGGGAAGGTACGGAGGGCGGTCGTGGTGCTCACACCAGCTCTCCCAGCTTCGCCAGCGCCAGTGCTTGCAGCTGTTCTTCATCCTCGGCGCCATCGAACACGCCCGCGACAAACGCCTGCAACATCAACTTCTTCGCCTCGCCGGGCGGCAGCCCGCGCGATTGAAGATAATAGAGCGCCATCGGATCAAGTTCGCCGATCGCGCAGCCATGCGCGCATTTCACATCGTCGGCGAAGATTTCGAGTTCGGGTTTGGCGTTGGCGGTCGCGCTGCGGTTCAGCAGCATCGCCTTCACATCCTGTTCGCTGTCGGTCTGTTGCGCATCGCGCGCGACGGCGACCTTGCCGAGATAGGTGCCGGTCGCGGTCCCGCCGAGCACCGATCGCACGACCTGCCGCGACGTCGCGCCGGGTTCGGCGTGGGTGACGGTGGTGACGATCTCCAGATTTTGCGCACCGCCGCCGATCTGCGCCGCGCCTAGCATGAAGTCGGCGCCTTCGTGCAGCGTCACCGCGAGCTCGATGCGGCCATAAGCGCCGCCGATGTTGAGGATATGCAGTGCGGCGGCCGCGCCCTTGCCGAGCACCAGCTCGATCTGCCGGATGTCGCCCGCGTCCTGCACGATCGCGCGTGCAAACTTGCCGCCCGCGGGCACGATGATGCTTTCGGGCGCGGGCAGCGGCCACGCCGCCACGACCGCATCGATATCGCTATAGCGCCACGCTTCGTCGCGGCGGGAGGGGAGAACGCTCGTCGTCAAGCCGCGATCTCCCACACTTCGTCACCCCGGACTTGATCCGGGGTCCACGCGGTCATGGATGCCGGATCAAGTCCGGCATGACGAGAGAAGGAAAAATGCGCGCTCATCACGCCGCAATCTCCGCATAGCCATGTTCTTCCAGTTCGCGCGCCAACTCGGGCCCGCCGGACTTGACGATGCGGCCGGCGGCGAGGACGTGGACGAAATCGGGCTGCACATAATCGAGCAGGCGCTGATAATGCGTGATCAGCAGCACCGCCTTGTCGGGGCGGCGCATGATGCTGTTGATCCCGTCGCCGACGGTGCGCAGCGCGTCGATGTCGAGGCCGCTGTCGGTCTCGTCGAGGATCGCGAGCCTGGGGTCGAGGATGCCCATCTGCACCATCTCGTTGCGCTTCTTCTCGCCGCCCGAAAAGCCGACGTTCACGGGGCGTTTGAGCATGTCCATGTCCATCTTGAGCAGCGCCGCCTTTTCGCGCGCGACCTTCAGGAACTCGCCGCCCGACAGCGGTTCCAGCCCACGCGCCTTGCGCTGGGCGTTCAGGCTTTCGCGCAGGAACTGGACGTTCGACACGCCGGGGATTTCGACCGGATATTGAAACCCCAGGAACAGGCCCGCCGAGGCGCGCTCGTGCGGCTCCATGTCGAGCAGATCCTGCCCGTCGAAGTCGACCGATCCCTCGGTGACCTCATAGCCCGGCCGCCCGCCGAGCACATAGGACAAAGTCGACTTGCCCGCGCCATTGGGTCCCATGATCGCATGGATTTCACCCGCATTGATGCTGAGCGACAGGCCCTTCAGGATAGGCTTGTCAGCGACGGTGGCGTGGAGATTTTCAATTTTGAGCATCTTGTTTCCGATTTATGGGACAGGCTTGGGAGCGACGTCTTTGGTCAGCTTGCTGACAGCGCTATGCTCTAAGCCTTCCTCGTTGAATTCCACCGAGACGTAGGGATTGTGAGGACTGGTATTCTTTCCATCGAACTGCGCAGCGATCTCGATCGCGGCACCCCGAAGAAATTTGCTACAAGTCTTTACCGCTGCTCGAGCCTCTGCCTCATTCACAGTCTCTCGCGGCCCCAATTCACTCGCCCGCTTGTCGATGCATTTTTCGTAGCTGATGGTATTTGCGAAGCGGTCGTTGGGACTGGCAGGTTCGTTCGAACCGGGGCCGCCACATCCGACCAGCAAAAGCGCTAAAGAAGCGAGTGAGCTTCTCACCCAACGCTCCCCTCAAGGCTGATCCCCAACAATTTCTGCGCCTCGACCGCAAATTCCATCGGCAACTGCTGCAGCACTTCCTTCGCGAACCCATTCACGATCAGCGCTACCGCCTCTTCCGCATTCAACCCGCGCTGCATCGCGTAGAAGAGCTGGTCGTCGCTGATCTTGCTCGTTGTCGCTTCATGCTCGACGGTTGCGGTCGGGTTGCGGACTTCGATGTACGGCACGGTGTGCGCGCCGCAGGTGCTGCCCAACAGCAAGCTGTCGCACTGGGTGAAGTTGCGCACGCCCTCGGCGTTCGGCGCGACGCGGACGATGCCGCGATAGGTGTTGTTCGACTTGCCCGCGCTGATCCCCTTGCTGACGATCGTCGAGCGCGTGCGCTTGCCATTGTGGATCATCTTGGTGCCGGTGTCGGCCTGCTGGAAATTGTTCGTCACCGCGACCGAATAAAATTCGCCGACGCTGTCGTCGCCGTTGAGCACGCAGCTCGGATATTTCCAGGTGATCGCAGAGCCGGTTTCGACCTGCGTCCACGACACCTTGCTGCGCTTGCCCTGGCAGAGCGCGCGCTTGGTCACGAAATTATAGATGCCGCCCAGCCCCTCGGCATTGCCCGGATACCAGTTCTGGACGGTCGAATATTTGATCTCGGCATCGTCGAGCGTCACCAGTTCGACCACCGCGGCGTGCAGCTGATTCTCGTCGCGCATCGGCGCGGTGCAGCCTTCGAGATAGCTGACATAGGCGCCCTTGTCGGCGATGATCAGCGTCCGCTCGAACTGCCCGGTATTTTCAGCATTGATGCGGAAATAGGTCGACAGCTCCATCGGGCAGCGCACACCCTCGGGCACATAGACGAAGGTGCCGTCGGAAAAGACCGCGCAGTTCAAGGTCGCGAAATAATTGTCGTGCATCGGCACGACCTTGCCGAGCCACTTCTTCACCAGCTCGGGATATTCGCGGATCGCTTCGGAGATGGAGAGGAAGATCACGCCGGCGCGCTTCAGTTCCTCGCGGAAGGTCGTCGCGACGCTGACGCTGTCGAACACCGCATCGACCGCGACCTTGCGCGCGCCCTCGACCCCCGCGAGCACCTTTTGCTCCTCGATCGGGATGCCGAGCTTTTTATAGACCTCAAGAATCTCGGGATCGACTTCGTCGAGGCTGCCGAGCTTGGGCTTCGGCTTCGGCGCCGCATAATAATAAGCGTCCTGATAGTCGATCGGCGGCACGTTGAGCTTCGCCCAGTCGGGGGTCTCCATCGTCTGCCAATGACGGAACGCCTTGAGCCGCCAATCGAGCATCCATTCGGGCTCGTTCTTCTTCGCCGAGATGAAGCGGACCGTATTTTCGGTCAGCCCCTTGGGCGCGAAGTCGGTCTCGATGGACGAGGACCAGCCATGCTCATAATCGGCGACCTTTGCCGCGGCGTCGTGCGCGGCCTGGTCTTTTACGGGGAGGTCTGTGTTGTCGGTCATATCTCTAACTCGTCGCCCCGGCGAAAGCTGGGGCCGCTGGAGGGTTGACGCCGTCACCGCCGGGAAAACCGCCAGCGATCCCAGCTTTCGCTGGGATGACGGACAGGCTCGCCAGGCTGATTTCTGCAAGCGCCCCGCGCACCGCGCCGTTCACGACGCCCCAATGCGGCTGCACCTTGCAGCTGCCTTCGAGCGAGCAATCGTGCCGCCCTTCGGCGACGCACGAGGTGAGCGCGATCGGTCCTTCGACCGCTTCGATGATATCGGCGACGCTGATCGCCGCCGCGGGCCGCGCGAGCCGCACGCCGCCGCCGCTGCCGCGCGAAGCCACCAGCAGCCCGGCGCGGGCGAGGCCGCTCACCAGCTTCTGCGCCGTCGGCCCGGGGATGCCCGTCTGTTCGGCCAGCATGCCCGCGTGAATCGGCACCGACCCGCACTGGCGGGCGGCGGCGCTCATCAGCACCACGGCATAATCGGCAAGGTTGGACAGACGCATCATATCTCCGTCCGCAAATTGCGAACGATTCTTAACTGGAGTAAATTACTCCACTTATATAGGCAAAGCGTTGCCGCGGCGCAACCAACGGGCGCTACAGGGTGCCCAAGAAAAAAAAGGCACCCATCCGGCCGAAGCCAAATGAGTGCCAAGATGAAGGTCTCAAGTCCTCGTCAGAGGATGAGCTCTTCTGGGTCGCAAGGGGGAATTATGCCCGCGCGGCGATTCGCGATTGGACGGAAACGCCAAATCGACGGGACAGGAAATTTTAGAAGGTTAACGCGGCCGCGTGCAGGCTACCCGCCAATCCCGTCGTCATTGCGAGCGAAGCGAAGCAATCTCCAGCTGCCGGCTTTGCGTGACGGCGAGAGCCGGAGATTGCTTCGTCGCTACGCTCCTCGCAATGACGGCGGGGTGGGGTCTCAGGTCTCGGAGACGAGCGGGCTGACCTTGCCGGCGAGTTGCTTGCGGCCCTTGGTCGTCGCCTCGGTGTAACTCGTCGGCTTGCCGAGCTGGCCGGGCGTCGCGCCCGCGAAACGCTTGATCTCGCGGATCAGGTGCGACTGGTCGTAAAAGGCGTCGCCCAGCTGCGCCGAGTCGAGCCCTTCGCCGCGCGCCAGCGCCGATGCGGCGCGCACCGCGCGATATTTGCGCGCCAGCATCCGCGGCGACAGGCCGTAATAATATTTCGTCATCCGTTCGACCGACCGGATCGACATGCCTGTCGCCTCGACCAGTTCGGGCACCTGCGGCGAGGGCGATTCGGTCAGCCATCCGTCGACGGTGCGGATGAACCACATCGGCGGCTGCTCGCTGCGCGTCAGCACCTCGCGCGCGAAATTATTGCCGATGACCAGCTTTTCCTCGACGCTGGTCGCCCTTTCCAGCGTCGCCGCGACCTCCTCGATCCAGGGGCCGAACAGGTCGGCCGCGTCCATCGCGCGGTCGGTCAGCTTGTCGGCCTCGTCCCCCATCAGCGCCGCCCAGCCCGCGGGCAACATGCCGAAACCGAACATCTGGGTCGGGCAATTGCTGATCGCGCGCACGCGACCGCTCGTCGGGCCGACGATATTCGCACGGCAAACCGGCGCGCGGTGATCGTCGGCAAAGACATATTCGCCGTCGGCCGCGGTGACGAAGCGGAATTGCGGGCGATCGGCGCGCTCATATTCGTCGAAACGCGGCATGTTGACGCGCGCGAAATAGAAGCTCGACACCATCTCCGCCAGATCGGGATCGGGCGGAAAATAGTGCAGCTCGAACGGCGCGCTGCCGTCCACGCCCCCAGGCGAGGAAGTAGTATTCGACATGAAGACCCAGACCTCGACAGCCTTTCCCCGGGCTGCCTTCTTATCTGGGTCAAATATGTGCGGTTCGCCGCCCGCGCGTCAAGCGGCAATCGTCAATTAGCTTAACCCTTCTGCGCCGCGATCCAGCCATCGACGCGCCGTTCGAGGATGTCGAGCGGCACCGGACCCGATTCGAGCACGACGTCGTGAAAGCTGCGGAAATCGAACTTGTCGCCAAGCGCCGCCTGGGCGCGGCCGCGCAATTCCATGATTTTCAGCTTGCCGATCAGATAGGCGGTCGCCTGTCCAGGATAGACGATATAGCGTTCGATCGCCTTTTCGATGTCGCCGTCGGGGTTGGGCGTGTTGTCCTTGAGATACTGGATCGCCTGTTCGCGGCTCCAGCGCTTGTCGTGGATGCCGGTGTCGACGACGAGTCGGCACGCGCGCCACAGCTCCATGCCAAGCCGTCCGAAATCGCTATAGGGATCGGTATAGAAGCCCATGTCCTTGCCCAGCTCCTCGGTGTAGAGGCCCCACCCCTCGGTATAGGCAGTGAAGCCCCCGAAACGGCGGAAGGGCGGCAGCCCGGTCAGCTCGGTCTGCACCGCGCGCTGAAGATGGTGCCCCGGAACGCCCTCATGATAGGCGAGGGCCTCCAGCTCGGTCTTCGACATGTCGCGCAGGTCGTAAAGGTTCACATAATAGATGCCGGGGCGCGACCCGTCGGGCGAGGGCGAGGAATAAAAGGCCTTGCCCGCCGATTTCTCGCGGAACGCCTCGACCGCCTTCACCTGCAATGCCGCCTTGGGCAGCGTGTTGAAATAGGCGGGCAGGCGCGTCTCCATTGCCTTCACCTTGGCATCGACATCGGCGAGATATTCGGCGCGCGTCGTGTAATAATATTGCGGGCTGGTGCGCAAATGCGCGAAAAATTGCTGCAAGCTGCCCTTGAAACCGACCTTCGCCATGATCGTTTTCATCTCGCCATGGATGCGCGCGACTTCGGCCAGGCCCAGGTCGTGGATCTGCGTCGCGGTCATGTCGGTGGTCGTGTAATTCGCCAGCAGCGCCTCATAATAGGCCTTGCCGTCGGGCAGGCGCCATATGCCGTCCTGCGTTGGGGCGCTCGCCTGCTGGCGCTTCATCTCGGCGAGCAGGCGGCCATAGGCCGGGCCGGCGCTTTCGCTCCACGCCGCTTTGGCTGCCGCGACCAGCCGCGCCTTTTCGGCGGCGTCGATGTCCAGTTTGCCGACCTTTGCCGTAATATCCTCGATCACGGCATTGTCGGGCTTTTGCAAATTTCCGATGTCGGAAATCAGATAGGCATAGCCCCATTTCGGCGGCTGGATGCCGCGCTGCGCGCGCTCGGCCGACTGCGCCGACAGCGCGTCGAGCACGGGGCCAAGGCCGCGAATGCGGGCAACATAGGCTTCGGCTTCGGCGGCGCTCGCGACGCGGTGGATGTTGATCAGGAACGCGGGCATCTGACTCTGCGCGCCGTTCATCTGGTCAAAGATATAATCATGGTTGCGATAGGGGAACAGGCGCTCGGCGCGCTCCGCCTGGGCGTTGAACAGCTCGAACGACAACGCATCGTCGGCCGACATCGCCTTGGGATCGAAGCTGCCGCGCATCGCCTCTGCGGTGGCCTGTTGCAGCTTGTGCGACGCGATGGCCGCCTCGTCGCCGACGTCGTTCCACTTGCCGTAATCGGCATCGCGAATGCCGCGATACGCCTTGCCTTGCGGGCTGAGCGAAAGCTGCGCCGCGTCATAATTGTCGAAGAATTGCGCAAGGTTCGCGCCGGCGGGCGCTGCGTCGGGGGCGGGGGCCGATGCGGCGGTGGCGGGCGCATCCTGCACCGCGGCCGGGGCGCAGCCCGCGACGGCCAGCAGGGCGAGGCCGGTGGACAGGCGAGCGATGATTTTGAGATGCGACACGATTTTCTCCCGGTTTTTCCGATGCGCCAAGGGCTTGCCATAGCCCCGTCGTGCGCGCAATGGCGGGCCATGTCGCTCCTCGCTTCGCTCACCGATTGCGCCTATGCGCTCGTTCGCCCGGTCGTCCACGCCACCGATGGCGAGGCGGCGCATAATCTGACGCTCAGCGCGCTCCAGCCGCTTCCGCGCGCGCGCCATGCGCTGACCAGCCCGGCGCTGGCGACCGATCTTGCGGGCCTCAAATTCCCGAACCCGGTCGGCCTCGCGCCCGGGTTCGACAAGGATGCCCGCGTCGCGCATGTCATGCCGCATTTTGGTTTCGGCTTCGTCGAGGTCGGGACGCTGACCCCGCTGCCGCAGGACGGCAATCCGCGTCCGCGCCTGTTCCGGCTCGTCGAGGACCGGGCGGTGATCAACCGCATGGGGTTCAACAATGGCGGGCAGGAAAAGGCGGCCGAACGGATCGCGTGCCTCCGCCGCTATGGCCTGCCGGTGCCGCTGGGCATCAACATCGGCGCGAACAAGGACAGCGCCGACCGCATCGCCGATTATGCACGGGGCACTGCGGCGATGGCGCCGCTTGCCGATTACCTGACGGTCAATATCTCGTCGCCGAACACGCCCGGCCTTCGCGCCTTGCAGGACAAGGGCGCGCTCGAAGCCTTGCTCGACGGGGTCGCGGCGGCGCAGCCGGCGGGCGCGGCGAAGCCGGTGTTCCTGAA
>Ga0155548_146_pt1 | contig 28056 bp, 32 predicted proteins | sample RifCSPhighO2_12_FD_107205 | JGI IMG/M metagenome (GOLD analysis project Ga0155548, IMG submission 107205) | Sphingopyxis sp. RIFCSPHIGHO2_12_FULL_65_19
CCAGATGGCCGACCGGCTGGCGGGCGAGGGCTATGCCAGATGGCCGACCGGCTGGCGGGCGAGGGCTATGCGGTGCTGACCGTGAACCCCTTTTACCGCTGGCAGGCATCGCCGGTGGTCGACGCCGCGAATGACTGGAGCAATCCGGCGGTGCGCGAAAAACTGTTCGGTTATCTCAAGCAGCTGACCCGGCCGATCGTCGAGACCGACGCCGCCGCGCACCTTGCCTTCCTCGATTCGCAGAAGGAAGTTGATAGCAAGCGCAGGATCGGCACCACGGGCTATTGCATGGGGGGCGCGATGACGATCTACACCGCGGCGCTGAAACCCGATCGTGTCGGCGCGGCAGCCAGCTTCCACGGCGGCGGCGTCGGCACCGACAAGCCGGACAGTCCGCACCTGCTGATCCCGGCGACGAACGCGGGATATTTGTTCGCGATCGCCGACAATGACGACAAGGAAACGCCGAACGAAAAGCTGCTGCTCAAGGCGGTTCTCGAACCGCGCAAGCCGTGGCACGAGGTCGAGGTTTATGCCGGCGCGATGCACGGCTGGTGCCCGCCCGACAGCCGCGCTTATGACGAAGCGGCGGCGGAGAAGGCGTGGGCGCGAATGCTCGAACTGTTCAAGGCCGAATTGGCCTGAGGCGCGCCGCCGCGATCAGTGCGCGTGGGCGCCGCCGCTCGCGGCGTAGCTCGCATAAACGCGCTGGCCGGCGGGGCCAAAGGTCATCACCTTATATGCCTCGCGGTGGTCGCCATGCTCCATGCCGGGCGAACCCATCGGCATCCCGCCGACGGCCAGGCCTTTCACGCCCTTCGGCTTTTCGCGGAGCAGGCGGGCGATGTCCTTTGCGGGAACATGGCCTTCGATCACATAGCCGCCGACCAGTACGGTATGGCAGCTGCGCAGTGCCTGCGGCACGCCCTGCTTGTCCTTAACCGCGTTCATGTCGGGCGAATTGACCACCACCGCTTTCTGCCCGAACGACGCCTTCGCCTGCTCCAGCCATTTGAGGCAGCAGCCGCATCCCGCATCGCGGAACATCACCGGGTTCGCGGCATGGGCGGTGCCGATGATCGCGGAGAGAGCGGCAAGGGCGAAAATCGGACGGCGGGCAGAGGGCATGACGAACTCCTGATATTCGATCGCGCCAGAATAGCGCCGCCGCGTCCCGGCGCAAGGTGGTCAGCCCATTGGGTAGAGGATGTCCTTGCTGACCTTGTGCAGCGCCTTCATCATATCGTCGGACAGCACCAGCTCGGCCGCGTCGAGGATCGGCTGAACCTGGTCGTCGGCGCTGACCCCGACGATCGTCGATGCGACGAAATCATGCTGTTTCGACCAGGCGGTCGCCATCGTCACCGGGTGCATCCCCGCCTCTTCGGCAATCTTGAGATAGCGCGCCGTCGCGGCAAGGCTCTTTTCGTTGACGAAGCGGCGCCCCATCGCGGCTTGCCGACCCTCCATTTTCAGATAGCGCGAAAAGCGCGCGCCCTCGGGCGTCGCTCCGCCCTGATATTTTCCCGACAACACGCCGCCCGCGAGCGGCGAGTAGGGGATCAGGCTGACGCCTTCCTGTCGGCACACCTGTGCCAGCTCGTCCTCGAAGCGCCGGTTGTTGAGGCTGAAATTATTTTGGATCGTGTGATAGCGCGCGCCGCCGAGCCGCTCCGACGTCGCAAGCGATTTCATCAGCCCCCAGCTCGTCTCGTTCGAGCAGCCAAGGATGCGCACCTTGCCCACGCGGACAAGCTCGTCCAGCGCGTCCATCATCTCGTCATAAGGCGCGTCATGGTCGGGCCAGTGCGTCTGGTAGAGGTCGATATAATCGGTCTGCAGCCGCGTCAGGCTGTCGTCGACGGCCTGGAAGATATTCTTGCGGTCGAGCGCGGTCATCCCGCTACGGCACGGCGATTTGAACCAGATGTGGCTCGGCCCCGACACCTTGGTCGCCAAGATGATCGCGTCGCGCGGCTTGGTCTTCAGCCAGCGTCCGACGATCTCCTCGGTCCGGCCGACCCATTTGATGTCGGGCGGCACCGGATAGCCTTCGGCGGTGTCGTAGAAATTGATTCCCGCATCGAAGCAGCGGTCGAGGATGCGGACGGCTTCCGATTCGTCGGTCTGGCTGCCGAAGGTCATCGTGCCCATGCAGATATCGGACACATGGATGGCGCTTCGTCCGAGGCGGCGGCTTTGCATGGCTCTGTTCTCCAGTCGGAAAGGCGGAGCCCCGTGCATAGGTTGCGAACCGCAACCTTGCAATCAGATCAGCAGCGCGAGCGATCCGACAAGCAGGGCCGCCATCGTCCAGTTGAACGCCTGAAGCCGTGCGGGGCTGGACAACCAGCCGCGCAGCACCTGTCCCATCACCGCCCACAGGCTGGTCGAGGGCAGGTTGATGATGCCGAACACAATCGCGACCAGCAGCACCGCGCCGAAATTGCGGTCGGGCGCGTAAAGCGCAATCGCGGTCAGCGCCATCGACCAGGCCTTGGGATTGACCCATTGAAACAGCACCGCCTGGAAAAAACTCATCGGTTTGCCGCGCGCGCCGCTTTGGGTGTCGGGCGCCGCGGCATGTGCGATTTTCCAGGCCAGCCAGAGCAGATAGGCGACGCTCACCACCTTGAGTGCAGTGTTGAGCACCGGGAAGAGGTCGAACAGCCCCATCAGCCCGACCCCGACGAGGAAGATCATCAGGGTAAAGCCGAAGCCGACCCCCAATGCGTGCGGGACGGTCCGGCGGAGGCCAAAATTGGCGCCCGATGCCATCAGCATCATGTTGTTCGGCCCCGGCGTGATCGACGAGACAAGCGCGAAGGCGGACAGCGCGAGAAGGGTGGTCTGGTTCATCCGCGCAACATAATGCGTTCGTGCGTGCGACGGGTTGCAAAGATGACGATAAATCGAATAGATTGCGCAATCCATGCTCAAGATCGACGCCATTGGCCGCAAGATATTGCAAGAATTATCGAAGGACGGGCGAATCTCGAACCTCGAACTGGCCGAACGCGTGGGGCTTTCGCCATCGGCCTGCCTCCGCCGTGTGCAGGAACTCGAACGCAGCGGGGTGATCAAGGGGTATCGCGCAGTGATCGACCCGGCCAAGCTTGGATTGACCTTTGTCGCCTATGTGACTGTCGGGCTGTCGTCGCACACGAAAAAGTCGCAGACCGATTTCGAGACAGCGATAGCCGATGCGCCCGAAGTGCGGGAATGCCACAACATCACCGGCACGATCGAATATCTGCTGCGCGTCGAGACGCAGGATCTGGCGTCCTACAAGCATTTTCACACCGAAGTGCTGGGCGTGCTGCCGCAGGTGCATTCGATCACCACCTATGTCCTGATGGAATCGCCAAAGGACGAGCGCGCATAGTTTTTCTTCATGCGGCCAGCGAAGCGGAGAGGTTGAACCGCGACCGTCGGCACCGCATATCGGTTTCATGACGAAACTCTCTTTCCTCGACCTCGTGCCCGTGACCGACACCGGCACGATTTCCCAGTCGCTCGCCAACGCTGCCGACCTTGCCCGTCACGCCGAGGCACTTGGTTATCAGCGCTATTGGGTTGCCGAGCATCACGGCATGGCGGGGATTGCCAGCGCGGCGACGGCGGTCGTGCTGGCGCATATCGGACATGCGACGCAAAGCATTCGGATCGGATCGGCGGGGATCATGCTGCCCAACCATGCCCCGATGGTAATTGCCGAGCAATTCGGGACACTCGAAGCTTTGTTCCCCGGCCGGATCGATCTGGGATTGGGACGCGCGCCCGGATCGGACCAGCGCGTCGCGCGGGCGCTGCGCCGCACGCTCGCCAGCGACGAGCGCCAGTTTCCGCAGGACGTTCTGGAGCTTCAGGCCTTTCTCGCCGGCGACGACCAGCTGGGGATCGCCGCGGTGCCGGGCGCGGGGACGCATATCCCGCTGTGGATATTGGGATCGAGCACCTTCGGCGCGCAGCTCGCAGCGATGCTGGGGCTGCCCTACGCCTTCGCCAGTCATTTCGCCCCCGACGCGCTCGACGAGGCGCTCGACATCTATCGCCGCCAGTTCAAGCCGTCGGCGCAGCTTGCCGCACCCTATGCTGCGGCGGCGTTCAACAGCTTTGCCGCCGATACCCGCGAGGAGGCCGAGTTGCTCGCTTCGTCGCAGCAGCAGGCGTTCGTCGCGCTGCGCACCGGCAATCCGGGCAAAATGAAGCCGCCACTGGCGGGCTACAAGGACAGCCTGCCACCGAACGCCCGCGCGATCCTTGACCATGTGCTGCAATGTTCGGCGGTCGGCACCGTCGACGATATCGCTGCGGGACTGAAGGCCTTCGGCCAGCGCACGGGTGTCGACGAGGTGATCATTGCGTCGTCGATGTACGACCATGGCGCGCGCAAACATTCGCTCGCGTTGACAATGGCGGCAGCGAAAACGCTTTAGCGGTGCCTGCGGCGCCGTGTTGACGCGCCTCCGGCTGCGGCGGTATAGGGGCGGTCCGACCAAGGGCGGCCCACAGGAGGGTCGCCTTTTTACTTTTGACTGAAAGGTGCCTGCCATGACGATCACGCCGCTGATGCCCGTATACCCCCGGTGCGGTGTGCGTCCGGTGCGCGGTGAGGGCGCCTATCTGATCGGCGAGCGCGGCGAGCGCTATCTGGACTTTGCGAGCGGCATTGCGGTCAACCTGCTCGGCCACGGGCACCCGCACCTGACGAAGGCCATCCAGGATCAGGCTGCGACGCTGATGCACGTGTCGAACCTTTACGGCAGCCCGCAGGGCGAAGCCTATGCCGCGCGGCTCGTCGAACATACGTTTGCCGACACGGTGTTCCTGACCAATTCGGGCGCCGAAGCGGTCGAATGTGCAATCAAAACGGCGCGCGCCTATCATTCGAGCGCGGGCAATGCCGAAAAGCACACGCTCGTCACCTTCAACAACGCCTTCCATGGCCGTACCCTCGGAACGATTTCGGCGACCAATCAGGAAAAGCTGCGCAAGGGTTTCGACCCGTTGCTGCCCGGCTTCGCCTATGCGCCGTTCGACGACATCAATGCCGCGCTCGACCTGGTCGACGACAATACGGCAGGCTTCCTTGTCGAACCGATCCAGGGGGAGGGGGGCATCCGCCCCGCATCGCAGCCGTTCCTTCAGGCGCTGCGCGATATTTGCGACAAGCGCGACCTGATGCTGGTCTTCGACGAAGTGCAGTGCGGCGTTGCGCGCACCGGCCATCTTTACGCTTATGAACATTATGGCATCACCCCCGACATCATGGCGAGCGCGAAGGGGATTGGCGGCGGTTTCCCGATGGGCGCCTGCCTCGCGACCGAAAAGGCGGCGCGCGGCATGGTCATCGGCACGCATGGTTCGACCTATGGCGGCAACCCTCTCGCCTGCGCGGCGGGGCAGGCGGTGCTCGACGTCGTGCTGGAAGAAGGTTTCCTCGACCAGGTCAAGGCGACCGGCGAGCGCCTTCGTGGTGCGCTCGAGCAGCTCATTCCCAACCATGACCAGCTGTTCGACAGCGTGCGCGGCGTCGGGCTGATGCTCGGCATCAAGCTCAATTCGGACAGTCGCGCGTTCGTTGCGCATCTGCGCGACAATCACGGGCTGCTGACCGTTGCGGCGGGCGAGAATGTGGTTCGCGTGCTGCCGCCGCTTAACATCGAAGACAGCCACATCGCCGAGTTTATCGAGAAATTGTCAGCGGGTGCGGCGAGCTATACGCCGCCTGAAGCCTGATGCCGCACTTCCTCAATCTCGCCGACGCGGGCGGGGATGCGGTTGCCGCGATGCTCGCCGATGCGATCGACCGCAAGGCGGCGCGCGCGGGCTGGCCGAAAGGCAAGGTCGATGCCGATGCCCCGCTCGCCGGTCACGTGCTTGCCATGGTGTTTGAAAAAAACTCGACGCGCACCCGCGCCTCGTTCGACATTGCGATCCGCCAGCTTGGCGGCACGCCGATGATCATGGATGCGGGCGTGACGCAGCTCGGGCGCGGGGAAAGCATCGCCGACACGGCGCGCGTGCTGTCGCGATATGCCGACGCGATCATGATCCGCACCGATGACCATGCGAAGGCAGAGGAACTGGCCGAATATGCGGGCGTTCCGGTGATCAACGGGCTGACCGACCTGTCGCACCCGTGCCAGATCGTCGCCGACCTGCTGACGATCGTCGAAAGCGGCAAGGCGCTGCCGGGGCTTGAACTTGCCTGGCTTGGCGATGGCAACAATGTGCTCGCGTCGCTGATCGAGGCGGCGGGGCTGTTCGGTTTTCACGTCCGTGCGGGCGTGCCCCAGGGATATGAACCCGACGCGGATTTCGTTGCGGCGGCGCGCGCAAAGGGCGCACGGATCGACATCGTGCGCGACGCGCAGGCGGCCGTGGCGAGCGCCGACCTGGTCGTCACCGACACCTGGGTGTCGATGGGGCAGGACCATGCGCACAACAAGATCGCGGCGATGGCGCCCTATCAGGTCGATGAACGGCTGATGACGGGGGCAAAGGACGATGCCATCTTCCTGCACTGCCTGCCCGCGCACCGCGGTGACGAGGTGGTCGATGCAGTGATCGACGGCGCGCAGTCGCGCGTCTGGGACGAAGCCGAAAACCGCGTCCATGCGCAGAAATCGATCCTGCTCTGGGCGCTTGGAAAGTTGTGAGTTCGACGGTGTGAGCGAGATTATCGAAACCTGGTTCGACCAGCCGTTGCTGTTCACCATCGCGCAGCGCCATGTGCGCGGGCGCCTCGTGCGGCTGGGGCCGACGCTTGGGACGATCATCGCGGCACATAACTACCCGCCGGTCGCCGAAAAGCTGCTGGCCGAGGCGCTCGTCCTGACGGTGCTGCTCGGCTCGACGCTGAAAGACGAAAACGGGCAGATGACGTTGCAGGCGCAGACCGGCGGCGGGCCGGTCGAACTGCTGGTGTGCGATTACCGCGCGGGTGAACTGCGCGGTTATCTGAAATTCGATGCCGAGCGACTGGCGGAGGTCGGACCCGACCCGACGCTGTTCGCGCTGTTCGGCGAAGGCTTTCTCGCGATCACTTTTGACCAGGCGACGACCGCCGAACGCTATCAGGGTATCGTGCCGCTTGAAGGCGCGTCGATCGGCGAGGCGGCCGAACATTATTTCGAGCAGTCCGAACAGATTTCCAGCCTGATCAAGATCGCCGCCCGCCACGACGCCGAAGCAGGATGCCTCGCCGGCGGCTTGTTGCTCCAGCATCTGCCCGAAGGGGAAGTCGGCCGCGACCGGCTCCATGTGCGGCATGACAATCCCGAATGGGATCATGCCCGCACGATCGCGGCGACGCTGAAAGACGAGGAACTTACCGATCCTGCGACGTCGCTCGAGACGCTGGCCTGGCGGTTGTTCCATGAGGATGAAGTGCGTGTCGAGCCCGGCCTCGCGGTGTCGCGCGGCTGTCGGTGCAGCACGGGTTATTTCGCCGGCGTCCTCGCCCAATTCCCCGCGACCGAGCGGGCAGATATGGCCGACGACGCGGGCAATATCGTCGTTGACTGCGCCTTTTGTTCGCGCATTTTCCCGATCCCGCTCGAAGAGATTTCGGCTGAGTCCTGATCTGGCATCACCGACGAAGCGGTGCAATCTGGCGTCAAGCGGTTGAAATCGGGCCTGCGCATTGCTAGCTAAAGGGGGTTGGGTCGCAGCCTGACCCGGTTGCGGGCGGCCAATGGAAAAGGGTAAAATGGCGATCTTCTCTCCCTTCTTGCGATGGTCGCTGGCGGCCTGCACGCTGGCGGGCGCGACTGCGGTCCCTGCACAAGCGCCGTCGCTTGCCATGCTCGACCGGCTCGAAAAAGGCAGCTGGCAGCTGCGCGAGCGCGGCAAGGACGCCGTTCTCCAAACGATCTGCGTCGGCGACGCGCGCCGATTGATCCAGGTCTATCACCCGCGTGCCAACTGCTCGCGCTATGTCATCGAAGATACGCCGGATGCGGTCACCGTTCACTACACTTGCCCCGGCGCAGGACATGGCCGCACGAGCATCCGCAGCGAGACGAACCGCCTGGTCCAGATCGACACGCAGGGTATTGCCGAGGGCAAACCGTTTTCGCAGGCGATCGAAGCGCGGCGCGCTGGCGGTTGCTGAAGCGAACCATATGGTAACTATCGGCCGGTAAAGGAGATGGGCGGCATACCGATGTGTGCCCTTCTCCCTAACGGCTGTCATGCCGAACTGGGCCGTGCGGCAAGCGCCTCGCGGCCCGTTTCTTTGATGCGGCACAGCCCTTGCGCCCCCGGCGGCGCGAGCCTATCTGGCGCCGATGCAGCAAGTTTCCGGAAAAACGGTGATCGTCCTCCTGTCGGGCGGGCTCGACTCGATGGTCTGTGCGGGCCTCGCGCGCGAAGCGGGCGCCCGCATCGTCGCGCTGACGATCGATTATAACCAGCGCCATCGCGTCGAGCTGGAATCGGCGGCGCGCATCGCCGAATATGTCGGCGCGGCCGAACATATCGTCCTGCCTCTCGACCTTCGCCGTTTCGGCGGCTCGGCGCTCACCGCCGACATCGACGTGCCGAAGGATGGCGTCGGTGACGATGTGCCGATCACCTATGTCCCGGCGCGCAACCTGATCTTCCTGTCGCTGACGCTTGGCCTTGCGGAAGCCCGCGCCGCGCAGGACATCGTCATCGGGGTCAATGCGCTCGATTATTCGGGTTATCCCGATTGCCGTCCCGAATTTATCCAGGGCTTTCAGGCGCTCGCCGCGCTCGCGACGCGCGATGGCGACAAGGGCGTCGATTTCCAGATCCACGCGCCGCTTCAACATATGACCAAGGCGGACATTGCGGCCGAGGCGGCTCGGCTGGGCATGGACGCGGGGATGAGCTGGTCCTGCTATGATCCCACCCCCGAAGGGCTGCATTGCGGCGCATGCGACAGCTGCCGTCTGCGCAGCAAGGGTTTCGCCGACGCGGGGCTCGCCGACCCGACGCGCTACGCCTGACCGATGGCTTATGCGGTAAAAGAAATATTCCTGACCTTGCAGGGGGAAGGGGCGCAGGCGGGGCGGCGAGCGGTCTTCTGCCGCTTTGCCGGCTGCAATTTGTGGACGGGGCGCGAAAAGGACCGCGCGAAGGCGGTCTGCCAATTCTGCGATACGGACTTCGTCGGCACCGACGGCACGCTCGGCGGCAAATACCGGAATGCCGATGCGTTGGCCGACGTAATCGCCGAAAGCTGGGGCCATGGGCAGGGCGATCGCTATGTCGTGCTGACCGGCGGCGAGCCGATGTTGCAGGTCGACGACGCGCTCGTCGATGCGCTCCACGCGCGCGATTTTACCATTGCGATCGAAAGCAACGGCACTTTTGCGATCCCGCGCAGCATCGACTGGATATGCGTCAGCCCGAAAGCGGGAAGCGAACTGGTGCAGCTGAGCGGCGATGAGTTGAAGCTGGTGTGGCCGCAGCCGGGCAGCGACGTCGCGCGGCTGGCATCGCTCGATTTCGCGCACCTGCTGGTTCAGCCGCTCGACGATCCCCATGCGGCGGCCAATGTTCAGGCATGTATCGATCTGGTGATGGACGATCCGCGCTGGCGCCTGTCATTGCAGACGCACAAAAATCTGGGGCTGCGCTAGCGCCTATTCCCCCTTTTTGGCGGCGGAGTCGGCTGTGATCGCCTTTTTCGCGATGGGCATGTCGACCGCCTCGGCATCGTCGTCGCCTTCGGCATCGTCACTTGTCGTGGTATCGACCGTGTCGGTTTCGCCTGGCTTGGCGGCATCCTTCTTCGTTTCATCGTCGGGAATGCTGTTATCGACCGCGGTGCCGTCGGTCGCAGCATCGTCGAGGATGATCATCGAATCGCTGACCGATCCCGGCTGGACCTCGACCGCGTCGAGCCTGGTGGTCGATTTGTCGCTGGTGTCGCTTCCGCTGCCACAGGCTGAGAGGGCGAGCAGGGACAGTGCGGCGAGAAAAATGCGGGTCATGGGGCTTTCCTAGTCCTTCGGCGAAAGCTTGTCGAGAAAGGCGGGAAGCGTATCGGCCAGCGCCGCATCCACCTCGGCAAAAGAATCCGTGCGGCCCAGCGCAGCAAGGCTGGTCACCGGAAATTCGGCAATTCCGCACGGCACGATGCCGCCAAAATGCGACAGGTCCGGCGCGACGTTCAGCGAAAAGCCGTGCATCGTAACCCACCGCTTCACACGCACCCCGATTGCGCCGATCTTCGCTTCGCGGCCATCGGGGGTGTCGGTCCAGATGCCGATACGGCCTTCGGCGCGGCGCGCGTCGACGCCGAGCTGCGCCAGCGCGTCGATCACCCAGCCTTCAAGCGCCGAGACATAGGCGCGCACGTCGCGTCCGCGCCGCGTCAGGTCGAGCTGGACATAGCCTACGCGCTGGCCGGGACCATGGTAGGTATAGCGCCCGCCGCGGCCCGCATCGTACACCGGGAAGCGCGGGCTCAGCAGTTCGGCAGGGTCGGCGCTCGTTCCCGCGGTATAAAGCGGCGGATGTTCGAGGAACCAGATCCGTTCGCCCGCTTCGCCCGCATGGATGGCTGCGGCGCGCGCCTCCATATCGGCCAGTGCTGCTTCATAGGCGGTCAGGCCGGGACTGATCATCCATTCGGGGGGCAGCAGAAGGTTCATCGCGCGGGCTATCTGGCGCCCCGCGACGCCTTGCGCAAGGCCTGCGGCGTCGCACGTCGACGGGGCTGGACAGGAGCGCCGAACATCGTCACCTTCGCCGCGACCGGGAAATCGAAAAAATGACGGGGTATCAATGGTAAAATTCGACATGGCTGCGGCGTGGGACGACACCCTCCAGCTTTTGAAATCGCACACCGCGCTGATCGGAACGATCGCGGGCGTATTTCTGTTCCTGCCGGCGCTTGCGGTGGCCTGGTTCGGCCCCGTTCCGATCGAGCCGCCCGCGGGTGCCGATTTGAACCAGGTTATGGAAAGCTTTCGCGAGAGCTTTCGTCAGATGATTCCGGGCCAGCTCGTTATCGCGCTTTGCACGCTTATCGGCACGGCTGGAATCCTAAGGCTCTGGCTCTCGCGGACCGGGACCAGCGTCGGCGAGGCGTTGACCTTTGCGCTCATGCTTTTCCCAACGATGCTCGCGATCCAGATATTGTGCGGTATCGCGATTGGCTTTGGCTTCATTCTGCTGATCGTTCCTGGCCTCTATCTGGTCGGACGTCTCGCCCTGGTCGCGCCAGCCGTAGCGGACCGAGGCCTCTACAACCCCATCGAAGCAATCCGGACGAGCTGGAACCTGACCCAGGGCAATGGCTGGGCGATCTTCTTTTTCCTGTTTCTCGTCGCGCTGGTGATTGTGATCGCGGCGCTGATCATCGGGGGCATCGTCTCGGTCATCGCAGGAAACGAGCCGGGTTTCGGCCGGATGCTGGGTGGTTTCATCGAGGCTGCGTTCGGCGCCGTCGGCAGCTTGGCGTCGATTGCCGTTTCGGCCGCGGCTTATCGCCAGCTTGCGGTGCGGAACGACTCCGACGTGTTCAAGTGACCCCTGTCACTGCAATGAAAGCGAAGATGTCGCAACCGGGGCGGACATCGGTTAAGTTCGCCCCCTTTGAATAAGGAATGTGGGAGAATCCGGTTAAACAACAGGGGGAAGTGACATGAAAAAGATGAGTATCGGAGCCGCCTTTTCGGAAACCTTTGCGTTTCTGAAGGCGAATTGGCAGCAAATGCTGCTGTGGGTCGGCGGGGCGTTGGTTGTAGTCGGCGTGCTCGGCTATATGTTCCTCGGATCGACCTTCTCGGCAATGGCGCTTGCGCCCAACGACCCGTCGCTCGTGATGGGCGCGCTCGGCAAGATTTTTCTCTTTGCCTTGATTGCCGCGGTCATCCTGTACGGCGTGTCGATGCTGATCTGGCGCGGCGGGCTGCATCCCGGTGAAGCACCCAATTTCGGCTGGGCGTTCCAGGCCGGGCCCGCTTTTGCTTTCGGCATGTTCGTCGTGATGTTGGCGGCGTACATCCTCATTTTCATCGTCATGTTCATCCTGACGCTGATTTTCGGCGCTGCGCTGGGGGGCATGGGCGCACTGTCTCCGTCCGCGCTGGAATCGGGGGCCGCAGGGGCAGTCGGCGGCGGCGCGATCTTCCTGATGATCATCGTCTATATCGCGGTGATCGTGTTCATGCTGTGGGTGCAGGCGCGCTTTTCGGTCGCCGGTCCGGTGATGGCCGACCGCCTGACGCGCAATCCGGTAACGGGGCTTGGCGAATCATGGCGCCTGACCGGCGCATCGCAATGGGTGATCGTCGGTTTCTACCTGCTCTTCACGATCGGCATTTTTATCTATGCGCTGGTCGCGGGCATGATTTTCGGCGGGATATTGGGAGCGGTTGCGGGCGGTTCGGTCGTCGGCACGATGCTGACGATGATTGTCATGGCAGGGGCCGTCTATCTGCCGATGATCATGATATCCTTCTCGATGCCGATCGGAATTTATCGCGCGCTCGCGCCGCGTGCATCGGGTGACGTGTTCGCCTGATCGCCCGGCCCGAGAACGACAGGGGGCGCCTTCCGCAATGGAGGCGCCCCTTCCAATTCAGCTCCATTTAGCGAGCGGCGGCAGGCTCATCAGAATGGCGTCGATATTGCCGCCGGTCTTGAGCCCGAACAGCGTTCCGCGGTCATAGACCAGGTTGAATTCGGCATATCGCCCGCGCCAGATGAGCTGTGCGTCGCGCTCCGCCTCGGTGAAGGGCAGGCCCATCCGGCGGCGGACGATTTGCGGGAATATGTCGAGAAACGCCTCGCCGACCGCCTGCGTCAGCTGCAAGTTGCGGTCATATTCGGCGTCATCCCCGCATTCGAGATGATCGTAAAATATGCCGCCGACGCCGCGATGGACACCGCGATGCGGGATGTAGAAATAATCCTCTGCCCATTTGGCATAGCGTTCGTAGACGTCGGGGCCAAAGGGCGCGCAGGCCGCGCGTAGTCGGGCGTGAAAAGCGTCGGTGTCTTCCTGGTAGGGGATCGGCGGATTGAGGTCGGCGCCGCCGCCGAACCATCGCTTCGTCGTTGCGAGGAAGCGCGTGTTCATATGCACCGCCGGAACATGCGGGTTCGCCATGTGGGCGACCAGGCTGATTCCCGTCGCAAAAAAGCGCGGGTCATCGCCCGCGCCGTGAATCGATGCGGCGAAGTCGGGAGCGAACTGGCCGCCGACGGTCGAGACATTGACGCCGACCTTTTCAAAGACCTGGCCCGTCATCACGCCGCGAACCCCGCCGCCCCCTTCGCCCGGCGCTACGCCGTCGGCTTCGCGGTCCCACGGGGTATAGGTAAAGCGTGCGTCGCTGCCGACTTCGGCCTCGATGCTCTCGAATTCGGCGCAGATGCGGTCGCGCAGCGATTCGAACCAATTGCGCGCGGTCTGTTGTTGCGGATCGAGCGAGATCATGCCGGAAAGCCTTTCGTTTGCCTGAGCGCCTCGGCGAGCGCGATGCCAGCCGCGACCGCGACATTCAAGGAGCGAAAGCCTGCCTGCATCGGAATCGCGACGCGCGCCGCCGCGGCGTGGTGGACATGCTGGGGCACGCCCGAGGATTCGGCGCCGAGCAGGAGGACATCGTCCGCGCTGAATTCAAACGCGGGCAGGGGCGTCGCCCCCGCCGTCGTCAGCAGGACGACGCGTCGGCGCGCCTCGACCGTCCAATGATGAAAGCGGGTCCAGTCCGAGTGACGACGCACATTCGCCCTCACGGCATAGTCCATTCCTGCCCGTTTTAGCGCGCCGTCGGAGAAAGGAAAGCCGCAGGGTTCGATGATATGCGCCGCCACGCCGAAACAGGCGGCAGTGCGCAGTGTCGTGCCGACGTTGCCCGCGATATCCGGCTGAAACAGGGCGATTTCCATAAATGGTCCATAGCTGCCGCCGTCTTGGGAATCGAGAGGCCTTGGCCCGTCGACCGGGCGGGGCGAACGAAGCCGAAATTGCCTGTTGGCAAGCCCGGACAGTGCGGCTATCAGGCCCGCAATTCCCGGAGGGGCCGCCGGGTTGTGCGCTTTCGTGCGCGTGCAACAGGGGCGGCCATAACTTCGAGAACTTTTGTTAGTTCACCCATGCAAGGGCAGTCGAATGGCCAGTGAATCTGAACTCAACGCCGGTATCGAGGATGGCGTACGCCGCCGGGATTTCATCAATATTGCGGCAGTGAGTTTCGCTGGTGTCGGTTCGGTTGCGGTCGTGCTGCCGTTGCTCAACCAGATGAGTCCGTCGGCCGACGTCCTGGCCTTGTCGTCGACCGAAATCGACATTTCGGCGATCCAGCCCGGCCAGGCGATCAAGACGAGCTGGCGCAAGCAGCCGGTTTTCGTGCGCAACCTGGTCGCGAAGGAAATCGCCGAGGCAAAAGCCGTGCCGCTCAGCGACCTGCGCGATCCGCAGACGATCGACGAGCGCACCAAGCCCGGCAAGGAAAACTGGCTGATCACGCTCGGTGTCTGCACCCATCTGGGCTGCGTTCCGCTCGGCGCTGCCGAGGGTGAGAATCGCGGCGATTTCGGTGGGTATTTCTGTCCGTGCCACGGGTCGCATTACGACACCGCTGCGCGCATCCGTAAGGGGCCGGCGCCCACGAACCTGGTCGTGCCGCCCTATGAATTCACCAGCGATACCGTCGTGACGATCGGCTGAGGAGCGAGATAAGATGAGCTTTCCCTGGGCCAAACCCTATGAACCGACCCATCCGTTGATGAAGTGGATGGATGAGAAGCTGCCGATTCCGCGCCTGGTCTATAATGCCACCGGGCCGGGCTATCCGGTTCCGCGCAATCTCAATTATTTCTGGAACTTCGGCGTCCTCGCGGGCGCTGCGCTGATGATCCAGATCATCACCGGTATCGTGCTCGCGATGCACTATGCCGCCAATGTCGGGGTCGCGTTCAATTCGGTCGAGCATATCATGCGCGACGTGAATGCCGGCTGGTTCATCCGCTACGCGCATATGAACGGCGCGAGCATGTTCTTCATCGTCGTCTACCTCCATATTTTCCGCGGCCTTTATTATGGTTCGTACAAGGCGCCGCGCGAAATGGTGTGGCTGCTCGGTGTCGTGATCTTCCTGCTGATGATGGCGACCGCGTTCATGGGCTATGTGCTTCCGTGGGGCCAGATGAGTTTCTGGGGCGCGCAGGTGATTACCGGATTCTTCTCGGCGATCCCGATCGTGGGCGAGCCGGTGCGCGAATGGCTGCTTGGCGGGTTCGTGCCCGACAATGCGACGCTCAATCGCTTCTTCTCGCTGCACTATCTGCTGCCGTTCGTGATCCTGGGTGTCATCATCCTGCACATCTGGGCGCTGCATATCCCGGGTTCGTCGAACCCGACGGGTATCGAGGTGAAGGACGAGCAGGACACAGTCCCGTTCCACCCTTATTACACCGCCAAGGACGGCTTCGGCGTCGGCGTCTTCCTGCTGGTCTTTGTCGGGCTGACCTTCTTCAGCCCGAACATGCTCGGCCACGCGGACAATTATATTCCCGCGAATTCGCTCTCGACCCCGGCGCATATCGTTCCCGAATGGTATTTCCTGCCTTTCTACGCGATCCTGAAGGCCTTCACCTTCAACTTCCTGTGGATCGACGCGAAGCTGTGGGGCGTCATCGCGATGTTCGCGTCGATCGCGCTGCTGTTCTTCCTGCCTTGGCTCGACAGCTCGCCGATCAAGTCGTCGAACTATCGTCCGCTGTACCGGATCTTCTTCTGGATCCTCGTCGCCGACGTGCTGCTCCTCGGCTGGTGCGGCATGCAGCCCGCCGAACAGCCGTGGGTGATCCTCAGCCAGCTGGGCGCCATCTATTATTTCGCCCACTTCCTGGTGATCCTGCCGATCGTGTCGCGGATCGAACGTCCGCTTCCGATGCCGAATTCGATCACCGAAGCGGTCCTCGCCAAACATGCCCCCGACGTGAAGTCGGTTTCGGCAACGGCCTGAGCGCCGGACTTTAATAGGAGCTGATACAGCCATGGTTCGTCCGCTCGGTTTTCTCGTCGGCCTTGGTTTCATTACCGCGCTGGTGCTCGCGATCTTCACGACGCCGCTCAAGAATGAACCCAATGTCGCATACGCGTTCCACAAACATCCCAAGCATCTGAAGCTTGCCAGCGACGGCATCGTTCTGCCGCATTGGGACAAGGCGCAGTTGCAGCGCGGGATGCAGGTCTACAAGGAAGTCTGTTCGGCATGCCACAGCCTGAACCTTGTCGCTTTCCGCAACATTGCGGACCTCGGCTATACCGAGGGGCAGACCAAGACCTTTGCCAAGGGATTCCAGGTTCCGTCGATCAACCCTGACACGGGCGAGCCGGCGACGCGTGACGGACTGCCGTCGGACTATTTCCCTTCGCCTTATGCGAACGAGACGGCTGCTCGCGCCGCGAACAACAATGCGCTGCCGCCCGACCTGTCGCTGATCACCAAGGCGCGTGAAGGCGGCAAGGATTATGTCTATTCGCTGCTGACCGGCTATCAGAACCCGCCGGCCAACCTGCCGGCCGAGCTGAAGCCGGGCACGGGGCTGCACTACAACCCCTATTTCGCGAACCTCAACCTCGCGATGGCGCCGCCGCTGACCGCGGGCCAGGTGACCTATGCCGACGGCACGAAGGCATCCGTCGACCAGATGGCAAAGGACGTCACTGCGTTCCTCGTCTGGACCGCAGAGCCGAAGCTGATCAAGCGTATCCAGGTGGGTTATGCGGTCTTTTTCTTCCTGCTGATCTTCACGGTGCTGACCTATCTGTCGTACCGGAACATCTGGGCCGACAAGAAGCATTGAGAGCTGAGGGAGGGCGACGCACTTGATCGCCCTCCCGCCTCAGCCGGACCTTGACCTCGCGTCGCTCGTCCGCACCATTCCCGACTTTCCGAAGCCGGGTATCCAGTTTCGCGACATCACCACGTTGATCGGCGACGCGGCGGGTTTTGCCGAAAGTGTGCGCCGCCTGAGCGTGCTCGCGGCCGTTCACAGGCCCGACGTGATCGTCGCGGTCGAGGCGCGGGGGTTTTTGTTTGGCGCCGCGATGGCAACGGCGATGGGATTGGGCGTCGTCCCGGTGCGCAAGGCGGGCAAGCTGCCCGGCGTCACCATCGGCGTCGATTATGAACTCGAATATGGCGTCGACCGGCTGGAACTGCACGAAGGTGCGGTGTTGCCGGGGCATCGCGTTATCCTCGTCGATGACCTGCTGGCGACCGGCGGGACAATCCTTGCGACCGCAGAATTGATGCGGAACGTCGGGGCTGAGGTGGCGGCAGCGCTGTTCGTCATCGACCTGCCAGATTTGGGCGGATCGCAGCGCTTGGCGGCGGCTGGGCTGCATTGCGAGACGTTGATCGCCTTCGACGGGGATTAGGCCGCTTTGGGGTGGGAAGCGGACGTTTAAGTCCTCCCCATCGACTTGCGATGGGGAGGGGGACCGCCGCCGCAGGCGGTGGTGGAGGGGCCGCAACGTTGCGCCATTGCCCCTCCGTCAGCCCTGCGGGCTGCCACCTCCCCATCGCAAGTCGATGGGGAGGAACTTTACGTCTGCAATTGGTCGTTAGCGGACAGCCGCCAAATTGCGCCCCACAAAGAAAAAGGCCCGCGCCGAAGCACGGGCCATCGTTTCTGTCACAAGTGGCAGTCCGTCAGAACGGCACCCAATTCTGCTTTTTGCGGAACTTCATATATCCGACATTGGCGCCGAGGCGTGCACCGACGCCAACACGGATCGGGATCAGCACGACGTCGCCGCGGCGCAGGTAGCTCGCGTTGAAACCGCCGATCAGATAGGCCGCGCCTTCGCCTGCGGGATAGCGTTTGTAGAGATCCTCGCTGTCGAAGAGATTGTAGACAAGGACGAAGGTGTTGCCCGCGTTGGCGCCCGCGTCGAAACCGACCGACGGGCCGGTCCAATAGGCGGGCAGCTCGCCCTCGATCTTGTGGTGAAGCGTGCCCGACCCGTATCGGACGCCGACGACCAGCGCGCCGCCCGCTTCGCGGCCGACGATATAGGCGTTGGGTTCGCCCTGTTTTTTGAGGATGTCCTCGATCAGGCCGGCAAGACCCTGTGCGCCTTTGCCGAATACGCCCTCGGCGGCGCCGATCAGGTCGTCTTTTTTATAGGTTGATCCGGGGGCGGCATCGATCGTTGTAGCCGTGACGTCAGCCGCGGGCGCCGTGCCGTCGACGGTGACGTCGCTCGTTTGCTGGTCGCCGGTGGCAAGGTCGCTGTCGTAAGACGGGTCGCTTGTCGATGTATCGGCAGGGGGCGGGGTGGGGGCGGGGTTGTCGAGGTCGGAATCGATCGCCGTATTAGGGTCGATTTCACGCATCTGCGCCGCCGCCGGGATCGGTGAAAGCGCCAGACCGAACGATGCGATGGCGGCCAAGGCCAGGCTGGTGAATCTTTTCCGCATGTGGGACCCCCAAAAATCAAACAGCGCCTCTACGGCGAAACAGGCGTTAATCATGACTCGGTTTCGGCGTTGGGCAATGAACGGGCGATGACTTGAGTCGAATTTACGCCAGACCGAATCATCCACGCGGCGAAATGCCTGCCGCGACATCGAAATAGGACAATCTTTGCCGTTGCGGGCCGCGAGGTGCATGGCTATAGCGACCCGCCTAGGCCAAACTGCCGTTAGCGCGGCAGACCATGCGGAGACGTGGGTGAGTGGCTGAAACCAACGGTTTGCTAAACCGTCGTACTGGTAAATCCGGTACCGAGGGTTCGAATCCCTCCGTCTCCGCCACCTTTTCCTGATTGTCGAAATCGAACCCGGTGCGGGTATCCGCCTGTCGCCTGTGGACAATCATGTGCGCCCAAATAGGTCGCGCAGTCGATGGGTTGGAATAATTATTGTAATTGCGAATCGTTCTCGATAATGCCCCCGCATCATTCCCAGTCAGAACCTTTCGATGCACGCACCCACTTCCCCGCGACCGGCGACCAAGAAAAGTCGGAAGGCCTTTTGGCTGAAGCAGCTCCACATGTGGCACTGGATGAGTTCGGCCGTCAGCCTGATCGGCCTGCTGCTGTTCGCGATCACGGGTTTCACCCTTAACCACGCCGCCGATATCGAGGGGACGCCGGTGGTGATCGAGACGAGCGGGCAAATGCCCGCGCCGTTGCTCGCGCGTTTGCGCGCCGCCGTTCCCGACACCGAAAGGGCGCCATTGCCCGCTGACGTCGCCGCATGGGTCGAGAAGAGTTTTCTGATGAAAGCGTCCGCCGAGGCCGAATGGTCCGCCGACGAAGTCTATCTGCCTGCGCCGCGCCCCGGCGGCGACGCATGGGTCGCAATCGACCTGGCGACCGGCGCAGCGTCGGCCGAAGTGACCAGCCGCGGCTGGATTTCCTATCTGAACGACCTGCACAAGGGCCGCAATTCGGGCGGCGAGTGGAGTCTGTTCATCGACATCTTCTCCTTTGCCTGCCTTGTCTTTGCGATCACCGGCCTGTTCCTGCTCCAGCTTCATTCGGCGAAGCGCAAGAGCACCTGGCCGCTCGTCGGGCTGGGGCTCGCAATCCCCGCCGCCATCGCCGTCATCTTCATTCACTAGGGAGACCCGTTCATGCAGCTTTCCACCCCCGCGCGCATCCTTGGCGGCACGATCGGCCTCGGCGCGGCATTTGCTGCGCCTGCGCTCGCTGCCAATCCCGGCACGATGGACGTGACGGTCAATATTCCGCGATTGAAAGTCGCCGAATATCACAAGCCCTATGTCGCGATCTGGGTCGAAAAGGCCGGAGCAAAGGCCAAGACCGTCGCGGTCTGGTACGATTATGACATGAAGGCCAACGAAGGCACCAAATGGCTTCGCGACGTGCGCCAGTGGTGGCGCGCCGCGGGGCGCTCGATGAGCTTTCCCGCCAACGGCATCAGCGGCGCGACCCGCGCACCCGGCGCACACAAGGTTTCCTTTTCGCGCGCGCAGCTCGGAGCGACGGCGCCCGGCGCCTATACGCTGGTGATCGAGGCGGCGCGCGAGGTCGGCGGCCGCGAGCTGCTGCGTATTCCGTTCACCTGGCCCGCGAAGGCGGGGGCGGGTGGCCGCGTTGCCGGAAAGACAGAATTGGGCGCCGTTTCGGTTGCCTTCCGTTGAACTTGAAAGGGACAGGATGATGAAGAAGCGAATTTGGGGTTTCGCCGCGACCGCCGCGCTTGTGGCATTGGTCGCCGTTCCAGCCTCGGCCCACCGCCAGTGGATGCTGCCGTCGTCGACCGTGCTGTCGGGAGACGATGTCTGGGTTACCGTCGATGCCGCGGTGTCGAACGATCTGTTCTATTTCGAGCATCAGCCGCTGCGGCTCGACGCGATGAAGGCGTGGGCCCCCGATGGCACCGAAGCCGCGATCGAGAATAAGGCGACGGGCCGTTATCGCAGCACCTTTGACGTCCATCTGACGCAGAAAGGGACCTGGCGGATCGCATCCGTGTCCGACGGCGTGATGGGCAGTTATGACCTGAACGGCAAGACCGAACGCCTGCCGCGGGGGACGACGACCGCCAATCTGGCCGAGCGCATTCCTGCCGGGGCGACGAACGTCAAGACCGCCGAATCGAACAATCGCAACGAGATTTTCGTGACCGTCGGCGAACCGACGACGACATTGTTCAAGCCGACCGGCAAAGGCATCGAGTTTATCCCGGTGACGCATCCCAACGACCTGATCGCCGGTGAAACCGCGACCTTCCAGTTCCTGCTCGACGGCAAGCCGGCGGAAGGGCTGCCCGTCACCGTGATCCCGGGCGGCATCCGTTACCGGGACCAGCTCGGCCAGATGGACCTCAAGACCGGAGCCGATGGCAAGGTCGAAATCAACTGGACCGAGCCCGGCCCCTATTGGTTGAACGTCACGACGCCGCGCGCCGAACGCACGGAAGGCGCTCCGCCGCCCGCGACGCCGAAGCGCCGCGCGAGCTATGTCACGACGCTGGAAGTGCTCGCGCCCTGACCGATCGTATCCTGATCCCCCGCGCCCTGACGCCCGCGGCTTTTGCCGGGCGTCACGCGGGGGCCACGGTCCGGAACTTCGCCGGGACCAGCATGGGAACAAGCTGGTCTTTGCTGGCGGTGTCGCCGCCGGCACGGACGGCCGAAGGCGTGCAGGCCGCGCTCGACCTTGTCGTTGCGCAGATGAGCCAGTGGGAGCCTGAATCGGACCTGTCGCGCTTCAACCGCGCCGCGCCCGGACAGTGGCGCGATATTCCGGGCGAACTCGCCTGTGTCGTCGCGGCGTCGCTCGATATTGCGCGTGCAAGCGGCGGTGCATTCGACGCCGGACTCGGCAGCGTGACCGAGGCATGGGGTTTCGGCAGCACGGTGTCTGTTGAGGCCCCGTCGCCAGGTCAGGCGCCTGGCGCATCGCACAGCTGCGATGATCGCACGATCGATTGCGATCGGGCCAGACGGCGTATCCGGCGCAGCGAAGGGGCGGCGCTCGATCTGTCGGGAATCGCAAAGGGCTATGGCGTGGACCTTGCAGCCGAATGGCTGCTTGCGAACGACGTTCGGCATTTCCTGCTCGAAGTCGGCGGCGAGCTGCGCGGCGAGGGGATTCGTCCCGATGGGCAACCCTGGTGGGTCGATGTCGAAATGCCGCCGACATCGTCCGTCCCAGCCTGGCGGGTCGCCTTGCACGATTTGTCGATCGCGACGTCGGGCAATTACCGCCGCGGCTTTTCGGCAGACGGAACATTTTATTCGCACAGCTTTGACCCACGAACGGGTCGCCCGATCGTCAACGGCGTTTCGTCGGTGACGGTCCTGCACCGCAGTTGCATGATGGCCGACGGCTGGGCCACCGCGCTGACCGTGCTCGGTGCGGAGGCGGCGATTTCCATCGCCGATGATCGGAAGCTGGCGGCCTGTGTCGTCGCGGGCGATCGCGAATATCTGTCGCGCGCGTGGCGCGCGATGCTGGGCTAGCTGTCAGCCCAGAGCCGCAGCAGGTTGTGATAGACGCCGGTCAATTCGATCACCGAGCGATTCTTGCCGCCGAGTTCGCCGGTCAGCCGCTGCACCGCGCGATCGAGGTCGAACAAGGTGCGGCGTTCCTCCGCGCTGCGAACCATCGACTGGAGCCAGAAAAAGGACGCAACGCGCCTGCCGCGCGTGATCGGAGTGACGCGGTGCAGGCTCGACGACGGGTAGACGACAGCGTGCCCGGCGGGCAGTTTGACGCGCTGGACGCCATAATGATCCTCGACCAGCAATTCGCCGCCGTCATAATCCTCGGGTGCTTCCAGAAAGACGGTGATCGACAGATCGCTGCGGATGCGAAAATCGCTGCCGCGCTTGATGCGGATCGCATTGTCGACATGCGTGTCAAATTCCTGCCCGGCGCCATAGCGGTTGAACAGCGGCGGATAGATGCGCAGCGGCAGCGCGGCGGCAAAGAAGATCGGTGAGCGGCCGAGCGCCTCGAGGATCAAACGGCCCGCTTGCCGTGCGGCGTCGCCATCCTCGGGCAATTGTTCGTTATTTTTGGCAAGCGCGGCCTGGTGCCCCGATGTCGCATTGCCGTCGATCCATTCGGCAGCGTCGATGATCGCACGGACGTCGGCCAGTTCGGCCGCGGACAGCAAATCGGGAACGGCAATCAACATCGGCGGTCGGTTCCTTCGGCGCTATCGCCCGGCGCTGCCACAGGTCGTCGGCAGGATCAATGCCGGGAGCGGCGGAGCGCCGCTCCCGGCAGTGGGTCAGAGGCCGACCGTCAGGGTCAGCACCGCTGATCGGGCGTCGCCGGGGGTGGCCCAGCCATTGTTGCGGATACGGGTGAAATAGAGCTTGTCCGTGAAATTCTTGACGTTGAGCTGTGCGCTGATCCGGTCGTTGAAATCATAGGCCAGATAAGCGTTGTGGACCCAATAATCGTCCGATTGGAACAGCACGGGATTGGCGGTTGCGGTCGGCAGGTTGAAGGTGAACTTGCCCTGATAGGTCGCGCCATATCCGATCTTCAGCCCGAACGGCAGTTCATAGGTCGTGAACAGGCTGCCCGAATGTTTCGGGGTATTCTGAAGCCGCGCCCCTGCCACCGGGTCGGGGAAGGCGACACTGTTCGTGCAATTGCCCTGACCGGGGTTGGCGAGGCAGAAATCGGACACCGACTGCAAAATCTCGCTGTCGAGATAGGTGTAGTTGGCGGTGACCGACCAGCCGGGCAGGATCTGGCCGACCGCGCTCAGCGCCAGGCCGTCGACGCGCGAATGGCCGTCGAGCACCTGGTCGGGCAGCGTCGGGTCGCCCGAATTGACACGATAGCTGTCGCGTTCGTTGCGGAACGCCGCGGCGCTGAGCAACAGGCGACCGCCCGCGACTTCGGCCTTGACGCCGATCTCGTAATTCTTCGCGCCCTCGGGCTTGACGTTGCAATTGCCGTTCGTCGCGGCTTCCGAGCAGGCGCCATTGACCGACGATTGCGACGGGGTCTTGGAATTGCCGTAGGCGGCGTAAAGGGTGACGGCCTCGACGGGTTTGTACACAAGGCCGATGCGGTAAGAGAAGAGGTTGTCGCTATATTCGGCGGGGGTTGTCACGCCCAGGCCGGTGCGCCGCGATCCGCTGCTCTTTTCATAGCGGACGCCGCCATTGAGCTCGAACTTTCCGATCTTCATCGCGTCGAACAGGTAAACGGAATAATTGTCGACCTCGCCGCGCTGGCGGCTGGTGAAGGTGAAGTTGACCGGGCCGTCGTAGACGTTGCTGCCATAGGTGAAGCCAGCGGGCAGCGCGGGGCCGATGACGACCTCGTTCGGATTGGCGATGTTGATCAGCGGATAGCGCGCGTAGAAGGGCGTCCCGTCGGCGTTGCGCAAGGCGTTGCCGCTGTTCAGCGTGTATTTTTCCCACAAAGCCGACGCGCCGATGACCAGCGTGTGTTCGATCGCGCCCGTGTTGAAGGTGCCGCGCAAATCGATCTGGTCATACATCAGCTCGTTGGTTGAATCGCGCAGGTTTCCGCGCGGACCACCGATGTAATAATAGCCGTTGGGCACGGTGAACGGCGCGCCCGATACGGTGATCGTGCAGCTGGCGCCCGTCGGGGTCACGCCGGTCGACAGGCAATAGGTTCCCTGCGGCGGACCGACGATGGTGAGCTGGTTCACTTTCTGCCAGCGCGCCAGGTTGCGGATCGACCAGCTGTCGCTGAACTCATGCTCGAAAATCGCGGTCGCCTGATCGACGGTGATCTCCTGCCGATCGACGTTGCGATAACCGAAATAATCGCTGCGATCGACGCCCGGAAGCAGCCCGTCATAATAGGGTACGCCATATTGCGGGATATTGTCGTCTTCCTGGTGCAGATATTGCAGCGTCAGCTTGGTCGGCCCGGCCATGCCGATGCTGACCGACGGGGCGATCCCCCAGCGCTTGTAATTGTCGAAGTCGCGGCCAGGAACGTCGTTCTGGTGCGCCATCGCGTTGAGCCGCACCGCGATCAGGTCGCTGACGCGGACGTTCGCATCGACGGTCCCGCGATAATATGCGTCGGTGCCAATGCCGCCGGTCGCAATCACCCGCGTTTCGTCGAGCGGGCGCTTGGTCACGATGTTGATCGAGCCACCAACCGACCCGGCGCCGCTCTGCACCGAATTGGCGCCGTTGACGATTTCGAGCTGTTCGAGGTTGAACGAATCGGAACGGCTATAGGCCGCGCTGTCGCGCACACCGTCCTGGGTGATGTCGCTGCCCGCCGAATAGCCGCGGAAGTTGATCGAGTCAGCGGGGGGCGAGCCGCCCTCGGCCGCGCCGAATGTGATGCCAGGGACGGTCGACAGCATATCGCGCAGCGTCAGCAGATTCTGCTGCTCGATCGTTTCCCCGGTGATCACAGTGACCGTCTGGGGCGTGTCGCGCACCGGACGCGTCGATTTCGGCGATTCCTGCTGCGTTTGGTAATGCTGTCCGGTGACGATGATCTGCTCACGTTGTTCGCGGCGTTCGCGTTCGGATTGCTGTTCGGAAGACGCATCGGCACCCGCGTCGGCCGCCATGGCCGAGGTGCTGATCAGGCTGCCGACGCAGGAGAGCGCCAGGAAAGTGGCGGACGTCGTAGACTTCACGGCTGTTACCCCCTTGTTATGGATGAGGCGCCGCTATTGAGAGTCGATTGCAAAGTCAACTCTAATGCGAATCATTCGCGATATTGTTGCAATCATGTCAGCGACGCGTCAGCGGCGCGGCTCAAGCCACCAGCTCTGGCGCCAGCCATAGGGGCTGGCGACGGGATCGCCCGCCGCATTGGTGGCGGGTTTGAATCGAAAACGCTCCTCGATCAGCGCGCAGGTCGTCCGGTCGAGCGACGCATCGCCGCTGGACCGCGAAATGCGACATCCGGTAACGCGGCCGCTTGGCTCGATCGTGAAGCGGACCTCCACGTCACCGCCCGCCTTCGCGCGGCGCGCTTCGCGAGGATAGTCGCGATCACGGATCGTGCCGCTGCGCCACACGGCCTTCGAGCCCCCGCCGGTCCCGGTGCCCGTCCCGCCGGCGCCCGTGCCGTCGCCGCGTCCGCCCGCGCCCGATCCGGAGCCGGGGTCGGGGGTCGCGCCCGCCGATGCGTCGTTCCCCGATCCGGGCCGCGGCGCGGCGGTCACCGGCGGCATGATCGGCGGCAGCTTGGGGGGCGGGGCGGCGACCGCAGCAGCCTTGGCATGGCGATTGGCGGCGGCCGCCCTGCCGCTCGCCTTTTCGCTGGGGATGCGGGCGGGCGCAGTGGTTCGCGGGGGCGGCGGTGCCGGGATGGCGATGGCGTTGATCGCTTCACTTGCCGTGCGCACGAAGTCGAGGTCGAGACCGCGCGCAAGGCCAAGGCCCAGCGCGACAACCGTCAGCAGCGCGCCGCCGCCCGACAGAGCCCGCTGCCGCCCCGAAATCTGCCCTGTATACGCCATCGCGCCGCCTCTTATCGCGCGCAGCCGCGCGCAACCGGCCGCCGGTTTAGAGGAATTCGTCTAGCGTGGACATGAACCGGGCGAACTGGTCGTGGTGCAGCCAGTGCCCGGCATTTTCAAACTCGATCACGGTCGCGGTCTTGAAATGCCGAAGGCGGCCGTCCCTTTCGGGGTTCGAGGCCCAGCTGTTCGCACCGTAGAGCAGGAGTGTCGGACAGGCGATCGCCCCCCACAAGGCGGCGATATCGTCCTGCGGCATATCGAAGGCCGGCCAGATATTAAGGTAATTGTCGAACTTCCAGCTCCACGTCCCATCTTCGTTGCGGCTGATACCATGGATGGTCAGGTGGCGGGCCTGCGCTTCCGTCAGATAGGCGTTCTCGCCCATCATCCGCGCCAGCGCATCGTCGAGCGTGGCATAGCGGCGCGGTGTGCGTCCCGCCGCCTGGCGCTTGTCGTCGATCCATTTGCGGAAACGTTCGGCATAGCCGGTCTTCGCGCGCTCGGCGATCACCTTGGGCGAGGGGCCAAGCCCTTCGATCGCGACGAGCTTGCGGACATTTTCGGGATAAAGGCCGGTGTAGCGCAGCGCAATGTTGCCGCCCATCGAATGCGCGACGATCGACAGCGGGCCAAGGTCGAGTTGATGGATCAGCTGCGCGAGATCATAAACAAAGCTATCCATGGCGTAATTGCCGTCGGGGGACCATGCGCTGTCACCATGGCCGCGCAGGTCGGGCGCGATGATGTGATAGCGGTCGCGCAGCTTTTCGGCGACCCAGTCCCAGTTGCGGCAATGATCGCGGCCGCCATGAACCAGGAGCAGTGGCGGCGCGCCGCGATTGCCCCAGTCGACATAATGAAGCTTCAGTCGCTGCGAGATGAAGCTGTTCGAGGTGGGGCCGGCACTTGCCATCGGTTCGTCCTTGCTGTCTGTTCCAGTTTCAAAAGGCGACTGGTTTCGATCCGTCAACCCCGCATCGGTGCCATCGGCGAACAGTGACGAAGCAAGGGAGAGAAGCATGACGACATTCCGGGACAATCTGCTCGCGGGCAAGACGGCCTTTGTCGCCGGCGGCACCAGCGGGATCAACCTTGGCATCGCGAAACGTTTTGCCGAACTGGGCGCCCGGGTCGCCGTCGCGGGGCGCGATCCGGACAAGGCGGCGCGCGCGGCGGCAGAAATTGGCAAGGGCGCCATGGGGCTGTCGGGCGACGTGCGCGATTATGCGGCGATCCGTGCCGTGATGGAACGGGTTGCGGGCGAAGTTGGCCCGCTGGACATCGTCATTTCCGGCGCGGCGGGCAATTTCCTTGCGCCCGCGCTGGGCATGTCGGCCAATGCGTTTCGCACCGTCGTCGACATCGACCTCAACGGGACGTTCAACGTATTCCGCGGCTGTCACGACCTGCTGAATCGCCCCGGCGCGTCGCTGATCGCGATCACGGCGGGGCAGGCCGTCAACGCCTCGGCGCTTCAGGCGCACGCCTGTGCGGCCAAGGCCGGGATCAACCAGCTGATTCGCGTGCTGGCGCTCGAATGGGGCCCCGACGTGCGGGTGAACGGCATTTCGCCCGGCCCGATCGCCGATACCGAAGGCATGAAGCGCCTCGCCCCCGATGCCGAAACGCGGCAGGCGCATTACGACCGGATCGCGATGAAGCGGTGGGGCAAGGTCGAGGAGGTCGCCGAATCGGCCGTGTTCCTCTGTTCGCCGGCGGCCGGATATATCACCGGCACGATCCTTGACTGCGATGGCGGCAGCCAGATTGGTGACGCGTCGCGCGGGGATTTGGCCCGCGGGATGGCCTGAACCGCAGGATCAGGCGGAGACAAAGCAAAAACGCCGCCAACCCGTTGGGGTGGCGGCGTTTTTAATGGTGGGCGTGGCAAGGATTGAACTTGCGACCCCTGCGATGTCAACACAGTGCTCTACCACTGAGCTACACGCCCATCCCTTGGGGTGACGCGCCCCCTAAAGGCCTCTGCGCGGCTTTGCAAGCCCCCGCGCGCGTCGTCGTCGTTATTGTTGGCTCGACCGATCGGCGCGGCCGAACATATTGTCGACCTCGCGCACCAGATCCTTGAGGTGGAACGGCTTCGACAGCAGCTTCGCCTGGGGCACATTTTCTT
>Ga0155548_118_pt1 | contig 28054 bp, 26 predicted proteins | sample RifCSPhighO2_12_FD_107205 | JGI IMG/M metagenome (GOLD analysis project Ga0155548, IMG submission 107205) | Sphingopyxis sp. RIFCSPHIGHO2_12_FULL_65_19
CCTTGTCGCCGGTGCCGATGCTGAACTCCTCGCCCAGCGTGCTGTCCTCCAGGTCGACGATCGCCACCGATTCCTTCGCCTTGGCGCGCGTCGTGCCGATGGCGATGCCGCTCATTGTCGCGTAACTGTCGGCGCCGGGTTCGTTGCCGAGGAACCAGCCGGCGAACTTGCCGTCCTGGAAATTGAGCGTCATCGCGTCGTAGCGCGTAAATTCCATCGGCCCCGCACCGCATTCGGCGTTGGTGCTGCGATCATCCTCCTTGCCCGCGACATTGGCGAGCGCCGTTTCGGCCTGTGCGCGGGGCGCGCCGAAAGCGAGAAGGCTGGTCTTGCCGCTGGTCTTGTCGACGAAGCGCAGTCCCTCGCCATCGAGGCTGATCGCGGTGGTCGCGGCATTTGGGCCGTCGGCCTTGGCCGCGGGCACCGGCGGTGCCGCTGGCGGAAGGCTGTCGTCGCCCGGCTGGGCCTTGTCGGGGGTAGGCTTGCACGCCGCAAGCAACACCAGCATCGTCACGCCCATCAACCGCTTCATCGCCGCCTCCTTTGCCAGACCAGGACCATTACCGCACCCAGCGCCGCGAGCGCCATATCCTTTTGCGCGTCCCAAATGTCACCCTGCTGTCCATTGTAGCGATCGGCGGTCTCTCCCGCCGCGACGATCGTCAGCAGCCATTCCAGGATTTCGTAGAGGCACGATATCGCCAAAACCCAGCCAAGCACGGTTAACGCCGCGCCGCGCGAGCCGAGGCCGCCCCAGCGGCGCGCGATTTCGGCGACGGGACCCACCGACAGCGCGCCAAAAGCGAAGTGAACGAGGCGGTCGTAGTGATTGCGGGTCCAGCCGAAGACGTCGGACAAACTCGTGCCCGCCAGCGCGCGTGTCCAATCGTCATAGGGCACATTGCTGTAGGCGTAGCGCCCGCCGAGCGTGTGCAGCGCCATGAACGCGGCGATGCACGCAACCGACGCGGTCGACAGCGGCCAGCGGCGGAGCAGCCAGGGCGCGGCGACAATCAGCAGCATCGTCGGGATATGCTGGAGCAGCGCAATTTCGGGATAGGGCTGGTCGATCTGCGCGATCAGCAGCAGGATCAGCAGGGCGCCGAGCAGGCGGCGCTGCGCGGGTGGGATGGTCAACGAGCCTTCGGTCATCCCCTCCCCCTATCCGTTCGTGTCAAGCGAAGTTGGGACTGAGAATTTCGGCGCGCTCACCAGCGCAGCGACATGCAGCTGAGTCCCGCGTCGATGCGCGCGATCTGGTCGGTTGCCAGCGGGCGGGCGTCGATACCGCGCGCGATGAGCATGGCGCGCGTCGCGAGCCAGCGTTCGCCGATCAGCACCGTATCGCGCACCCGCAGGATATTTGCCGCGCCCTCTTCGCCGAGAGGAGTCAGCACGACCTCCAGCCCCGCAAATTGGGGGCAGTCGCGCATCGCCGGGACGGTCAGCACCGTTCCGGCGTCGATCAGGCTGCACCCGGTCTTGAAATGCAGCACGCCGGCAGGGGTCACCGCGATCTCGGCGCGATAGCCCAGCCGTTCGAGGAGCATCGCCAGTTCAGTGGCGCCGACGCGGTCAGTGCGGTCGGACAGGCCGATGACGACACGATCGGCGAGGCGCAGCACGTCGCCGCCCTCGACATGGCCGACGGTCATTTCGAGCAGGGTCGGATGGCGGGCAGCCAGCGCGTTGCGGATATGCGCGACTTCGCCCGCGCGGCTCGGCGCGCCGGGGCGGAGAAGGATCGCGCCCTTCGGAAAGGTCAGCGCGACATCTTCGGTGAACAGCGCGTCAGGGAAATCATCGAGCGGTTCGAGGACATCGACGGTCAGGCCAAGGTCGCGGAGGGTGGCGACATAGGCGGCTTGCTCGGCAAGGAGGCCGGTGAAATCGGGGTCGGGGCCGCCGTCGGCGCGGATGCCGTGGACCGCCGAGGGCGCGGGGGCGCGGCAGAGGGCGTGAGTGAAGGCGAAGGGGCTGGTCATGGCCCCATCCCTACCCGTTCGCACCCCGAAGTCGAGACACAGCGAAGCGGTGTCGCTGCGAGGCTGTGCCCCTGCGAAGGCAGGGGTCCATCTCCCGCCGTCGCCTTTTATCGGAAAAGCGGCAGCGTCCTGCCGAAACCGCAGGTAATGGGCCCCTGCCTTCGCAGGGGCACAGCATCCTTATCCTCAGCCCTTTTTCAGGTGCCGACGCCCCAGCAGTTCGGCAATCTGCACCGCGTTCAGCGCCGCGCCCTTGCGCAGGTTGTCGCTGACGCACCAGAGGTTGAGGCCGTTTTCGACCGTCGAGTCTTCGCGGACGCGCGACACGAAGGTCGCGAAATCGCCGACGCATTCGACCGGGGTGATGTAGCCGCCGTCTTCGCGCTTGTCGTGGAGCACGACGCCGGGGGCTTCGCGCAGGATGCGCTGCGCGTCCTCGGCCGACAGTTCCTCTTCCATCTCGATGTTGATCGCCTCGCTATGCCCGACGAAAACTGGGACGCGGACGCAGGTCGCGGTGACCTTGATCTTCGGATCGAGGATCTTCTTGGTCTCGACGACCATCTTCCATTCTTCCTTGGTCGAGCCGTCGTCGAGGAATTTGTCGATGTGCGGGATGACGTTGAAGGCGATCTGCTTGGTGAATTTCTGCACATCCTTTTCGTCGCCGACGAAGATCTGGCGCGTCTGGTTCCACAGTTCGTCCATGCCCGACTTGCCCGCGCCCGACACCGACTGATAGGTCGAGACGACGACGCGCTTGATCTTCGCGGCATCGTGGAGCGGCTTCAGCGCGACGACCATCTGCGCGGTCGAGCAGTTCGGGTTCGCGATGATATTGCGCTTCGTATAGCCGTCGATCGCGTCGGGGTTCACCTCGGGCACGATCAGCGGCACGTCGGGGTCCATGCGGTAGAGCGAGCTATTGTCGATCACGACGCAGCCCGCCGCGGCAGCTTTGGGCGCGTGGATTGCGGTCGCGTCGCTGCCGATCGCAAAGATCGCCATGTCCCAGCCCGCCCAGTCGAAATTGTCGATATTCTGGCATTTGACGGTGCGGCCGCTGTCGCCGATTTCGACATCGGTGCCCTGGCTGCGCGACGATGCGACCGCCGCCAGTTCGTCGATCGGGAATTCGCGCTCGGCGAGAATGGCGAGCACTTCGCGCCCGACATTGCCCGTGGCTCCGGCGACAACGATACGATAACCCATTTAATCACTCCTCGGTGCAGAACTTGATCGAAAAACTTGCGGTAATCAGACTTTCCAGCGGAAATGGCCGGTGAGCTTATGCTTGAACAAGGCGTCCTCCTCGCGCGTCCCGCCGCCGATATTGTGGAGCACGAGCGGCACGCCGGTCGTATCCTTGCGGTCGGACACGATGCCCGTGTGTGGCAGTCGGCCGTCGACCATCTGGGTGAAGATGTCGCCCGGCCGCCAATCGGCCGGATCGTCGGTGACCGGCAGCGCCGCGCCCTGCCGCCGCCAATAGGTCGCGAGATTGGGGACGCGGCGATGGTCAATGTTGCGGTCGGGGTGCCCCAACCCCCAATTTTTCGGATAGGCCCCGAAATTGGCGCGCATGTCGGCATTTACAAGGGCCTGGAGGTCGAGGGCCAGCGCATCGCGAAAGGCGCGGATCACGACGTCGGTGCAAACGCCCTTTGCGCGGTCGACGTCGCCGTTCGGAAACCGCAGCACGGTATAGGCGGGGTCATAGGTCAGCGTGACGCCGACCTGTCGCCGCGCCGCCGCCACGACGCGCTGCGCCTGGGTCAGCGCCATCGCCTCGCCCGCCACGCCAAAGGCGAGCACCGCGCCGACAAAGGCGCGCCGGGTCGGCTGGAACGGGAGGACGGACGCTTGCATCAAATTCGCTTTGCCCAAAAGAAAACGACCGGCTCTGCCTGTTGGCGGAACCGGTCGTTTTTGAAAGCTGTTTCGGCTTTGGGTGAGAGAAGCTCTCCTTAGCCTTCGCCGGCTTCCGACCGGTATTCGCGGCGTTCCGCAATACGTGCCGATTTACCAGTGCGACCACGCAGATAGTAAAGCTTCGCACGACGGACGGCGCCCTTGCGGACGACGGTAATGCTGTCGATGTTCGGCGAATAGAGCGGGAACACGCGCTCGACACCTTCGCCGAACGACATTTTGCGCACGGTGAAGTTGGAGCCCATGCCCTTGTTCGAGCGTGCGATGCACACGCCTTCAAAATTCTGGACGCGGGTGCGTTCGCCTTCGACCACCTTCACGCCGACTTTCAGCGTGTCGCCGGGACGGAAGGTCGGAATCGCCTTGTCGGCCTTGGCAATTTCTTCGGCTTCGATCGTCTGGATGAGGTTCATGTCCTCTAGTCCTTTTCTTTTCGCCGCGCGCCAGAGGCAGGTCGGGCCCGAGCATCGATATGACGCTCCCAAAGGTCCGGCCTGCGTAACCGTGTGTGATCTTCCGCCTGTTGTTTCCGCCAGGCCGCGATCTTCGCATGATCCCCCGATCGCAGCACTTCGGGGATCGTGCGCCCTTCCCATTCGACGGGCCGGGTATAGTGCGGATATTCGAGCAAGCCGTTTTCAAACGACTCATCGTCCCCGCTAGAAGCCGCGCCCATTACGCCGGGAAGCAGCCGAATGCAAGCGTCGAGCAGCAACAGCGCCCCCATCTCGCCGCCCGACAATATGATGTCGCCCATCGACACCTGTTCGATGGCACGCGCGTCGAAGATGCGCTCGTCGAATCCCTCGAAGCGGCCGCACAGGATGATCGCCCCCGGACCTTCCGCAAGCCGGCGCACGCGCGCTTGCGTGATCGGGGTGCCGCGCGGGGTCATGGCGAGGATCGGGAGGCCCGGATGCGCGGCGTTGGCATGATCGACCGCCGCCGCCAGCACATCGGCTTTCAGCACCATGCCCGCGCCGCCGCCCGCGGGCGTGTCGTCCACCGTGCGGTGCTTGTCGGTCGCAAAGTCGCGGATCTGCACCGGCGCGCAAGCCCAAGTCCCGCTTTCGAGCGCGCGCCCCGCCATGCTGTGCCCCAGCGGGCCAGGGAACATGTCGGGGTAGAGGGTTAGCGGGACGGCGGTGAAGGTCATGGCAGCGGTTCCCATATCGCCTTGGGCAGGATCTGGCGATCCTTGTCGAGTTCGGCGCGCAGCCATTCGCGGAAACGTTCGATCTTGCGCACGCCCACCCGATTGTCGCGGTGGACGAGCCACATGCTGGAGGATTCCGAAACATAGAATGTGTCGAAGGGCTGGACCATACGGCCGCTCGCGAGTTCGCTTTGCCAATAGAGCGGGGTCATCATCGCGACGCCGAAGCCCGCCTGCACCGCGCTCGCCTCCTGCAACTGGCTGTCGAGTTCGATCCCGCGCCGCGACGGCACCAGCGGCGCTTCGACCCCGGCGAGGGCAAACCAGTCGGCCCACCAGCTGTCGTTCGGGGCAAGCCGCTGGACGCGCAGCAGGTCGGCGGGCTCGTTTATGCGGTGCTGGTCGATAAAGGCGGGCGAGGCGATCGGGGCGAGATATTGGCGCATCAGGAACTCGGCGCGGAGCCCCGGCCACACGCCCCGTCCGATGCGGATCGCGACGTCGACGTTCGAGGCGTCGAAATCGACCAGCGCGTTGCTCATCGCCATGCGCACCGCAAGTTCGGGATATTGAAGCTGGAAGCTGCCAATGCGCGCACTGAGCCAGGTGCCGCCAAAGCTGGTCGCGGCGTTGATCGTCAGCACATCGGCTTCGTCGCTGCCCAGCGCGGCAAAGGCGTCGCTCATCGTCGCAAAGGCGCCGGTGATCGCGGGAAGCAGCCGTTGCCCGGTTTCGGACAGCCGCACCCGCCCCTTTTCGCGCACGAAAAGCGCGCGGCCAAGCCGGTCCTCCAATTGACGGATCTGATAGCTGACCGCCGCCTGCGTCAGCCCCAGCTCCTCCGCAGCGCGCGAGAAATTCTGCAGGCGCCCGGCGGCTTCAAAGGTCCGCACGGCGGCAAGGGGCGGTAGTTTGGGCATAGCCTATCATAAGTCAGGCTTATGATATGGTCTACGCCTTTTGTTGGCGGCGGACCGCCGCGCGGTGCATTGAGATGTTCGTCAAGCGAAAGGAAATGAGCGATGAAGGACGAGCAATTCATGCGCGCCTGGAATGACAGCCATGATCATTTCAGCGCCGATATCGCCCGCGGTTTCAAGCGGCTCGCGGTCGCGGCCCGGCGCCTCGGCGAATGGTCGGCCCGCGAGATGCACGCCCGAAGCCGGGCGCGATAGATTTCCCTGCCCCCAAATGGTCAGGGCGAAACGCGGTGGGGCCGTCCCTTGCAAAGGCCCCACCGCGTTGATTTCATGGCGCATCGGCGGGGACGACGCGCAGCCGCAGCGCCTGAATCGTCGCGGGCGACGTCGGCGCCAGCAACAGCATCCCGTCGAGTTTGCCCTTTTCGCAGTTGAGCCGGAATGTTGCCGACATCGCGCCGATCGGCGCCAGCGGCTCGTCGGTCGGGCACGCTCCCACTTCGTCCTTCAGCCTGGCAAGTTCGGCAGCCCAGTTTTCGGCCGACCGGTCCATCAGGAAATTCATCGCAAGGCGGCCCTCGAGCGGGCCGAGGTTGCCCGCGGCATAAGTCGATTTTGCCGCCGCATAGGCGTCGGCGAGCGCCGCCGACACCGGCACCGCGCGCGTTTCGAGCAGCCCCGCCCGCTCCATCAGGGCCGCGGCGTCCCACGCGGGGGCCGCCGGGCCGGCATAGGTGCGGTTCGACAGCGCGAAGACGCCGACGCCATGGTCGGGCATCAGCATCACATGGCTGCCATAGCCCGGATAGCCGCCGCCATGCGCAAGCGTCAGGCCGAGGTCGCAGTCCTGCGCAACGCGCCAGCCCATGCCATAGGCCGCGGCCTGTTTGCATGCGGTCGCGCCGCTCGCCCCGATGCGGTTCGTCGCCGCAACGAAATTCAGCCCCTGCGCCATTTCGCGCACCGTCGCGCGCTTGACCGGCCCGCTGTCGGCATCGTCGCGCGCAGGCCAGGCGGATAGCAGGAAGGCCACCCATTTGGCATAGTCGTTCGCGCTGACCTGTAGCCCGCCCATCGCGTTGAACGCGCCGTCGACCATCTCCGGCTCGGGCGACCAGCGCCCGTTTTCCCAGCGGTAGCCGAGCGCGTAGCGCGCCTGGGGCGCGTTCGGCGCGTCGAAGCCGCTGCTGTCCATACCGAGCGGGGTCAGGATCGTCTTCTGGACATAATCGGTATATTTCATGCCCGACGCGTTGGCGACGATGCGGCCGAGCAAGGCATAGCCAAAGTTGGAATATTCATGGGCCGACTGCGGAACGCGGCTGAACGGCACGCCTGCCGCGATCATGTTGGTGAACGCGTCCTGCGGCAAAACCTGCTGGCGGTCGCCCCATGGATCGTCGGTGACGAGGCCGCCGACATGGTGGAGCAGGTCACGCACGCGAATGCGCGGGCTGTCCTTGGTCGGATAGGTCCAACCCTTCATTTCGGGCACATGTTGTTCGGCAAGGTCGTCGAGACGGAGCTTGCCGTCGTCGCGCAATTTCAGGATCGCCAGCGCGGTAAACGCCTTGGTCATCGAGGCGATGCGGAACAGGCTGTCGGCGGTCACGGCGCGCTTGTCGGCGATATTCTGGACGCCGACGCCCTTCACATAGGCCAGCTTGCCGTCCTTGACGACGCCATAGACGACGCCAGGGACATGCTGATCGGCCTGGAACCTGGCAAAAAGCGCGTCGATTTCGGGCGCGAGCTGGTCGAGGGTTTGGGAGGGGGTTTCCTGTGCGTTGACAGGGGACGCGACGGTTAATGCTGTCGCGAAGAGGAGACCAAATCTTGTGTGCATCAAAACCTCCGTTCGTGCCGAGCTTGTCAAAGCACAGTTCTTCCTTCGCAACATAGAAAGGAAGAACGGTCCTTCGACAAGCTCAGGGCGAACGGATAATTGTTCAGGGGCTGTTTAAGGGCTGTTTACTCGACGAACGCCGCATCGATCGTCACGCCGTCGTCGTTCCACTCCGGCACCGCCTGCGCGGTCATGGGCACCATGAAGCGTTTGCCGTCGGGCTTGGCGATTTCGAGGATGTCGCCAGCGCCGAAATTGTCGATTGCGACGACTTCGCCGATCGCACTGCCATCGGTCGACACGCACGGCAGGCCGAGCAGGTCGTGATGATAATATTCGCCCTCGGCGAGCGGCGGCAAGGCCGAACGCGGCACGGTGAGGAGGGTGCCGCGCAACGCTTCGGCGGCGCTGCGGTCGGTAATCTCGGCAAAGGTTGCGACCGCACCCTGATTGGCGGGGCGCACCGATTGCAGGGTCAGCTTGCGCGTCCCCGCTTCAAAAACGGAAAAGGCGCGGAGAGACTCCGCGCCTTCGCCGAACAGTTTGAGGCGCACCTCGCCCCGCACCCCATGCGCGCCGGCAATGGCCGCAAGGGTAACGGGGCGGTCGGCGCGAGCCAAGGCTTAGCCTTCGGCCTTTTCTTCGCCAGCGTCTGCCGCGGGCGCTTCTTCGGCAACCGGGCCGCCTTCCGCGACTTCTTCGGCGATCGCGGTCGCGTCGGCGGCGGTCGCGTCGGCCGGAGTCTCGTCAGCGACGGCTTCGGCAACCGCTTCGGCGGTTTCTTCGCTCTTCACCGAGCCGGTAGCATCCGATTCTGCGGCGGCGGGCGCAGCAGCTTCTTCAGCGGCAGCTTCTTCAGCAGCAGGGGCTTCTTCGACAGCTTCGGGTTCGGGTGCCGGAGCGGCGGCAGCAGCAGCTGCGGCCTCTTCGGCGTCAGCCAGCTTCTGGGCCTTTTCTTCGGCGCGTTCCTTGGCCTTTTCGCCAGGGACGCCCTTGTTCGGGTTGTTGCGCGCGGCGCGTTCCTGGACACCGGCGGCATCGAGGAAGCGGGCGACACGGTCGCTCGGCTGGGCGCCGACGCTCAGCCAATGCTTCGCACGGTCGGCGTCGAGCTTCACGCGCTCGGGATTATCCTTCGCGAGCAGCGGGTTGTAGCTGCCGATACGTTCGATGAAGCGGCCGTCGCGCGGGCTGCGCGAATCGGCGACGACGATCTTGTAATAGGGACGCTTTTTAGAACCGCCGCGTGCGAGGCGAATGGAGGTAGCCATGATATTTTCCTTTTACTTCTAAACCGAAATTAGTGTGTAATTACTTCTTTTTATTCATCAAATTCGCAAGCTCGGGCGGGATCGCGCCCCCGCCGCCCAGACCGGGAAGTCCGCCGAGGCCGCCGCCCCCGCCGCCCATTCCGGGGATTCCGCCGCCCTTGCCGAACAGCGCGCCGAGGCCCTTCAATCCACCCATCTTGCGGATCTTTTTCATCGCGCTGGACATTTCCTGGTGCATCTTCAGCACCTTGTTGACCTGTTGCACCGTGGTGCCCGATCCGTTGGCGATACGGATCTTGCGCTTTGCGGTCAGGATTTCGGGCTTGGCGCGTTCCTTGGGGGTCATCGATCCCATGATCGCGTCGAAATGCACGAGCATCTTGTCGTCGGCACCGCCGGCCGCCATCTGCGCCTGCGCCTTCTTGATGCCGGGAATCATGCCCGCGAGCGCGCCGAGGCCGCCCATGCGGCGCATCTGGTTCAATTGGGTACGCAGGTCGTTGAGGTCGAACTGGCCCTTTGCCATCTTCGCCGCCATTGCCTCGGCCTCTTCGGCCTGGATCGTTTCGGCGGCGCGTTCGACGAGGCTGACGACATCGCCCATCCCAAGGATGCGGCCCGCGATGCGCGACGGCTGGAAGAGTTCGAGTCCGTCGAGTTTTTCGCCGGTGCCCGCAAACTTGATCGGCTTGCCGGTGACGGCGCGCATCGACAGTGCGGCACCGCCGCGCGCGTCGCCGTCCATGCGGGTCAAGACGACGCCGGTCAGCGGCACCTGATCGGTAAAGCGTTGCGCGACCTGCACCGCGTCCTGGCCGGTCAGGCTGTCGACGACGAGCAGGGTCTCGGCGGGGTTCGCCGTGCGCGAGACCGCCTGCATCTCGTCCATCAGCTGCTGGTCGACGTGGAGGCGGCCCGCGGTGTCGAGCATCAGCACGTCATAGCCCTGGAGCTTTGCCGCCTGCATTGCTCGGCTCGCAATCTCGACCGGCTGCTGCCCCGCCACGATCGGCAGCGTCGCAACGTCGATCTGCCGGCCGAGGACGGCGAGCTGTTCCTGCGCGGCAGGCCGATTGACGTCGAGCGACGCCATCAGCACCTTCTTGCGCTCCTTGTCCTTCAGCCTTTTCGCGATCTTTGCGGTCGTCGTCGTCTTACCAGAGCCCTGAAGCCCGACCATCATGATGACAGCGGGCGGGGTAACGGCGAGTTCGAGTTCGGCGGTTTCGGAGCCGAGCATTTCGGTCAGCGCGTCGTTGACGATCTTGACGACCTGCTGCCCCGGCGTGACCGAGCGCAGGACATTGGCGCCGATCGCAAGGTCGGTGACCTGATCGATGAAGCTGCGCACGACGGGCAGCGCGACGTCGGCCTCGAGCAAGGCGATTCGCACTTCGCGCATCGCCGCGCGCACGTCGGCCTCGGTCAGCGCGCCGCGACCGCGGAGCTTTCCGAAAACATCGCCAAGCCGATTGCTCAGACTGTCGAACATGCGCCTCAAATCCTTAGCTTCGAGGCCCGCAACGCAAAAGACGCCGGTGAGCGAAACCTCGCCAACCAGCGGCTATCCGTGGACAGACTTTCCGTCGCGGACATCGATATGCCCATGTGCAAGATGCACGCGGACGCGGCGGCCTTTACGCAAAAACGGCGTCAAAGGCAAGCGTCGGGGGAGCGCGGGTGCGGCGGCAACGCCCCGGCCACGCACTTAACCCAAATTTCACCGCTTCACCGCCATAAAGCGCGCAATGGTGGGGAAAATTCATATGACATCGACGCCGAAGCAATTCGACCGCAGCGAGGGCGCCAAACGCGACATCATAGCAGGCGGCATTGTCGTCGCCGCGATCCTGCTGTTCGTCGGCACCGGCAGCAATGTCATGCAGGCGGCTGTCCGTGCGTTGATCGGCCTTGGCGGCGGCCCCGACCGGGCCCTCGCCGCCGCGCTTGTGCTTAACGTCGCGCTGATCCTGTTCGGCTGGCGCCGCTATGAAGACCTCAACCGCGAAATCCGCGAGCGCACCGAGGCCGAACAGCGGGCGCGCTACCTTGCCGACACCGACCCGCTGACGGGCTTCCTCAACCGCCGCGCATTGCTCGCGACGGGGCAGCAGATGATTGCCGGAGCGGTCGCCGAACAGCGCCAGATCGCCCTGTTCCTGCTCGACCTCGATCATTTCAAGACCGTCAACGACATTCACGGCCATGCCGCGGGCGACCGCGTGCTCCAGGTCGCCGCCGAACGCATATCGGCGGTCCTGCCGCCCAATGCCACGAAGGCGCGGCTTGGCGGCGACGAATTTGTCGCGATGCTGGTTTTCGAGCCATCGGCGCGCGCCGACATCGACGCGCTCGCCGCCGAACTCGTCACCGCGCTCGACAATGTCGTGGCGCATGATGCGCAGCAGATCCGTATCGGCGCATCGCTGGGCATATCGCTGGCCGGCGACGCCAGCATGACGATGGAAACGATGGTGCGCCAGGCCGACATTGCAATGTATCATGGCAAGGACGAGGGCCGAAACCGCCACATCTGGTTTGAACCGGGCATGGAAATGGCGGTGCAGGTGCGCAACCAGATCGAAACCGGCATCCGCGAGGGCATGCCGCGCGGCGAGTTCATCCCGCATTTCGAGCCGCAGGTCGACATCGCCACCGGGCGACTGATCGGATTCGAGATGCTGATGCGCTGGGAATCGCCCGAATATGGCCTGATCCCGCCCGAACGCTTTATCCCGGTAGCCGAAGAAAGCGGCCTGATCGGCGAATTGTCGTTGCAGGTCATCCGCCATGCGATGGAGATTGCCAAGCGCTGGGACCCGTCGATCCTGCTTGCGGTCAATATTTCGCCCCAACAGCTCAAAGACCCGTGGTTCAGCCAGAAACTGACCAAGCTGCTTGTCGAGGTCGGCTTCCCCGCCAGCCAGCTCGAGGTCGAGATTACCGAAAGCTCGCTGTTCGAGAATCTGCCGCTCGTGCGCTCGATCGTCACCAGCCTCAAGAACCAGGGCGTGTCGCTCAGCCTCGACGATTTCGGCACCGGCTACAGCTCGCTGTCGCATCTGCGCGCGCTGCCGTTCGACCGGATCAAGATCGACCGCAGCTTCATCACCGCGATGCGCGGCAGCGCCGACGCCCACGCCATCGTCGTCGCGATCGTCCGGCTGGGCGAAAGCCTGGCGATGCCCATCACCGCCGAAGGGGTGGAGGATGAGGCGACGGCCATCGAACTGACCCGGCTCGGCTGCTCCAAGGGCCAGGGCTGGCATTTCGGCCGCGCCGCATCGGCCGCCGACACCGACCGCCTGCTCGCCGACCGGGGCCTGCTGCGTGCGCCGTTGGCGACGCCCGTGGGCTCGGACGCGAGTGAGGAAGCGCCGCTGCGCAAGACGGCATAACCCCGCCGCATCGCTAGACTTCGCGGTCTCGCGCCCTTACATGCGCGAGCTATGGCAGACCGCTTCACCAAGATGCACGGCCTTGGCAACGACTTCGTCGTGATCGACGCGCGCGAACAGGGCGTCGAGATGACGCCTGCGCGCGCCCATGCGATTGCCGACCGCCGCCATGGCATCGGATGCGATCAGCTGATCCTGCTCGAACCATCCACAAGCGCCGACGTGAAGATGCGGATCTTCAACGCCGACGGCGGCGAGGTCGAGGCATGCGGCAACGCGACGCGCTGTGTTGCGACGCTGATCGGCAAACCCGCGGTGATCGAAACACTCGGCGGGATGCTGCGCGTCACGCCCGCCGACGGCGGCGCCGAAGTGACGCTGGGCGAACCCATGTTCGACTGGGAGCATATCCCGCTGGCGATGCCGATGGACACGCGCGACATGCCCGTCGCGTGGGACGAGCTGGAACGCGGAGCCGCCGTCAATGTCGGCAATCCGCACATCGTCTTTTTCGTCCCCGAAGCCGATGCCGTGGCGCTCGACGATCTGGGCCCGCGGATCGAAACCGACCCGCTGTTCCCCGAACGCGTCAACGTGAATGTCGCAAGCCTTGACGGCGAAAACCAGTTGCAGCTGCGCGTGTGGGAACGCGGCGTGGGGCTGACGCAGGCGTGCGGCACCGGCGCATGCGCGACCGCTGTCGCGGCCATCCGGGCGGGCCTGGTCCAGTCGCCGGTGACGGTGTCGCTGCCCGGCGGCGACCTGATCATCCGCTGGGCGCCCGGCCAGCCGATCGTGATGAGCGGCGCCGCGACGCGTGTTTACGACGGCGAGACCGATTGGGCGCAGTTCGGATGAGCGCCAAGGTTTTGGACGGCCCCGAGGTCGTCAATTTCGGATGTCGGCTGAACATTGCCGAGGGCGAAGCTGTTCGTGCCGCCGTCAAGGCTGCGGGCGCTCGCGACACGATCGTCTTCAACAGCTGCGCGGTGACCGACGAAGCGGTCCGGCAGGTCCGACAAGCGGTGCGGCGGGCGCTGCGTGAGCGGCCGGGCGCCGAGATTGTAGTGACCGGGTGCGCGGCCGAACTGGAACGCGAGGCCTTTGCCGCGATGGGCGCGCGCGTGGTGTCCAATGACGCGAAGGGCTTGGTCGGAAGCTATCGCTCCTCCTCTCCTCTGTTCCCCCGCGAAGGCGGGGGTCCATCTCCCGCCGTCGCATCGTCGAACGAACGGCGGCGGAAAGACGATAGCGTAAGCGATGGGCCCCCGCCTTCGCGGGGGAACACGGATTCTTCCAAATCCGCGCCTTATGCCCCCGCCCTGTCGGGCGCCGACCATGCGCGCGCCTTTCTTGGCGTCCAGACGGGCTGTTCGCACAGCTGCACCTTTTGCGCGACGGTATTGGCGCGCGGAACGGCACGATCGGCAAGTGTCGACGCGGTGGTCACAGCCGCCCGCACCGCCCTCGACCGCGGGCAGCGCGAGATCATCCTGACGGGGGTCGACCTTGCCAGCTATGGCGACGACAGCGGCACGACATTGGCCGCGCTGGTCGAGGCATTGCTGGCGCTCCCCATCGAACGCCTTCGCCTGTCGTCGCTCGACCCCGACCGCATCGACGCGCCGCTGTTCGCGCTGCTGACCGAACAGCCGCGCGTGATGCCGCATGTCCATCTGTCGTTGCAGGCGGGCGACGATATGGTCCTGACGCGGATGAAGCGCCGTCACCGCCGCGCCGACGCCGTCGCGCTGACCCGGCGATTGAAGGCCGCCCGCGCCGATATCGCGATCGGCGCCGACCTGATCGCGGGCTTTCCGACCGAGGATGACGCGATGTTCGCCAATTCCCTGGCGCTGATCGACGATTGCGACATCGTTTTCGGCCATATCTTTCCATACAGCCCGCGCGCCGGGACCCCCGCGGCGCGGATGCCGCAGGTGGGGCGCGCCCTATCGCGCGAGCGCGCCGCAATCCTGCGCGACGCCAATGCCCGGCGTCGGCAGGACTGGCTCGATACGCAGGTCGGCCGCACCGCGTCGATGCTCGTCGAGCGCGACGGCGTCAGCGGCCACGCGGAAAACTTCGCGTCGCTGGCGCTGACCGCGCCCGCACCGCCCGGCACCATCATCGACGTGCGCCTGATCGCGCGCGACGGCGACCGGATGGTCGCCGCCCCCACCCAGACAAAGGATATCGCAGCATGACCGGCCAAAGCTGGAGCGAAAGGCTGCTCGGCGGATTTCGCCGGACCTCCGAACGGCTCGGCGAAAATCTCGCGGGGCTGACCGGCAAGGCGCGGCTCGACGAGGAAGATCTCGACCGCATCGAAGAGGCGCTGATCACCGCCGACCTGGGGCCTGCGATGGCGGACCGTATCCGCGGCCGCCTGGCCGACCGCCGCGATATCGCCGCGAACGGCACCGAGGAACTGCGCAAGGTCGTCGCCGAAGAGATTGCGGCGGTGTTGCGCCCGGTGGCGGAGCCGCTCGATATCGATGCCTTTCCGCGACCGCAGGTGATCCTGGTGATCGGGGTCAACGGGTCGGGCAAGACGACGACAATCGCGAAGCTTGCGCATCTGTTCCAGGAACAGGATTATGGCGTGATGCTTGTCGCGGGCGACACGTTTCGCGCCGCGGCGATCGGGCAATTGAAGGTCTGGGCCGAACGGCTGGGGGTGCCGATCATGGCGGGCCCCGAGGGCGGCGACAGCGCCGGCATCGTGTTCGACGCGGTGAAGCAGGCGACGGCGACGGGCATCGACGTACTGATCGTCGACACCGCCGGGCGGCTTCAGAACAAGCGCGAGTTGATGGACGAGCTTGCCAAGATCAAGCGCGTGCTCGGCCGCCTGAACCCCGCGGCGCCGCACGACGTCGTGCTCGTGCTCGACGCGACGACGGGGCAGAATGCGCTGTCGCAGATCGACGTGTTCCGCGAGGTTGCGGGGGTCACCGGGCTGGTGATGACCAAGCTCGACGGCACCGCACGCGGCGGCGTGCTCGTATCCGCGGCCGAGCGCCATGGGCTTCCCATCCACGCGATCGGTATCGGCGAAACGATCGATGACCTTCGCCCGTTCGATGCCGACGAGATAGCGGGCATCATTGCAGGAAATATAAGATGAGCGACGTGCTCCCCTCTGGCCCCGAAGCCGTTCCCGCGCCGCCGCCCGCGAAGCATGGCTGGCTGAACTTCGCGATCGATTTCGGGCCGCTGCTCGTCTTTTTCCTTGCCTATCGCTTCTCGTCGGGCGGCGAAGGCGCGTTCGCCGCGACGACCGCGGCGATCAAGGGCACCGTCGCCTTCATGGTGGCAATCGTCATTGCGATGGCGGTATCGAAATGGAAGCTCGGCAAGATTTCGCCGATGCTGTGGATGTCGAGCATCCTTGTCCTCGGCTTTGGCGCGCTCACCATATGGTTTCACGACGAACGCTTCATCGTGATGAAGCCGACCATCATCTATGGCGCCTTTGCAACTCTGCTGCTTGGCGGCTGGTGGTTCGGCAAGCCGATGCTCAAATATCTGCTGCAATCGGCGCTCGAAGGCCTCACCGACCGCGGCTGGCTGCTCCTGTCGCGCAACTGGGGGATTTTCTTCGCGGCGCTCGGTATCGCAAACCATGTGATGTACGAGATGATCCAGGCGAAACAGATGAGTTTCGACCTGTGGCTGACGATCAAGGTCTGGGGCGTCACCGCCTTGTCCTTCCTCTTCACTTTCAGCCAGGTGCCGGTGATGCTGAAGAATGGGCTGGCCGTCCCCGACGAAGCGGCGACCGACAAAAGTTGATGCATTTCCCCGCCGCGCTGGCATAGCTGCGTCACCGGCACCGGGTCGCACGCGGCGCCGCGATAAACAGGGGGAACTGCCATGGACAAATTTTTCGGAAACCTGCACGCCGTGCTCGGTGCGGGCCTGGTGCTCGCGATCATCCTGATGCTGGGCCTCAACGGCCAGAATTTCGAGGACGGGATCGCCGCGGGCAACGCGATCATGCGCTGGCTGCACACCTTCTTTGGCGTGCTGTGGATCGGCCTGCTCTATTATTTCAACTTCGTCCAGATGCCGACGATGCCCAAGATTCCCGCCGAGCTGAAACCCGGCGTGTCAAAGCATATCGCGCCCGCCGCGCTGTTCTGGTTCCGCTGGGCGGCGCTGCTGACCGTGCTGCTGGGCGTCGCGATCGCCGGTCACGCCAAATATCTGGCGCCTGCGCTGGGCTTGCAAGACCCCTATAAGCTGATCGGTGTCGGGATGTGGCTGGGGCTGATCATGGCGTTCAACGTGTGGTTCGTGATCTGGCCGAACCAGAAAAAGGCGCTGGGTATCGTCGAGGCCGACGATGCGGCCAAGGCAAAGGCCGCGAGAACGGCGATGATCTTTTCGCGGACCAACACCTTGCTGTCGATCCCGATGCTCTATGCGATGGTGAATTTCAGCTGATCTGAACAAATCCTTCCTCCTTGATGGGGGAAGGACACGGAGCCTTGTCGCGCAGCGACTAGGCGAAGTTGGATGGGGGGTGATGGTGCGTCCTTGCAGCGTCCTGTCATGACGAAACCGCACCCCCACCGCTGCGACTAGGCAGCAAGCTGCCAAGTCTCACTGCCTCCCCCATCAAGGGGGAGGATAAGGTGGGTGTTATTCGCCCTCCACCGCTGCTTTGTGCATCCGGCCGTTCATCACATAATGGGCGACGCCCATCTGCATTCCGGCCGCCTGGGCGTCGTCGATCTCGCGCACCCGGCGCGCGGGCGACCCGGCCCACAGCTCGCGATCGGGGATTTCCTTATTCTCGGTCAGCAGCGCGCCCGCGGCGAGCATCGCGTCGCTGCCGATGCGGCAGCCGTTCATCACCGTGGCCTTCAGGCCGACGAACGCCCGGTCCGCAAGAATGCAGCCATGCACCATCGCCATATGTCCGATCAGCACATCTTCGCCGATGATCGTCGGAAAACCGTCGGGCCGGTGCGGCATCGGGCCGTCGCAATGAACGACGCTGCCGTCCTGGATGTTCGACCGGGCGCCGACGACGATGCGGCTGACATCGGCGCGCAGCACGCAATTATACCAGATGCTGACGTCCGGCCCGATCGTCACGTCGCCGATGATCCGGCATCCGGGCGCGATAAAGGCACTGGGGTCGATCTGCGGCGTCTTGCCATTGACGGTGATGATGCTGACGTCGTTCATTCGTCGCGACCTCCGATGATATTTTTCCAGATCAGGACCGGCAGCGTCGAGGCATAATCGTCGGTCCAGCGATCAAAATGCGCGCGCCCGGCGAGCGGCACCCAGGCCCCATCGGCGTAGCTGTCGTTGCGCGGCCGGATGCCGCCCGTCAGTTCGGCCATCCGTTCGGGCGTCGCGGTCAGCGCGACCCAGTTCGACCCGGTCAGGTCGGCATAATCGTCGCCGACCGGGCCGGGGTCCATGCGGATGGCCGCCGTCCAGCCGCGGACCCGCGCCTCTTCCGCCAGCACGGGTTCGAGCCCGAAAAAGCGGTTGGAAATATGGATGAGCAAGATGCCGTCGGGCTTCATCGCACGCGCATAAATGCCGATCGCCTCGCTGGTCAGCAGATGCAGCGGGATCGCGTCGGACGAAAAAGCGTCGATGACGATGATGTCGAACCGCCCCGCCGGCTGCTGCGCGATCTGGAGCCGCGCGTCACCGATGACGATCGGCGTGTCGCCCGCGCAATCCGACAGGAAGGTGAATTTCGACGGGTCGCGCGCGATGTCGACCATGACCGGGTCGATTTCGAAAATCGTCCAGCGCTGGCCCGGTTTCCGGTAACAGGCGAGCGTGCCGGCGCCCAGCCCGACAATCCCGATCGACGCGTTCGGCCCCGCCAGCGCTTCCGCCCGGTCGAGCGTCAGCCCGACGCCCGACTGATGCCCGTAATAGGTGGTCGGATCGCGGCGGTGCGCGGCGTCGGTGCGCTGGAGCCCGTGCAGCGTCGTCCCATGCGCCAGGCGCCGCTGGTTCGATGCGGGATAGTCGGTGACCGTATAGACACCGAAATAGCTGCGCACGCGCGCCCCGGTGAAACTTTCCTGGATCGTGTCCCAGCCGCCGACGCCGATCATCAGCAGCGCCAGAACCGACACAAAGGCCCAGCGCCAGCCGATCACGAGCATCCCGATGACGAAGATCGCGATGCCCCAGCCGGCAACGCCGTCGTCGAGCCGCCCCGTCCAATCACCGACCATATGCCAGCTTGCGAAAGCCGCGACGACGACAAGCAGGACCGTGACGGCGCGCGTCGTCTTGGCCTCGAGCCCCAGCCATTTATCCCAGGGGAACAGCGCAGGCAGCGGCAGCAGCATCGCCGCGGCGAGGATCAACAGCGGATGTTCATACACCCAGTCGAAGATCAGCGGCGCAAACAGGGCCGCGAAAAGCCCGCCGAGGACGCCGCCCGCCGACATGACCAGATAGAATAGGGTCAGATATTGGGGCGCGGGGCGGAGATGATAGAGATAGCCGTGCAGCGCGACCGCGACGATGAACAGCATCGCCAGGCTGGCAAGCGCAACCATCATCGACCCGCCGCCCGAACTGAGCAGCCCGAGCCCGCCCACCGACAGGAGGACAACGGGCGCGAGCAACGTGATGATCTGCGTCGGGCGCTCCATCGTCGAAAAGGCGATGACGAAGCTGAGCAGATACAGCCCCAGCGGCAACACCCACAGGAGCGGCATCGCGACAATATCGGTGGTGAGGTGCGTCGTCGTCGACAGCATCAGGCCCGACGGCACCGCGGCGATCAGCAGCCAGTGGAGTTGCCGCCGCAGCGACGGGCGCGGTTCGTCGGTGACGGCGGCGTGGACTTCGGCGCCGCCATGCCAACGCGCCGCGGCCGCCCCGGCGGCAAGCAGCACGAGCAACGCATAACCCGCGGTCCAGCCCCAGCTCTGGGCGGCCAGCGGCATGGCCGGTTCGACGAGCGCGGGATAGCTGAGCAGCCCCGCAAAGCTGCCAAGGTTCGACGCAGCGTAAAGATAATAGGGGTCGCCCGCGCGCGCGTCGGCGGCAAACCAGCGTTGCATCAGCGGCGCCTGCGCCGAGACGACGAAAAAGACGGGACCGATCGAGGCGAGCAGGAGCAAGGGCACCCACAGCGCCTCTTGCCCCGGTCCGGGGGCTGCGATCTGGGCGATGCCGATGGGAAGCCACAGCGCCGCCACGAGGAAGAGCGCAAGATGGATCACCGCCTGGCGCCGCACGGTGAAGCGCCCGAGCCAATGCGCATAGGCATAGCCGCCGAGCAGCAGCGCCTGATAGACGAGCATCGCGCTGTTCCACACCGCCGGCGCGCCGCCCAGCTTGGGCAGCACCATCCGCGCGACCATCGGCTGGACGAGGAACAGCAGGAAGCTGCCGACGAGGATCGTCAGCACGAACAGCCAGCGGCGCGGCGACGCGGAGGTCATCACGCGATCAGGCGCCAAGCAGCCGCGCCGCGTGCAGGGCATGATAGCTGAGCACCCCCGACGCCCCTGCGCGGCGGAAGGCCAGCAGGGTTTCGAGGACGAGCGCGTCGCGGTCGCCCGCACCCGCCGCGGCGGCGGCCTCGATCATCGCATATTCGCCCGACACCTGATACGCGTAGACCGGCACCGCGAAATTGTCCTTCACCGCGCGCACGATGTCGAGATAGGGCAGCCCGGGCTTCACCATCACGCTGTCAGCACCCTCGGCGAGATCCTGTGCGACTTCGCGCAGCGCCTCTTCGGAATTGGCGGGGTCCATCTGATAGGTTTTCTTGTCGCCCTTGAGCAGCCCGCGCGAGCCGACCGCGTCGCGGAACGGGCCATAGAAGGCCGAGGCATATTTTGCAGCATAGCTCATAATCTGGACGCGACCGAAGCCTTCGGCTTCCAGCGCCTGCCGAATCGCGCCGATGCGGCCGTCCATCATGTCGCTGGGGGCGATGATGTCGGCGCCGGCGCGCGCCTGGTTGAGCGCCTGCCCGACCAGAACTTCGACCGTTTCGTCGTTGAGGACATAGCCCGCCCCGTCGATCAGCCCGTCCTGCCCGTGGCTGGTATAGGGGTCGAGCGCGACATCGGTGAGCACGCCGATCTCGTCACCGAGCGCCTGCTTGATCGCGGCGGTCGCGCGGCACATCAGATTGTCGGGATTGAGCGCCTCGCCGGCATCTTCGCTGCGCCGGTCAGGCTGCGTATAGGGAAAGAGCGCGAGGCACGGGATGCCCGCCGCGACGGCGTCTTTCGCGCGGTCGACCAGCCGGTCGACCGACCAGCGCGACACGCCGGGCAGGCTCGATATCGGTTCCTCGGCGCCCGATCCGTCGCACACGAACAGCGGCCAGATCAAATTGGCGGGCGACAGATGCGTTTCGCGCACCATCGCACGGCTCCAGCCGGTGCGGCGGGTGCGGCGCAGGCGCAGGTCGGGAAAAACGGCTTGGGTCATGCGCGGTGCATAGCGAGGTGCGGGCGCGGGGCAAATGGATATTGGCCGATTCAAGGAAGCCCGAGCACCGTTCCTATCGAGCGCAGTCGAGACACAAACGGATTTAGACGATGCTCGCTCTAGGGCGTCAGATCCCGCCCTCGGCGCGCTTCGACGCGACGTCGGCCAGGCTGCCGAGCTTCGGCCCCTCGACCTGCTTCGGCGCGATCGGGGTCAGCGCAGCGCCCGGCGCGATCGACGTCAGCGACCGAATACGGGCGCGGAAATCGGCGAGCGCCTTGCCCTCAAGCAGCGCGCGCGTGACGAAGGTCACCGACGAAGGATTGACCGCGCGGCCGTTGCGATACAGTTCGTAATGGAGATGCGGGCCGGTCGACAGTCCGGTGGAACCGATATAGCCGATCACCTGTCCGCGATTGACGCGCTGGCCCGAACGCACCGCGATCCGGCTCATATGACCATAGCCCGAGCCGAGACCATTGCCGTGGTTGAGCTTTACATAATTACCGAATCCGCCGTGGCGCCCCGCGATGGTCACGACGCCGTCGGTGACGGCATAGATGGGCGCACCATAGCCGCCGCCGAAATCCATGCCGCTGTGCATCCGCTTGTAACCGAGGATCGGATGGCGCCGCATCCCGAAAGTCGAGGTCACGCGGCCGTTGGTCGGCCGCGCCATGCCGCCGCGCTGTTCGCCGACGCCCGACGCCTCGAACCACTGGCTGCGCCCGCCGGCGTTCCATTCGAGCATCGACAGCTTCGGTTTGCCGCCGCGGATCAACCCGGCGTAGAGCAGCTTGCCGGTCTCGCTCTCGCCCGTCTCGGCGCGGCGATAATCGACGATGATGTCAAATTCGTCATCGGCGCGAATGCCGCTGCCGACCGAAATCTGCTGGCCGATGACGCGCAGATAGGACTGGATCGCCTGGGGCGGCGCCCCGGCGGCGCGCGCCGAGCGATACAGGCTGTCGCCGACGCGCCCGCGGATACGCAGCGGCGTTGCATCGACCGCGATCGGGATGCGCCGCATCACCAGCTGCCCGCCCTGCCGCTCCATCTCGATCCTGAGGTCGAAGCGCGCGCGCATCGCGAGCGCATCGACCGGGCGCGGCATGGTGCGCGCGGCGCGGCGACCAAGGATCAGGTCGATGCGCGTGCCCGGCGCGATGTCGGCGAGCGGCACCGCGCCCGAAACCTGGCGGGCAAGCGCCTGTGCCTCGTCACTGCCGACGCCCGAACGTTCGAGCAGCCGGGCGAAGCTGTCGCCGTTGCCAAGCGTCGCGGTGAGTTCGATCTGCGGCCGTTCGGGGGTCTGGGTCAGCGGACGCACCGCGTCGGTCGCCGCCATGTGCCGCCCGGTATCGCCGCCCAGCGCCAGCGGCACGATCATCTGCGCGCGCGCTTCATTGAAATCGGCGGCGTCGAGCGCGGGCTGGCCGCTGACTTCGAGCGGCTGGATGCCGGGGAATGTCGCGATGGCCGTCCCACACAGCAGGGTTAATGTCGCCAGGCCCCGCCACCATTCGGCCGAGCCGATGTTGTCGCCCAGGTCGGGCACGAGGTCGATCTGTGCCAGCCGGTCGCGCCAGCCGATCTGCGCTTCGGCATCGGAATCGCCGTGCCGCAGCGGGATCGCTTGCGACATCGTGAGGGCGGCCGCATTGCCGGACATCCCCGCGATGGGTTCGTGACGCTGAAACAAATTGCAACCCCCGCTCGGCAAGCCTCCCTAACCCGGCCGCCGAATGATATTTCGAGCCGTTGTCTGTAAAGAAAGGTCGTTAAAGTCAATTTAATGGCCGCTTTGGTGGCGCCGGTTGCGGCAAGGCGTGTGGGTGTTGGGATAATATGCAAGTCGCGACCAAAAATCGGCCTTGGTCCTGCCATTCGACGATCGCCTGTTGCGCGTCGGCCGCGCCCATGCCAGCTTGGCGGCCAAGAAAATGACATCACCCTCTTCCCAGCCGGTCAAGGCTGTCCTTGGCCCCACCAATACCGGCAAAACCCATTTGGCGGTCGAGCGCCTGACCGCCCATTCGAGCGGCATGATCGGCTTTCCGCTGCGCCTGCTGGCGCGCGAGGTTTACGACCGCGTCGCCCAAATCAAGGGTGCCGCGCAGGTTGGCCTGATAACCGGCGAAGAACGGATCCTGCCGCCCGACGCGCGCTACCTGCTCGGCACGATGGAGGCGCTGCCGGTCGAGCGCGATGTCGCCTTCGTCGGGATCGACGAGGCCCAGCTCGGGGCCGACCCCGAACGCGGCCATGTCTTCACCGACCGGCTGCTGCGCGCACGCGGGCGCGAGGAAACGATGATCCTGGGGTCGGCGAGCATAAGAGGGCTGGTCAAGGGACTCGTGCCTGAAGCCGAGATCATCACCCGGCCGCGCTTTTCGACCTTGAGCTATGCGGGCTCGTCCAAGCTGTCGCGCCTGCCCAAGCGATCGGCAATCGTCGCTTTCTCCGCCGAGGAAGTTTATGCGATCGCCGAAATGCTGCGCCGTTTTTCGGGCGGCGCCGCGGTGGTGATGGGCGCGCTCAGCCCCAAGACGCGCAATTCGCAGGTCGCGATGTTCGAGGCCGGCGAGGTCGATTACCTCGTCGCCACCGACGCGATCGGCATGGGGTTGAACCTCGACGTCCAGCATGTCGCCTTTGCCAGCTTGCAGAAATTCGACGGCCGGCGCCTCCGCCGCCTGACGATTTCGGAGATGGCCCAGATCGCGGGACGGGCCGGTCGCCACCAGCAGGACGGCGGATTCGGCACCGTCGGCCTGCCGCAGGGGGGTTTCACGCCCGAAGAAGTCGCCGCGATCGAGGGCCATCATTTCCCGCCGCTTCCCAACCTGTTCTGGCGCAACCCGACGCCGGGGTTCGGTTCGCTCGAGCAATTGCTGTCCGACCTTGCGCAGCCGCCGACCCAGCCGATGCTGCGCCCGGCACCGGAAGCGGTCGATATTGCGGTGCTCAAGCATCTGGCCGGCGATATGGAGGTGCGCGCGCGCGGCGGCGACTTCGATGCGGTCCAGCGGCTGTGGGATGTGTGCGGCCTGCCCGATTTCGAGCAATTGGGCGCCGAACATCACAGCCGCACCGTGTTCAAGCTGTGGCAATGGCGCACCAGCGGCGACGGGATGATCGACCCCGACTGGTTCGCGCGCCGCCTGGAACGGCTGAATGATGTCGAGGGCGATATCGACCAGCTGGCGAGCCGCATCGCCGCGGTCCGCACGCTCTGTTTCATCGCGCAGCGCGGCGACTGGATCGCGGGCGCGGCGGGATGGACCGAAGCGACGCAGGCGCTCGAATCGCGCCTGTCCGACGCACTGCACGCCGCGCTCGCGCAGCGTTTCGTCGACCGCCGACTCGCGCTGCTGCTCCGCGATGCGGGGCAGCGGGACGCGGCGCTGCCCGTTGCCGTGGGCGCCGACGGCACGGTTGCGGTCGATGGCGAGGCGATCGGGACGCTGACGGGTTTCCAGTTCAGGGTCGATCCGGTCGCCAAGGCGAGCGATCATCGGATGCTGCTGGCGGCGGCGGAGAAGCATTTGCGCGCCGAACTCGCACGCCGCGCAGTCGCGCTGGCCGAAGGCGACGACAGCACGCTGTCGCTGGTCGCCGAACCGGGTGCGCGCCCCCGCCTCGCCTGGCACGGCCACCCCATCGCGTCGCTTGCGCGCGGACCGACGCTAGTCCAGCCCGCGATTCAGATCGACCCGTCGCTCCGCCGACTCGAACTGCACCAGGTGCAGGCGATTGCGGAACGGCTGCAACGCTTTGTCGCACAGCAGCTCGCGCGGCACGCCGGACCGCTCGCCGCGATGGGCGAAGCCGCAGGCGACCTGTTCACCCCGCCGCGCATCCGCGCGCTGCTCGCCGCCCTCACCGATAACAGCGGGATGATCGGCCGCGCGGCGGTCGAGGACCAGCTGGCGGCACTGACGCCAGAAGAGCGGCCGCAGCTGCGCAAGCTCGGCTTCACCATTGGCTCGCTCGACATTTTCCACCCGCTGTTGCTCAAACCCGAAGCGGTGCGCTGGCGCGCCGCGCTGGTCGCGGCGCAGCAAGGCAGCCCGGTGCCCGCGCTGCCGCCGCACGGCGCGGTGCTGCAAAAGACCGGCAGCCATGGGGGGCTTTCGATTGCGGGGTTCCGCCGCTGCGCCAATGGGTGGCTGCGCATCGACATGGCCGAAAAGCTGGCGCGCCAGGCCCATGCCGCCCGGATGCAGGCCGCCGCGCCGCCGACCGCACCGATCGCCAGTGCCGCCGACGATCATCACGACGAGCCCGAAGCGCATGAGGAGCATGAGGGCGTCGCCGCCATCCCGCCGCCCGGCTTTGTCATCGACCCCGCACTGGCGACCTCGCTCGGACTCGACGAGGAAACGCGCCGCGCGCTGCTCGGTAGCTTCGGCTTTCGCAGCGTCGGCGAACCCGCGCTCGAGCGCTGGCGCTGGTCGGGGCTGCGCAAGCCCGACAAGCGGCCCCGCCGCAAGGCGCAGCGCAAGAATGCGGGCGGACCGCCCCGCGCGCCCGCAAATGGCGAAGCGCGGCGCCCGCCGGCGCAGCAGGCAAAGGGCAAGCGAGGCAAGCCCAAGGCGCCGCGCGTCGATCCCGACCGCGCGCCCCGCCTGGAACGCACTGACCGCCCCGCCCGCCGCGGCCCGTCACCCAACAGCCCCTTCGCCGGGCTCGCCGCGCTGCTGGCCGAGAGCCGCAAGGACTGATGACAAGCCCCGGCGCCGCAGGAAGCATCCGGCTGGACAAGCTGTTGTGGTTCCTGCGCTTTGCCCGATCGCGCAGCATCGCCCAGGCGATGGTCGCGGCCGGGCATATCCGGCTCGATGGACGACGCATCACCCGGTCGTCATGCGCAGTTCATGCGGGTGCGACGCTAGTGCTGCCGATCGGCGAACGCATCGAGGTCATCCGGCTGTTGTCGCTGCCGCTGCGCCGCGGCCCGGCGGCCGAGGCGCAGGCCTGCTATGCGCGGCTTGCCCCCGGCCCCGCCGATCCCACGTCGCCTGCTATCGACGCCGATGGAAATGCTTTGCACCCCGAACGCCCCGATCCGCCTATCCAATGAGAGTGATTCGCAACTGTCGCTTAGCGTTGACGCACCGCCGTCACGCGGCATAGAGGCGAGCCGGTATTGAGAGTTTGACGGCCCGTTCGCCGTCATGAGAGGGAGCCGAAAACCCATGACCTATGTCGTCACCGATGCCTGCGTCCGGTGCAAATATATGGACTGTGTCGAGGTGTGCCCCGTCGACTGTTTCTATGAGGGCGAGAATATGCTCGTCATCAATCCGAACGAATGCATCGACTGCGGCGTGTGCGAACCCGAATGCCCGGCCGAGGCGATCCTGCCCGACACCGAGAGCGGGCTTGAAAAGTGGCTCGAGGTGAACAGCAAGTTCAGCGCCGAATGGCCGAACATCACGGTCAAAAAGGAAACCCCCGCCGACGCCGACGAATATAAGGGTGTCGAGAACAAGTTCGAGACGCTCTTCTCGCCCAATCCGGGCGAGGGCGACTAACCCCCGAATTGAACAATCCAGTCGGGGCGGGTTTTCCCGCCCCTTCTTTTTCGACGCCACGCGATCCTCCATCGGGACGCACCGCGTCATTTGCCCCCTTGAAACCCTTCCCCTTGCCGACGATGTAGAATGCCGGAGGGGCCAGCCCGCCGGATTCTCCGCCGCGGCATCCCGGAAACATAAGGACGAAATCCCCATGATCGACCCGCTCGCAGCCCTGGTTCCCGTCGTCGTCGAACAGACGAGCCGCGGCGAACGCAGCTTCGACATCTTTTCCCGTCTGCTGCGCGAACGGATCGTTTTCGTCACGGGCGAGGTCGAAGACCAGATGGCCTCGCTGATCGTCGCCCAGCTGTTGTTCCTCGAATCGGAAAATCCGAAGAAGGACATCTACATGTATATCAACTCGCCGGGCGGCGTCGTCACGGCGGGCATGGCGATCCACGACACGATGCAATATATCCGTCCCCGCGTCGGCACCGTGTGCATCGGTCAGGCGGCGTCGATGGGCAGCTTCCTGCTCGCCGCGGGCGAACCCGGAATGCGCGTCGCGCTGACCAACGCCCGCGTGATGGTCCACCAGCCGTCGGGCGGCGCCCGCGGCATGGCGTCGGACATCGAAATCCAGGCCAAGGAAATCCTGCGCATCCGAAAGCGGATGAACGATCTTTATGTCAAATATACCGGCAAGTCGTTGAAAGATATTGAAAAAGCGATGGACCGCGACACCTTCCTCGAAGCCGACGAGGCCAAGGAATTCGGCCTGGTCGACCATGTGTACGACCGCCGCCCCGGCCTGCCCGGCGACGATGCGGCAAAGGACGTCAGCGAAGGCCCGACGCCCTGAGTCGTTGAGGTTGGGGGAGCGGGCGGTAGGGCTTAACCGCGTTTGTTGACGCCCGCTTGGCGCCTCGATGCTAAGCGGAACATTGCGCCCATGTCACCCAATTGCCATATTGTAATTGGGTGACCGGGGACTAGGATAAAGGCGGCGTCGCCCCTTCTTGGCCGCGCCATAGGAAGATTTATGACGAAATTGAGTGGCTCGGACAGCAAGAGCACCCTTTACTGCTCCTTCTGCGGCAAGTCGCAGCACGAAGTCCGCAAGCTGATTGCCGGGCCGACCGTTTTCATCTGCGACGAATGCGTCGAGTTGTGCAACGACATCATCCGCGAAGAAATCAAGGGCGGCATCGCCGCGCGCAAGGATGGCGCGGTGCCGACGCCGCTGGAAATCTGCCAGCATCTCGATTCCTATGTCATCGGCCAGAACACCGCCAAGCGCGTGCTGTCGGTCGCGGTGCACAACCATTACAAGCGCCTTGCGAACAGCGGTCGCGGCGAAGATGTCGAGCTGGCGAAATCGAACATCCTGCTCGTCGGCCCGACCGGCAGCGGCAAGACGTTGCTGGCCCAGACGCTCGCGCGTTTCCTTGACGTGCCCTTCACCATGGCCGATGCGACGACGCTGACCGAGGCCGGTTATGTCGGCGAAGATGTCGAAAATATCATCCTGAAGCTGCTCCAGTCGTCCGACTATAATGTCGAAAAG
>Ga0155548_123_pt7 | contig 27829 bp, 30 predicted proteins | sample RifCSPhighO2_12_FD_107205 | JGI IMG/M metagenome (GOLD analysis project Ga0155548, IMG submission 107205) | Sphingopyxis sp. RIFCSPHIGHO2_12_FULL_65_19
CACCCAGCGCCAGCATATTGCCATTGCTGCCCGACGCATCGGCGGCGGCCACCTGGTCCGGGCTGAGCGACGCGGCGGTCAATGTCGCGGCGCTGGTGCCGGTGAACAAAGGTTGGCCCGGATTGCCATTGGCGTCGGTGCCCGCCTGATGCGCGGCATTCAGCTGGTTCGCAAAATCATTCGCCATCGTGTCGAGTGCGGTGCGCTGGTCGGCGACATGGTTTGCCCCCTCGGCCATCCCGGCCAGCGCGCCGGTCGCGATGGCGAGCGGCGAACCGCCGACGCTGAACGACAGACGGCCATCGGCAGCGGCGGTCACCGCGATCGGGTTCACCACGCCGCCGCCGACGAGCAGGTCGCCCGATCCGGCCGCGCGCAGCGTTACCGCGCCATTGTTGTCGAAGGTCGCGCTGACGCCCGCCTGCGACGACAATTTGTCGAGCAGCCGGTCGCGCTCGTCGAGCAGGCTTGCCTCGTTCGTCGATCCGGTCCGCGCCTTGCGCAGCCCGATGTTGATCTGTTCCAGCGCATTCAGGTCGCTGTTGAACTGGTCGACCCCGCTCGCGGCGGCACCCTCTATCCCTTCGCCCATCTTGTCGAGCTGGCCCGCAGCGGTGCGAAAGCCCGACGCGATATCGTCGACGGATTGCAGGAACTGGCTGCGCAGCGTCCGGTTCGACGGGTCCGAGGTGAGCTGGTCGGCGGTGGTGTAAAGCTTGGTCAGCCCGGTCTTGATGCCGTTGGTCTCGTCGCTGAGCGCCCCTTCGACCTTGTCCAGCCAGCCGAGTTTCGTCGACGACCGTTCGGCATCGCCCGAGGTGATGCGCGAATCCTCGATCAGCCACGCATCGACCGCTCGGTCGATGCCGCGGATATCGACGCCGCCGGGATTGGTGTTGCCGCGATAGAAGATGGAGTTGCCGCCGCCGACGGCTTCCATCATTTCCAGCCGGCGCCGCGCATAGCCCGGCGTCTGCGCGTTGGCGATATTGTCGCCGATCGTCGACAGCGCGCGCGAATAGGCCTTGAGGCCGCTATAGCCGATGCCGAGCAGGTCGCTCATTGCACGCCTCCGGCAGGGCGGGCGGCCTGTCCGGCAAGCTGGCCGCGGAACTGCCGTTCGACCATGTCGGCGATACCGAACTGACGCGTCGCGGCGATCGAATCGGCGGTGCGGGCATCGGCCATTTCGCGGAAATTGTCGGTGGCGCTCGACCCGAAGATGTCTTCGCCCAGCTTCGCCTGCCGCATCGACGCCATCAGTTGGCGCAGGATGACGGCTTCAAAAGCCTCGGCCGCCTTGCGCAGCCCGCCATCGCCGCCGCCGGCGGCGGCGGGCACGGGCGTGCTGCCCGCAGAAGAGATAGGCGTCGTCATATGATCACCAGTTCCGCAGTGAGCGCGCCGGCCTGGCTCAGCGCCTCGAGGATGGCGACAAGGTCGCCGGGAGGAACGCCCATGCGGTTGATCGCATCGACAAGTTCGGAAAGCGAGGCAGTCGGCCGGACCAACATGACCGGGCGATAATCCTGGTCGACGCTGATTTCGCTCGACGGTTCGATCGCGGTCTGGCCGCGGCTGAACGGCGCGGGCTGGACGACGGTCGGCGATTCCTTGATCGAAACGCTGAGCTTGCCCTGTGTTACCGCGGCGGTGCCGACGCGCACCGCGCCGTTGATGACGACGGTGCCGGTGCGCGCGTTCACGATCACCTTGGCCGGGGGCTCCGCGCGCTGCACACCCAGATTTTCGATTTGCGAGATCAGCCGGATGCGTTCGTCGCCGCCGCCTTCCGCGCGGATGGCGATGCTCGCGCCGTCCAGCATCGTCGCCGCACCGGGCAACGCCGCGTTGATCGCGTCGGTGACGCGCTTGGCATTGGTCGCATCGAACTGGTGGAGGTTGAAGGTCAGCTGGCCGGCTGTCGCAAAGCCGGTATCGACCGCGCGTTCGACCGTTGCGCCGCCCGCAATCCGGCCGCTCGACGGGACATTGACCGTCAGCTTCGATCCGTCGGCGGCATCGACGCCGAGGCCGCCGATCACCAGATTGCCCTGCACCATCGCATAGATCTGGCCGTCGGCGCCATAAAGCGGCGCGAGCACGAGCGTGCCGCCGCGCAGGCTCTTGGACTTGCCGATCGCCGACACGGTGACGTCGAGACGCTGGCCGGGCTTGGCAAAGGGCGGCAGTTCGGCGGTGATCATCACCGCTGCGGCGTTTTTCAGCGCCGGGTTGACCCCCGGCGGCAGCGTCAGGCCAAAGCGCGACACCGCGCCCTTCATGCCCAGCGTCGAATAATCGAGGCTGTCGTCGCCGGTGCCCGCAAGCCCGACGACGATGCCATAGCCGGTCAGCTGGTTGGCACGCAGGCCCTGGAACTGGCCCATGTCCTTGATGCGCTCGGCCTGCGCCGGCGCCGCGAAGGCCAGGCTGGCGAGCAGGAGCGCGAAAAGGGTGAACAGGGACGGACGCTGGGTCACTTCATATTCCTCTTTTAAAAGGGGCTGATCATCGAGAAGAAGCGCTGGAGCCAACCCTGGCGGCTGGCGCGCGCAATCTCGCCCTTGCCGACATAACGGATGTGCGCGTCGGCGACGCGGGTCGACAGGATGCGGTTGTCGGCGCTGATGTCGATCGCGCGAATGATGCCCGAAATCTGGACCCGTTCGTCGCCGCGATTGAGGGTGAGCAGCTTTTCGCCGCGCACCAGCATCGTCCCATTGGGATAGACGGCGGCGATCGTCACGCTGACTTCGCCCGACAAGGCATTCGACTGCGACGCATCGCCCTTGCCCTTGAACTGCTGTCCGCCGCCCATCGCGATATCGCTGGGGTTGAACAGCGACAGCGGGCCCGTGACAGGCGGCGTCAGGCCGATATTGCCGTCGCGCTGCGTGCCCGCGGCGTTGCTCTTGGTTGCCGCGGTACGCTCGACGAGCTGGATCGTGACGATGTCGCCGACCGCGCCCGCCCGCCCGCCCGAGGTGAGCGGGACATAGGCGCCCTGGAAGATCGAGCCGTTCGCCGGCAGCGGCGCCGATGGCATCGGCATCGTGACCGAAAAGGCATCGGGCGGCAGCTTGTCTTTCGCCTGCACCGCGAACGGCGCGAACGCGACAGCGAGCATCGCCAGGCTAGAGAGTCTGCGACGCATTTTTCATCATCTCGTCGGTGGCCGAAATCATCTTGCTGTTGACCTCATACGCGCGCTGCGTCTCGATCATGTCGACCAGTTCCTCGACGACGTTGACGTTCGATCCCTCGAGCATCCCGCCGCGCAGCGTGCCGCGACCCTCCTCGCCCGCGCCGCCGACTTGCGGGGCGCCCGAGGCCTGGGTTTCGACGAGCAGGTTGCCGCCGATCGCCTGCAAGCCGGCCGGATTGGCGAAACGCGCAATCTCGATGCGGCCGAGTTCGGTCATCGCGCCGTCGGCGCCGGTTGCCGACACGGTGCCGTCGGCCCCGATCGACACATTGGTCGCGTCCTCGGGGATCTGGATCGCCGGGGTTACCGGCTTGCCATCCGACGTGACGATCGTGCCATCGGGTGCGCGGCCGAAATTGCCCGCGCGGGTATAGCCGGTCCGCCCGTCGGGCATTTCGACCTGGAAATAGCCGGCGCCGTCGATCGCGACGTCGAGCCCGTTGCCCGTCGTCGCGAAACTGCCCTGCGTGTCGATCCGCGCGGTGCCGTTCAGCGCGACGCCAGTGCCGAGGTTGAGCCCGGTGGCATAGCGGTTTTCGGCCGACGACGGCGCGCCCGGCGCGGTCATCAGCTGATAGCTCAGCGTCTCGAAGCTGGCGCGATCGCGCTTGAAGCCCGTGGTGTTCACGTTGGCGAGGTTGTTGGCGATCACCTGCATCCGGAAGCCCTGGGCATCCAGACCGGTTCGCGCGACGTGCAAGGCACCGAAGCTCATGTCATATTCTCCTTGAAGCGTGATGCTCTAACGCGGAAGCTGCATCAGACTGGCGGTCGCGCTGTCCATGTCGCGCGCGTCGCTGACGAGCTTGAGTTGTGTATCCCAGCTGCGGCTCGCCTCGATCATCTCGACGAGCGCGGTGGTTGCGGCGACGTTCGACCCTTCGATCGAACGGGTCAGAAGCCGCGCCTCGGGATCGTCGGGCAGGATGCCGCCGCCCTTGACGCGGAACAGGCCGTCGAGGCCCTTGGCAATGTCCGAACCCGCCGGGGTGGCGAGCCTAAGCCGGTCGACCTCCTGCGGGTTTTCGGGATCGCCGCCCTGCGGCACGACCCACACCCGGCCTTCCTGGTCGATGGTGACCGCATCGGCGGGCGGGATCGTCACCGGGCCCTGGCCGCCCTGCACGGGGTTGCCGTCGCCGGTGGTCAAAAGCCCGCTGGGCGAAATCTGCAAGTCACCGCGCCGCGTATAGGCTTCTTCGCCGTCCTTCGCCTGCACCACGAGCAGCGCGTCGCCCTGCATCGCGATGTCGAGGTCGCGCCCCGTCGAGGTCACCGTCCCGGCGCGCATGTCGGCGCCCAGCACCTCTTCGGACGCCATCGCGCGCGCGTCGAGCCCGCTGCCGTTCAGCCAAAGCGACTGCGCTTCGGCCATGTCGGCGCGAAAGCCCGGCGTCTGCGCGTTCGCAAGATTGTTGGCGATCGCCGTCTGCCGGGCCATGCTGCCCCGCATCGCGGTGAGGCTGGTATAGATGAGGCGGTCCATCGAAATTCTCCCGGCAGGCGGCGGTCAGGGCGGCGTCAGCGCATGCCGATGATCGTCTGGGTCAGCGCGGACGCACCCTCGATCGCCTTGGCATTCGCCTGGAAATTGCGCTGTGCGGCCATCAGCATCACCAGTTCCTCGGTGATATCGACGTTCGATCGTTCGAGCGCACCGGCCCGGATCGCGCCCATCGGGCCGTTGGTCGCGGCGTCGATCGTCGGCGGGCCGCTTTCGCCCGTCGATTGCCAATGGGCGTCGCCGGTCGGGCGCAGGCCCGACATCGTCGGGAAGGTCGCCATCGCAACCTTGCCGAGCGTCTGGTCTTCACCATTGGCAAAGGTCGCGGTGACGAGGCCGTCGAGCCCGATCGTGACGTTCACCAGTGCCGAGGTCGGGTCCGACGGCGCGCCGTCGGGCAGTTCAAAATCAAAGGCACCGGCCAGCGTATTGTCGGTCACATTGCCGTTGGCATCGACCGGGAGCAGTTGCAGCTTCGCACCCGTCGAATCGATGACATGACCATCGGGCGTCGGCTCGAACGAACCGTTGCGGGTGTAGGTCACCTGTTCGCGCGGCGGGTCGCCCTTCACGATGAACATGCCTTCGCCGACGATCGCGAGGTCGAGCGTCTTTTCGCTCGCTTCATACGACCCTTGCGTAAACTGCTGGGTGATGCCGTTTAGGCGCGTGCCCTGCCCCGCGATCATCTTGGTCGACTGCGTCGGCGACGAGGCGAAGATGTCGCCGAACTGCGCCTTGCTGCGCTTGAAGCCGACCGAACCGGCGTTCGCGATATTGTTCGAGATGACCGACATATCGGTCTGGGCGCCTTTGAGGCCCGAAAGCGACGTGTAGAATGACATGGACTTATCCTTCCTGCGTGGTGGGTGCGGGCGCCGGGGTGGCGGCCTTGATATCCTGGAGCAGCTGGGTCTGCGCCGTGAGCTGCTCCGAAATCTTTGCGAGCGCGGTGTTCGTTTCACTGATCCCGGCCAGGCTCGAAAACTGCGCCATCTGGGCGACCATTTCGGTATTATCGACGGGATTGAACGGATCCTGCTGCGACAGCTGCGCGGTCATCAGGCGCAGGAAATCGCTCTGCCCCATCTGCTGACCGCTGCCGGCAGGCTGAATGACCGGGTTGCTGTTGTTGGTGATGCTGTTGACGCTCATCTTATTGTCCCATCCTGAGGGTTTCGTTGATCAGGCCCTTCGCGGTTTCGAGGACCTGGACATTGCTTTGGTACTGGCGTGCGGTCTCGACCATCTCGACCAGTTCGGCGGCGCTATCGACCGCGGCCTCCCAGACGTTGCCATCGGCATCGGCGAGCGGGTTCGACGGGTCGTGGCGTTTCGACGGTGCCATTTTCGAGGTCGTGACCTGGTCGATCTGGACCGTCGCACGGCCGTGATCGTCCATGACCGTGCGAAAGACGGGTTTGAGCGAACGAAAGGCGCCGGCCTCGCTGCCCGCGACCGTTCCCGCGTTGGCAAGGTTTGACGCCGTGGTGTTGAGCCGGACGAGCTGCGCCGACATCGCGCGGCCGCTGATATCGAAAACGGAGAAACTGCCGTTCATCGTCATTCGCCCTTGATCGCGCGGGTCAGCGTGTTGATGCGCCCCGACAGGAAAGACAGGCTCGACCGGTAGGCGAGCGCGTTTTCGGCATAGGCGGTCTGTTCGGTCGCCATTTCGACGGTGTTGCCGTCGAGCGACGCCTGGACCGGCACGCGATAGGACATCGCGCCCTCCACGGCATGGGCGGTCGAACCGCCCTGCTGCGCCAGATCGAACGCCTTCGCAAAGTCGATGTCGCGCGCCTTGTAATTGGGCGTCGCGGCGTTCGCGATGTTCGACGCGAGCATCATCATCCGCTGGCTGCGGAGCTGGAGCGCCGTCGCGTGCAGTCCAAAGAGCTTCTCGGATGCCATCATCCCATTCCTTCGCTTGTCGCCTCGCGGCAACGGGCTTTCACGGTGTCCGGACCGATGCGGCACGGACGCGCGGAAAATCACCAAGGCAGGTTGCAATCACCGTGCCAAATCATCTTTATCGCTGAATTTCCGATGTTTGCTGTGGCGCCGGGATCGATCGCGACGGCGCTCGTCAAAAATCCGACGAGCCCGCATCGCGGGATGCGCGACCGCGCTTCAAACCGCGACTGGCACAGTTCCTGCAATTATCGAGCGAACCGTCGGACCCGAAGGAGATCGATCATGTCCCGCAAAACCGTCACGCGCCTTGCCTGCCTCGCGGCCTGTGCCGCGACCGTCCCGGTCGCCGCACAGGCGCAGCAGGCCAATGAGGACTGGCAGGCCATCGACGCGCTGACCGATATGGTGGCGAACGCCATGGGCCGCAGCGCGACCCCGATCGATCGGCGGATCAAGCTGGCGCGCTGTCCCGAACAGGCATCGATCACCAAGATCGATGCCCATACGCTGGCGGTGCGCTGCGCCCCGCTCGGCTGGCGCCTGCGCGTGCCGTTGAGCGCGCCGGAGGGGGGCACCGCCGAAGCGGCTTCGGCAGAGACCGGCTTTTCGCGTCCCGGCACCGCCGCGCCGGTAATCCGCCGCGGCGACAATGTCCGCGTCACGATCGACGCACCCAGCTATTCGGTCAGCTATGCCGCGATAGCGACCCAGGATGGCCGCGTCGGCGAAACAATCGCCTTGCGGGGAAATGACGCCAAATCATCGCTCAGCGCGACCGTCACCGGCCCGGGCCGGGCGCGCCTCGACAACTGAATTCCTGGCCTGCTCGCCACCCAATGGCCCGGGGGCTGTCGGCATTCCGACGTCCCGGGCCTTTCTTTTGTCTTTTTGCGACGGGCCGCCTTAATGGGCTCGGGCGCCGTCCGTTAAAGCCTTCGTGAACCGCGTCGTCACTTTTCTGACGGCGCCGGATGGAGGCCAATATGTCAGGTGACAGCAAGATCGGACCCGTCGGCGGCATTGGCCGCACCGGCCCGCTGCGCCGGGTCGCCAGCGAAGCGGCCGCACCGATGCGAACCGCCGCGCCGCTCCAGCCCGCACAGGATCATTTGCCGACCGCGCGGCTGACGCGGCTCGCCAGCAGCCTGGCCGATCAGGCTCCGCCGGTCGATGTCGCCCGCGTCGCCGCGCTCCGCACCGCGATCGCAAACAACAGCTATGGTGTGCACCCCGCGATCATTGCGAGCGCGATGCTCGATTTTCACGGCGGGGCCGAATGATGCTTTCGCAAATGGACGATATACAGGCGCGGCTCGACACGCTGGTCGGCGCGCTCGACGGGCACGACGCCGGGGCGATCATCGCCGCGACCGAAGACCTTGCCACCGCGGTCATCCTGTTTCGCGGCACGGCCGTCCCCGTGGGTAGCGAGCTGCGCGCGCGCACGCTGATCGGACAGACCCTCGGACGACTGGAAGCCGCTGCGATGCGCGTCAATATCCTGAAGGACTGGACGCGTCAGAGGATTGACAGGAGCCACGAAATCCGTGGAACCCATCCGCGCGGGGCTGCTTTAAGATACTGATAACCAAGTAATATCGCACCCAATCGGCGAAATGGCACGATGATTGCTTTTGGTCTGCTGAACCAGCGGAACCACAGCCATGAACGCCATCAACAATCCCCAAGGCCCATCGCGCATCGCCGCACCCGTCATGGATGCGGTGCAAAAGGCGTCGGCGCGATCGGGGATCGATTTCGACTATCTGGTCGACGTTGCGCGCGTCGAAAGCGGTTATAATCCGGCCGCGAAGGCGTCGACATCGTCGGCGCGCGGGCTGTACCAGTTCACCAAGCAGACTTGGCTTGCGACGCTCGATCGCCACGGGGCGAACCACGGGCTCGCCTGGGCCGCCGACGCGATCGGACGCGATGCGTCGGGTCGGTTGACGGTGATCGACCCCACGCTCCGCCAGCAGATTTTCGACCTGCGCGACGATCCGTCCGCGTCGTCGAACATGGCGGCCGCGCTGACCGGCGACAATCGCGATTATCTCGAAAGCCGGATCGGCCGCACGGCCGAGCCGGTCGACCTCTATCTCGCCCATTTCCTTGGGAGTGGCGGTGCCGCCAAATTCCTGTCGGCCCTCGACGCCAATCCCGACCAGCCCGGCGCATCGATGATGCCCGAGGCGGCGGCCGCCAATCGACCGGTCTTTTACGCCCCCGACGGCAGCATGCGCAGCCTGGCGGAGATCCGCGACCGCTTTCGCGCGAAGCTCGAAAACGGCGGCAAGATCGAAAACGTCAAACCCTTCGCCCCCGTGGGCTGGCACGCCGCAGCGACCAGTTCGAGCGGGCTCGCCGGCGCCGGCGGAGGCCGTCCCCCACTCCAGATGATGGATATCCAGCCTATGCCGAAAAAGCTCTCGATGGGCTTTGCCTCCGATGCCTATCGGCGGCTCGCGGCGCTGTCGGGCGGCGCGGCATGACCGCGGGCCTGAACTTCGGCAACATCGGGCGCATGGCGGGCGCCGCCGCGCTTCCCGTCGGCATGTTGATCCTTGTCGGCCTGATGGTGATCCCGGTCTCGCCGCTGATCCTCGACATCAGCTTCGTCGCCAATATCATGATCAGCCTGGCGATCCTGATGGTCGCACTATCGGCCGCAAAGCCGCTCGATTTCTCGTCCTTCCCGACGGTCCTGCTGCTCGCGACCTTGTTCCGCCTGGCGCTCAACGTCGCCTCGACCCGCGTCGTGCTGGTCCATGGGCACGAGGGCACCGCGGCCGCAGGCCATGTCATCGAGGCATTTGGACAGGTGCTGATCGGCGGCGACTATGTTGTCGGCCTGTTCGTCTTTTTCGTCCTGATGATCATCAACATGGTCGTGATTACCAAGGGCGCGGGGCGCGTATCCGAAGTGTCGGCGCGCTTCACGCTCGACGCGCTGCCGGGCAAGCAGATGGCGATCGACGCCGATCTCAACGCCGGGCTGCTCAGCCCCGAAGAGGCCAAGGCGCGCCGCGTCGAAGTCGCGACCGAAGCCGATTTCTATGGCTCGATGGACGGCGCCTCGAAATTCGTGAAGGGCGACGCGATCGCCGGGCTGTTGATCCTGTTCGTCAATATCGTCGGCGGGCTGATCCTCGGCATTTTCAGCCACGGCCTCAGCTTTTCCGAAGCCGGCAGCAATTATGTCACGCTGGCGATCGGCGACGCGCTCGTCGCACAGATCCCGGCGCTGCTGCTCTCGATCGCCGCCGCGGCGATTGTCACCCGCGTCGCATCGCCGTTCGACCTCAGCGGCCAGATCAGCAGCCAGTTCTCCACGCCGTCGGTCTGGATGGCGGTTGGCGGCATCCTCTTCATCCTCGGCCTCGTCCCCGCGATGCCGCAGATGCTGATCCTGCCCGCCGCCGCCCTGTCTTTCGCCGTCGGCTGGCAGCTTCGGCGATCGGCAGCCGCCGTCGCCGATGCCCCCGAACCCGCGGCCCCCGCGCCCGACCCCTCGCTGATCGAGTGGGCCGACGTCAGCGACGCCAGCGCGTGCCAGCTCGAAATCGGCTATGCGCTCGTTGCCCTCGTCGACGAACGGAAGGGCTCGCCGCTGATGACGCGGATCACCGGCATCCGTCGCCAATTGTCGAAGGAACTCGGTTTCGTCGTCCCGCCGGTGAAGGTCAGCGACGACCTGTCGCTGCCCGGCAACGTCTATCGCATTTCGGTCGCCGGGGTGATCGTCGGCGAGGACGAAGTCTTCCCGCACGAGATGCTCGCGCTCGATTCGGGCGACCTTGTCACCAAGGTTACGGGACGCCCGTGCAAGGACCCGACGTTCGGCCTCGACGCGCTGTGGATTCCGAAAGCGATGCAGAATGACGCGATCGCCGCGGGCTATACCGTCGTCGATCCGGCGACCGTCGTCGCGACGCATCTCAACAACAGCATCGTCGGCGCTGCTGCCGAGCTGTTCGGGATCGACGACGCGCAGGCGCTGATCGAAAATCTGAAGCTCCACTATCCGCAGCTCGCCCAGAATCTGTCGCCGCAAGGCTATGCGCTGCCGCGCGTCGCCAGCCTGTGCAAATCCCTGCTCGTCGAACGCGTGCCACTGCGCGACTTCCGCAAGATCGCCGAGGCGATGGTCGCGTTGTCGGCCCAGCAGCTGGGCGAAAGCGACCTGGTCGAAGCGGTGCGCCAGCGCATCGGGGCGCTGATCGTCCAGACGATCGTGCCGAGCCGGATGCCGCTGCCCGTAGTCACGTTCAGCCCCGAGGTCGAGATGCTGCTGAACCAGGCCGTGCGCGCTAACCCCGCCGCCGAATGGCCGTTCGAGCACGGCATGGCGATGACGATCATCGAACAGGTCGGCCAGGCGGTCGAACCTTTGCTCTTGCAGACGCGCAGCTTCGCGCTTGTTGCCTCGCCGATCTGCCGGTCGGCGCTGTCGCGGCTCGTGCGCGCCACCTTCCCCGACGTCGCCGTCATTTCCTACCTCGAAATCCCGGCGAACAAACAGACCGAAATCGTCGCGACGATCGGCGCCGAAGTTCCGCGCCTCGCGCCCGGGCCGGACGCCCACATGGAGGACCAACCGCATGAGAATTGAGCCCGTCGAGCAATTTGCCGCGACGACCGGCCGCAGCGCGCGCGCGCGGGGTTATGGCGAAAGCGTCGAGGCGCTGGTCGAGGAATATGCGCCGCTGGTCCGCAGAATTGCGTGGCAGGTGTTTTCGCGCGTGTCCCGGACAAGCGAACTCGACGACCTGATCCAGACGGGGCTGATCGCCCTGATCGAGGCCAGCCGCCATTATGAAGAACGCGGTTTTGCGTTCGCCACCTATGCCACGACGCGCGTCCGCGGCGCGATGATCGACCAGTTGCGCCGCGAAGCCGACGTCGGCCGATCGGCGATGGTCGCGGCGAAACGCGTCCAGGCGATGCGCGGCGCGCTCGAACAACAGCTGATGCGCGCGCCGACCGCCGCCGAGATGGCGGTGGCGTTCGATATGTCGGCCGAGGATTATTTCGCGCTCGAACGCAACGCGACGCACGGCCGCTCGACCTCGCTCGACGAACTCACCGATATCGGCGCCTTTCTTGCCGCCGACGATAGCATCGGCGCAGGCGAAAAATGCGAGCAGGAGGATCTGATGGGGGCGCTGCGCCAATGCGTCAGCCGCCTGTCCGAACGCGAACAGATGGTGTTGCAGCTCTATTTCTTTGAAGAGCTCAACCTGCACGAGATTGGCCTGACGCTGGACGTCAGCGCCGCCCGCATCTGCCAGATCAAGCGCGAGGCGATGATCAAGGTCGACCGGATGATGCGCGAAATGACCGAATAGCCGGTGCGGGCAGACCCGCCATGGCCTTTAGCGATATCCGCGTAGCGATGTCCGCGTCGGCGGCGTCACGCCGCGAGTGTGCGGCCGGTCGGCGAGGCGGCGCCGACCTTGTCGAAATAGCTCGCCATGCGTTCGGTTCCGATGTCGGTCAGCCGAACAATGGTGCGCCGCCGGTCGCGCTCGTCGATCGAGCGATGCACCAGCCCCAGCCGTTCGAGCGCGCTGATCATGCGGAGTCCCGACGACAGCGGAACCCCCGCGCCGGTTGCCAGGTCGCTGGCGCTGAGCACGCGGCCGTGCGAGCCGGCCAGCATCAGGTCGAGCATCATGTCCCACGTCGGGCCCGACATTTCGGCGGCGCCGAAATGGCTGCGGCGAATCCGCCGGATCTGGATGCTGAACGACAGCTGGTCGAGCAGCCCGGCCTTCGGCGACGATTCTGTTCGCGCATCGACATCCGGGCGCGCCTGGACCGGCAGCTCTTCGGCGCGGCCCGCAAGCATCTCCTGGATCTGGTCAACGCGCGATTTCAGCTCGGCAATTTCTTGGTTTGAAAATTGCTGCATGTGATGATGCCCCCGGGGGAGCCACGCACACTAGGCTGCGACTTCGCTTCGCCGACTGGACGAACCCGATGCATAGATGATCAGCAACAGGATCGGATACGATATATAGACTGAGAGGAGCGAATAGGGTCGCGCCAATATCTCCGAAAACATGAACTTCTGGATATGGCCGAAAATGGCGATCAGCTGCCATCCGGTGATCCAGTAAGGCCAGAAACTGTGCGTCTTCATGGCAATGAGCCAGAAGCTGAGCAGCACCAGCAAGTCGATGACGAAGATATTCAACTCAATATCGGTCCAGGTCGGGAAAGGCGTCACGGCACTGGTGAGGACCGAAGCGATCAAGGCTGTATAGGCCGCCCATCGTTCCAAGGGGCCGCCGCGTCGGATTGCGACGGCCACCGTGATGAGCAGGACAGCATAATAGATCGCCACGGACCACATTGTGGCTATCAACCTTTCTTGCGGATCAACCTGCTTTGGCGAACGCCGGCGCGTCGAGGCCCGAGCGATCGTTGCTGCCTTCGTCGACCAGCTTCGCGGCGGCCGGCTTGACGCCCGCGCCGAACATCCGCGTACCGAGGCCGACTTCCTTCTGCGTCACCGTCAACGCAAGATGCGCGTCGGTCAAGAGCTGGCGGACATCGCCGGCAGCGGCAAGCGCGTGAGCGACCTTCGCCATCGCTTCCTGGCCGACGATCGCCGACATGTTGGTTTCGCGGCGCGCAGTGGGCAGCGTCGCGGCAAGCTGGGCGATACGGATCATCGCTTCGTCGATGGCGTCTTCGGCCAGATGCAGGTCGGAAGCGATCTTTTTTGCCGCAGAAACTCGTTCGTTCAGCATACTCTTTTTCCTTGAAAAAGAATGCTACCGGTTTCCCCCCCGCAGCATTCGGTTCGAACATTCAGGTCATCACACGACCGAGTCCGACAAGGATCGAATAGAGGGCGGAGAAAGCCAAAATTGTCGCGAATGCGATCAAAATCGGCCAGATTATCCTTTCCATCAACCCATGCCGGTTGGCCGGCTGGGACGCGGTAGGAAATGGCGAACCGATATCGAATAATCGCCGAAACGAACTGCGCCCCGGCTCGGCATCGTCGGCGGGGGTAACGTCGCCTAGGTCGATCAATTGATATGTCAAAGGCTGATAAGGGGTAACATGGTCGAAGACACCGTTAACCGCCAAGATACGCGCCGCCTCTATCCTGTTGGAAACATTCAGTTTTTTTAGGACGCGTCGCACGCGCTCATCGACCGTGTGCGGCGACACATTCATCAGGCGCGCGATCTGTTTGGAATTTTTATGCTCGTAAACGTGCCGCAACGTCTCGATCTGCGCCGCCGACAGCAGGCTGATGTAATTGTCGGGGTCGCCGTGCACGGGGTTGGAATAGAGCATCACGAGTCGAAATCAAGGTCGGTAGATAGCTAATTTCTGGCCTGACCCATTCTCGGCCAGACGCACGCGCCCACGCATCCGCACCAACAGCCTGTCGAGTCGGGGGCGAGCTATCCCCCCTCCTTCAGCGTGCGGTAACGCAGGATCGACTTTTCGATGTGGCGTCGCGCCGCGCGCCGCGCCGCGGCCGGGTCGCCCGCCTCGATCGCCACGACGATCGCCTCGTGATCGCGGTTGATCGTATGGGCATAGCGCTGGTGCTGGACCGGGTCGTCGCCTTGCAGATACAATCGACGCGAGGGGACGAGCCGGACGCCGAGGAACTGGGTGAAGCGCAGGAAGTAGGGGTTTCCCGTCGCGCTGGCGATCGCGGCGTGAAACGCCGCATCGGCAGCTACCGACGCATCGACATCGCTGCTCTGCTCCATCGCGTCTAGCGTCCGGCGCAACTCGGCAATGTCGGCGTCGGTTCGCCGCCGCGCCGCCAGATCGGCCATTTCGGCCTCAAAACCCATGCGCATTTCAAGCAGTTTCAGCACATCGTCGATCTCGCCGACCTCTTCGGCAGTGACCTGAAAGGCGCGATATTGGGCGCCGGCCGGCACATACGCCCCGGAGCCCCGCCGCGATTCGAGCAAGCCGCGGGCGGCAAGCCGCGAATAGGCCTCGCGCACGACGGTTCGGCTGACCCCGAAATCCTCGGTCATCGCCTTTTCGGTCGGGAAACGCGATCCGGGCGGCATTTCGCCCGTCTCGATCCGCTCCTCGAAACGCCGGACCAGATCGTCCGCCAGCGATGCCGCCTTGGTTACCACCATGGTCGATGCGTTATCATTGCGTTTGAAAACTGGAAAGGGTCAGAAATCGGGACGCTGGGCATCGACATAGCTATTCCACGCCTCGCGCGTCGCGAAATCGCCGCCGCGGTCCCACGCCGCGCCGCTGTAATAGACGAAGGGCCGTCCCGGCCGCACGCGGACGAGGGCCAGATAATTGTCGGCATCTTCGGCAAAGCCCGCGAAACTCGCGGGATCGACGATCACCGCCGCCGCCATCCGACCCTTGTCCCCGTCGGCCGGCCCCCACCAGCTCAGGCGCGCGCCCGCGCTGTCTTTCCGCACGTCGCCCAGCCTGCCCCCGCTGATCGGTCGTTTGGAAATGCCGATCGCCACGATCAGGTCGGCGTCGCTGTTCGACGTGATGGTCGAGGTCATGCGCGTGAAGTTTGTTCCCGCCCGCAGGGTGAAGCGCCGCGTCTCGCGGACCGTGCGCAGGACATCGACGGGCCAGGGTTCATAGTCGACGGTGAAATCCGCGACATCGCCGCCGCTGTGCAGAATGCGCGGGCGGACATAGTTGCGCGAGGTCCACAGCTTGTTGTCATACCAGATGCCGAGCCCGCCGGTGCCGCGCCCGGTGCCGACATTATAGAAATCCAAACCCTCGCCATGATCGGCATGCTGGTCGCCGGTGCGCAGCTGGCGCTCCATGAAGGGCCAGCGAACCCTCTTGCCCCAGGCATCGACGCCCGAAGAAGAGGGCGGTTCGGCCTTTTCGAGTTGGCGGCCATAGATGCGAAAGGCGATACGGTCGTTTTCCCAGAGCAGATCGTCGAAGCGATAGTCCGCGATCGACACGGCGGCGCGCGCGCTTTGCTCGTCCGCAGTGGCGGGGCGGAACGGTTCAGATTCCAGCGCTGTCGCCGGCGCAGCACACAGGGCCAGGGCGGGCAGGATCAACCGCATCACCAATTCCACATCGTCCCGTCTTCGAGCCGGTTCACCGGCAGATAGGCGCGGGCATAAGGGAAGCTTTGCGCGAGCGCCTCGTCGATGTCGACGCCAAGCCCCGGCGCGTCGCCCGGATGGAGCATGCCGTCGGCGAAGCGATAGCCATGCGGGAACACCGCATCCGTTTCGGCCGTGTGGCGCATATATTCCTGAATCCCGAAATTCGGGATCGACAGCCCAAGATGCAACGCCGCCGCCATTGTCACCGGCGACAGGTCGGTCGCGCCGTGACAGCCGGTGCGGATTTGATGAAGGTCGGCAAGCGAGGCGATCTGGCGCATATGCGTGATCCCGCCCGCATGGAGCACGGTCGCGCGGATATAGTCGATCAGCCGGTTCTCGATCAGCGCCTTGCAATCCCAGATCGAGCTGAAGATTTCGCCGACCGCGAGCGGCGTCGTCGTGTGCTGGCGGATCAGGCGGAACGCCTCCTGGTCCTCGGCCGGGGTCGCATCCTCGATCCAGAAGGGGCGATAGGGCTCGAGATCCTTGCCCAGCCGCGCCGCCTCGATCGGCGTCAGCCGGTGATGGATGTCGTGGAGCAAATGGACGTCCCAGCCCAGCGCCTCGCGCGCGGCGGCAAAGAGTTCGGGCACGACGCGCATGTATTTCGCCGTCGACCAGACATTTTCGGTCGGCAGATCATTATCGGCGGGTTCATAGAAATAGCGATCCTTGCTGACGCCATAGGTCGACGCCATCCCAGGCACCCCGCATTGCAGGCGGATCGCCTTATACCCCTGCCGCTGATAATCGAGCGCCGCCTCGATCGTGTCGGCGATGCTGGTTCCGTTGGCATGACCATAGACCATGCAGCCTTCGCGTGCCGCCCCGCCGAGCAGTTGATAGACCGGCAGCCCGGCAATCTTGCCCTTGATGTCCCAGAGCGCCATGTCGACGGCAGCGATCGCGGCCATCGTGACCGGGCCGCGGCGCCAATAGGCGCCCTTGTAGAGATATTGCCAGATGTCCTCGATCCGGTGGGCATCGCGGCCGATCAGGCAAGGCGCGACATGGTCCGAAAGATAGCTGGCAACCGCAAGCTCGCGGCCATTGAGCGTCGCGTCGCCCACGCCGGTGGTGCCGTCGTCGCATTCGATCTTCAGCGTCGTGAAATTCCGGCCCGGCGAGGTCAATATCACCCGGGCTGACACGATTTTCGGCATTCCATCCCCTTCGGCCACATAAGCGAGTTGTGTGACAACCTTATTGACACTGGATCGAAAAGGAAAGACATATGTCACCGGTGTCAAGGCCAAAGGCTGACATTAGCAATGGGAGGCGGAATCGCGATGGCTGACGCAGCTTCACCCCGCGCGTCGGCGCGTCCCGCGCAAAGCTTCCCATGCGATCGCCCCGAAACGCCTTGCTTTCGCCGGCCGACTCCCGTTCCCGCAAAGGATATGACATGCCGCTGAGCCTCCTTGCCCTTTTGATGTCTGCTCCCGCCGCCGTGGTGGCACCCGCCGAACCGGCGATGCCGCAACCGGCCGCGATCCTGGCGCAGACGCGCCGGGTCGCCGACTGGCAGTTGGCGAACCGCACCAATTGGGCGACGATGCCCGCGGCGCGAAAGAGCGTGCAGGAAGCGCGCGACTGGCAACAAGCGACCTTCTGGGTCGCGCTGACCGAGCTTGCAAACCGCGACAAAAGCTATGTGAAACCGCTGCTCGATCTCGGCCGGACCGAAAAATGGCAGCTTGGCGACCTGCCCTATCACGCCGACGACCAGCTGATCGGCCAGGCCTGGCTGTGGGCGGCGGAGCGCGGCGCGGGCCGGCAAGCTATCGCGCCGACGCGGGCCTATTTCGACCATGTGCTCGCCAACCGGCCCACGATCGGCCTTGAGTTCATTCCCGTCGCGCCGGGCAAGGGCACGTCGACATGCACCGACCGCTGGTGCTGGTGCGACGCGCTGTTCATGGCGCCGCCGACGCTGCTGCGCCTGGCAAAAGCAACCGGCGACCGACGCTACGCCGATTTCGCCCATGCGGAATTCAAGGCAACGACCGACTATCTGTTCGACCCCACCGAAAATCTCTATTTCCGCGACAGCCGTTTTTTCGACATGCGCGATGCCCAGGGCCGCAAATTATTCTGGAGTCGCGGCAACGGCTGGGTCATGGGCGGCCTGGTGCGAATGCTTCAGCTGATGGACCGCAACGACCCGAAACGGCCGATCTATGAAAAGCTGTTCAAGGACATGTCGGCCAGGCTGGTGACATTGCAAAAGGCCGACGGCTATTGGCCTGCCTCGTTGCTCGACACCGATCCCGGCACGCCGCCCGAATCGAGCGGCACCGCTTTCTTCACCTATGCCTTTGCCTGGGGCGTCGACAACGGCCTTCTCGACCGGCGGACCTATGAACCCGCCGCGATCCGGGGATGGCACGCGCTGCAAGCGGCGGTGCAACCCGACGGGATGCTCGGCTGGGTCCAGCAAGTCGGCGACCGCCCCGAGAGCGTGTCGGCAAAGGAAACCCAATTTTACGGCAGCGGCGCCTATCTGCTCGCTGGAACCGCCATGTATGATTTGTCGAGGAAGCACGTAAGACGTTGAAATAATGCGACGAACCCGCCAATCTCGGTGCGCGACGCGGGCGATTGACTTACCCTCTCAAAGTTGTAATACATTTCGCAAGTTGTATTACATATATTATTGACACCGGTATCAACCGGGTCACGCCCCCGGCGACGGCGGCACCAAAAAAGGAGAGGGTATGACGTCATCATCGGCCTTGCCGACCCGCGCCGCGCTGCTGGCATCCGCCGCGCTGTTCGCCGCCTTGCCGGCGCAGGCGCAGGATGCGCCCGCTTTGCCCGCAAACGATCCGGCCGCGACGGCGATCGATGGTGACGAAATCCTGGTGACCGGCACCCGTGCGACGCAGCGCAGCTCGATCGCGTTCAAGCGCGACGCCGACGTCGTCGTCGATGGCCTGGTCAGCGACGAGATTGGCGCAACCCCGGACAATTCGGTCGGCGACACGCTCGAACGCATCGTCGGCGTCTCGGCCGACCGCTTCAAGGGCAACGCCAACGAACTTTCGGTGCGCGGCCTGGGCCCGACCCTCAGCTTTTCGAACTTCAACGGTCGCGAGGTGTCGACCGCCGGTCCCGATCGGTCGGTAGCCTTCCAGCAATTTCCGTCTGAACTGGTCAACGGCGTCCTCGTCTACAAGACGCAGCGGGCCGATTTCCTCGAAGGCGGGGTCGGCGGGGTGATCGAGCTCCGGTCGATGAAGCCGCTCGATTATGGCAAGCGCCGCATCCAGTTCGAGGTGCGCGGCGATTTCCAGCCGCAGGACAATGACGTTTATCAGCACGACGGGCTCGGCTATCGCGCCAATTTTTCCTACACCGACCAATTCTCGACCGGACTGGGCGATATCGGCGTTTCGATCGGTTACCAGCGGCAGGACACGACCGCGCCGGAGGATTATTACAACGGCAATTCGACCTTCCAGCTTTGCAATACGTCGGCGAACAACCCGTCGATGGTGACGGGATCGGCGGCGACGCTCGTCGCGGCGGGTGCAGGTGCCAACTGCACCTTTGCCACCGGCCCGCGTTCGGTCCCGCCCAGCACGGGCGCGACCCCCGTTCTGGTCGGCGAAACGCGCGGTGACACCTATTTCGCCAATTCGTCGCGCAGCTTTCGGTCCCAATATACGTCCGAAGTGCGCGACGGCCTGATCGGCGCGATCCAATGGCGTCCGTCGCCCGATTTTGAAATCTCGTTCGACGGTCAATATTCCAAACGCGCCAGTCTCGAAGACCGCAACGTGCTGGGCATCACCGAAGGTTTGCGGGGCGTCCAGCCGCTGATCATCGGCGACGGCAGCAACGGCTATTCGCCCGGCGCGCTCATCAGCTATCGCGGCAACTCGAACCTGGAAAACCAGCTTGAAACGCGCCAGCGCAACGAGGAGTATCTGGGCGGCGGGGTCAGCCTGATCTGGTCGCCCGATCGCTGGAATGTCGCATTCGACGCCTCTTATTCCAACAGCCATCGCACCGAAACGCAAAAGCAGACACGGATGCGGTCGAACCGCCGCGTCGCCTATACGCTGAGCTATGAAGACGACAATGTCGTGCCGGTCGTCGAATTCGACAATTTCGACATCACCGACCCCAATCTGTTCCTGACCACCGCGGCCAACTCGGTCTATGCGCGCCGCCGTTTCGCGACCGACCGCCAGGACCGGATCTGGGCCGCACGGCTCGACCTTGAACGCGAGTTCGACGGCTTCGTCACCTCGGTGAAGTTCGGCGGCAGGCTCTCGGACCATCACCGCACCAACGACAATGCGCGCAACAACGACCTGAACACGCTGGTCGCGGTCGGCGGCCGCACCCCGGCGCAACTGATCGCGCAGGCAAACCAGCAATGCCGCGTGCCCTTTACCACCACCAGCTACATGAAGGGGATGGGCACCAACGTCACCCAATGGGCCAGCTTCGACAATGATTGCCTGTTCCGCACCTTCACCGGCAGCGACGATGCCTTGCCGACCCCGGCGGACGGCCGCGACCCCAGCGACATCGACGTCACCGAACGCATCTATGCCGTCTATGCGATGGCAAATTTCGAATCGGATGCGGGCAGCGTGCCGTTCAGCGGCAATGTCGGGCTGCGCTGGGTCCAGACCGACATCAGCTCGACCGGCTTCCGCCGTCCCTATCGGATCGTCATCGACACGGTCGGCGACAGCTATTCGATCGGCGTCGATCCCGCGGGTCAGTTGCAGACGAACCGCGCCAAGGGCAGCTACAATTATTTCCTGCCCAGCGCGAACATCGCCTTCGACCTGTCGCAAGAGGTCAAACTGCGTCTTGCCGCCTATCGCGCGATCGCGCGGTCGGGGATCGAAAGTTTCGGCGCCGGCATCAACCTCAACCCGACGACTTCGGCGTCGGGCGTCGACAATATCATCTTCAACGCGACGACGGGCAACCCGAACCTCAAGCCGCTGCGCGCGTGGAACCTCGACGCCAGCCTCGAACTTTACGCCTCGCGCGACACGCTGATTTCAGTCGCAGGCTATTATAAATGGGCGAAAGGCACGGTGATCGGGGCCAGAGAGCCGATCCCGACCGACATCACCGTCACGACGATCCGCGACGGCGGCGCGCCGATGACCGAAACCTTTACGATCAACCCCGTGGCGCCGTCGAACGACACCGAAACGCGGCACCTTTACGGCATAGAGGCGACCGCCAGCCATGCCTTCACCTGGCTGCCCGACCCGCTCGACGGCTTTGGCATCCAGGGATCGGTCAACCGCGCCTTTGCCAATTTTGAATATCCCGACACCTCGCCGATCCGCGATTATGTCGATCCGGCGAACCTGATCGGCCTGTCGAAATGGACCGCGAGCGGATCGGTGTGGTTCGAGAAATGGGGCCTCTCGCTGCGCGCCAACCTCCGCTACCGATCGGGCTATTACAAGCCGAACGGCGGCACCAACCGCGAGATCCGCGGCGGAACCTATCTCAACCTTTCGGCGCAATATAATCTGACCGACAATGTCCAGCTGAAGCTGCAAGCGCTCAACGTCACGGGCACACAGGACATCATGTACAAGGGCGGATACGACAGCATTGCGGAAGTGTCGCGCAGCGGCACGCAATATTTCTTCGGTTTCCGGGTCCGCCTGTGAAGCCCACGACTTTAGCCCGACTCCCTTGGGCTATCCTGGCCGCCGCCGCGTATATACCATCCGCGGCGGCGGCTTTTTCGGCATCGCCAGCGGCGCCATCATGCGATGCCAGCGCGGGCTATTCGGCGTCGTTCGGCGGACGCCGCACCTTCACGCTGCGCCCCGGCGACCTCGAAGCGATCAAGGCGGCCCGGGCGAGCGATCCGGCAATCGACACCGCCTATCGCGCGTTGATCGCCCGCGCCGACAAGGCGCTGGCGGCAAAGCCCGCCTCGGTCGCCGACAAGCGCAGCCTTCCTGTCTCGGGCGACCGCCACGATTATGTCAGCCTTGCGCGATACTGGTGGCCGAACCCCGCCGACCCGACGGGCGCCTATGTCCGCCGCGATGGCAAGACCAATCCGGATATCGACAGCGATCGCTTCGACCGTGCCGCGATCGGCCGCATGGCGCGCGACACCGACACGCTTGCGCTCGCTTTCTATTACAGCGGCGACCGCCGATATGCCGAGGGCGCCGTGCGCGCGATCCGCACCTGGTTCCTCGACCCCGCGACGCGCATGAACCCGAACATGAATTTCGCGCAGGCGGTGCCCGGCGTGTCGAACGGCCGTCCCGAAGGCGTTCTGGATGGCGCAGGCTTTATCGCGGTCATCGACGCCATCGGCCTGATCGCACCGTCAGGCACGCTGACCCCGGCCGAGACCCGCGCGCTTGAAGGCTGGTTCGCCGATTATGTCGACTGGATGGTCGCCAGTCCCAACGGCAAGGCAGAGGGCAGGGCGTCGAACAACCATGGCCTCTGGTACGACGCACAGCTCGCGCGCTTCGCGCTGTTTGCGCGGCGTCCCGATATCGCGCAGCGGATCTTCACCGCCTTTCCCAAGGCGCGGATCGCACGGCAAATTTCCGCCTCCGGCGCCTTGCCTGCCGAACTCAGCCGTACGCGCAGCTTCCATTATTCGCTCTATGCGCTCGACGCGGCCTATACGCTTGCCGACAGCGCCGCCTGCCTTGGCATCGACCTTTATGGTGCCCAGGAAAAAGGGCGCTCGCTCCGCAAGGCGACCGACTATGTCGCGGCGTATCGCGGCCGCGCGGCCGACTGGCCGCACAAGGAGCAGGAATGGCCGACCGATATGCTCGACCGGCTGCTCGTGCGCGCGGACGCCGCCTGGGGCCCTGGCGCTTATCCGCGCACGATCGACGGCGATCTGTTGCTGCGCTATCATGGCCGCTGAAGGAAGAGGGATGCTCGCGCGCCGCTCCCTGCTGATCGCCGCCTTGCTGGCCACGCCCGCCGCTTGGGCGAAACCGCCGACAGTAGCTGACATTCGCGCGGTCGAGCGGCGCCGCCTTCTGCCGCAAGCCAGCATCCTCCTTGCCGCCGCGCCGCGCACCATCGCCACCATTCCCGCCCCGCGCAGCCCAGCGGGCCGCCACGACTATTATTCGGAAGGCGATTATTGGTGGCCCGACCCCGCGAACCCCGGCGGCCCCTATATCCGGCGTGACGGCCGGTCGAACCCCGACAAGTTCGACGGTCACCGCGACGCCCTGATCGCGTTCGGTCGCACCGTCCCCGCGCTCGCGGCGTTGTGGGAGCTCACCGGCGAAGCACGCTTTGCCGAAGCCGCGATGCGCCACCTCGCCGCCTGGTTCGTCGATCCGGCGACGCGGATGAACCCGAACCTCAACCATGCGCAGGCGATCATCGGGGTGAACGGCGGCCGCGCGATCGGCGTGATCGACACGTTGCAGATCGTCGAGGTCGCCCGGGCGGCGACCCTGTTCGCGCGAAACGACGCGCCGGGCTATGCCGCGATCCGCGCGGGCGTCGAGGATTGGTTCGGCAAATATCTGGATTGGCTGACCACCTCGCCCTTCGGCATCGAAGAGCGCGACGAGAAGAATAATCACGGCACCTGCTGGCTGTTGCAGGCCGCGTCCTTTGCGGCGCTGGTCGGCCGAAAGGATGTGCTGGCGGCTGCACGCACCCGATTGCGAAATATCATCATTCCCGCGCAGATCGAGCCCGACGGCCGCCAGCCGCGCGAACTTGCGCGCACCAAGCCCTATGCCTATTCGCTCTTCAACCTCGATGTGCTCGCTGCCTCGGCATGGTTGCTCGGCGGCCCTGGCCTTATCGAATGGAAGACCGCCGACGGCCGCTCGATCGGGGGGGCGGTCGCGTGGATGACGCCCTACATCGCCGACAAGGCGAAATGGCCGTTGCCGCCCGACGTCGAATATTGGGACGGCTTCCCGGTGCGCCAGCCGAGCCTGCTCTTCGGCGGCATCGCAAAGCAGCGCCGCGACTGGCTGGACATCTGGCAGCGGCTCGATCCCGACCCCGTGATCGGTGAGGTCGTCCGCAACTATCCGGTGCGCCAACCCCTGCTCTGGCTTTAGGCTAGTTGCGCCCGCCGAGCAGCCCGCGCGCAATCACCTGTGCCTGGATTTCGGCCGCGCCTTCAAAGATATTGAGGATGCGCGCGTCGCACAGCACCCGGCTGATCTCATATTCGAGCGCATAGCCGTTGCCGCCGTGGATCTGGAGGCCGGCGTCGGCGTTCGACCATGCCGCGCGCGCGGCGAGCAGTTTCGCCATGCCCGCCTCGATGTCGCAGCGCTTGCCGCTGTCCTTCGCGCGCGCCGCCGCATAGCTGAGCTCGCGCGCGGTAACGAAATCGACCAGGCTCATCGCCAGCTTGTCGGCGACGCGCGGAAAATGGACGATCGGTTGTCCGAACTGCTTGCGGGCCAGCGCATAGCCAAGCCCAAGCTCGAGCGCACGCCGCGCCACACCGACCGCGCGCGCCGCGGTCTGAATGCGCGCACCCTCGAACGTGCGCATCAACTGCTTGAACCCCTGCCCCTCGACCCCGCCGAGCAGCGCGTCGGCCGGTGCCGCCATGCCGTCGAATTGCAGCGCATATTCGCGCATCCCGCGATAGCCGAGCACCTCGATCTCGCTGCCGCTCATCCCTTCGGCAGGGAAGGCGTCGGTCGCGGTCTCGCGCGGCTTGGGAACGAGCAGCATCGACAGGCCGGCATAGCCCTTGGCGTCGGGCAAGGTGCGCGCAAGCAGGGTCATCAGGTCGGACCGCGCGGCATGGGTGATCCAGGTTTTGGCACCATCGATCACCCATTCGCCGTTGCCGTCCCGCCGCGCGCGCGTCTGAAGCGCGCCAAGGTCCGAACCGACATCAGGCTCGGTGAACACCGCGGTCGGCAAGACCTCTCCGCTCGCAATCTTCGGCAGCCACCGGGCCTTCTGTTCGGGGGTGCCGCCCATCGCGATCAGCTCGCCGGCAATCTCCGACCGCGTGCCGAGCGACCCCGCACCGATCCATCCGCGCGACAATTCCTCGGTGACGATGCACATTACCAGCTTCGACAGGCCCAGCCCGCCATGCTGTTCGGGGATACACACGCCAAAGGTGCCGAGTTCGGCCATCGCCTGCACCGTCGCATCGGGGATCAGCGCGTTTGCCAGATGCCAGCCGTGCGCGTGCGGGATGATTGCTGCATCGGTGAAGCGGCGATACTGGTCGCGGATCGCGTCGAGATCGGCATCGTATAGCGTCTCGCTCGGCCAATGACCCGCGGCGAGCGCGGCCGCGACATCGGCGCGCAGTGCCGCCTGGTCGGCATCGAGCAGGTCGGCGCAGCTATCGGCCAATCGCCGCGCCGCGGCGCCGAGCCCCAGGTCGGACGGACGGAAAATCTCGTTTTGCCCCATCGGCAGTCCGCCGACGAGCTGGCCGATCCCTTCCGCAAAGGCGAGCGTTGCGATCGCGCGATCGAGCGGGTTGGCGCCCTTGCCCGCTTCGGACCAGTGCCATGTGGCTTCGAGCGCCGCGACGGTTGTCGCGACCCAGGAAAAGCCGTGCGCCGCACGCTGTTCGTGGTCGATCGGCGCCCGCGTCAATCGCTCGGCGAGCGCCGCCTGCGCTGCGTCGCGATAGGCTTGTCCGGCGGTCAGGGCGTGGCGCAGATCAACCATGGTCAGGCGCCGCGTTCGGTGATGGCGGCGCGGCGAGTGGGCACGGTGTCGGTCTCCACAGCTTTCATCCGACGCCGACGATACCGGCATCGATCAGGCGGGCAATCTCGCCGCTCGAAAGCGACAGGCGTTCGGCCAGCACCTCCTCGCTATGTGCGCCATGGTGCGGCGCCGGGGCTGGCGGACGGCGTTCCTGCTGCGGCAATGTCGCAAAGGCGCCGGCCGCAGGATAGGCAAAGCCGCTGGGGTTGGCGGCGGTTCCAAAGATCGGATTGTCGGCGACCAGCACGGGGTCGTGCACCGCGTCGAGCATCGTGCGATAGGGCGAATGGACGATGCCGCCAGCGTCGAAGGCCGCGGCAAGGTCGGCGTGGTTGCGGCCCGCAATCGCCTTTTCAAACACGGGATAGAGCGCGTCGCGATGGGTAAAGCGGAGCCCGTCGTCGGTCGCAAAGGACACGCCGCGCGCCGCCTCGATCGCGGCGATCGCCTCATCCAGGTCGAGCGCCGCGACCAGGTTCGCCCATTGGCGCGGCGTGACGACGACGATCATCGTCCGCTGGCCGTCGCGCGTGACGAAATCGCGCCCGAAAAGCCCGTAGACCGCATTGCCGAGCCGCGGACGGTTGGCGCCCGAATACAGCATCTCGGCAATCCCGCCGAGATTGGCGACGGTGCCGATCGCGACGTCGGATAGCGGCAGCCGCACCTCGCCGCCCGCGCCCGTCGTGCTGCGCCGCTGGATCGCGGCGAGCAGCGCAAAGGCGGCGTAGGCCCCGGTCAACAAGTCCCATGCGGGCAGGACATGATTGACCGGATCGAGGCCGGCGCCGGTGAGCATCGGATAGCCGACGCTGTTGTTGACGGTATAGTCGAGCGCGGGCGAACCATCGGCCCACCCCATCACGCGCACCGTGATCAGGTCGGGTCGCCCGTCGGCGAGCGTCGTGTGCGACAGGAAACCGCCGACCGGGAAATTGGTGACGAACTGCCCCGTCGCGCGCACCAGCGCCTGGAGCAGCTCGCGCCCTTCGCCCCGGCCCAGGTCGAGCGCGACCGATTTTTTGGCGCGGTTGAGGTTTTCCCAATAGAGCGAATCATGGCCCTCGGTCACCGGCCAGCGGCGAAAGTCAGGGCCACCGCCGATCTGGTCGACGCGGATCACCTCGGCCCCCATTTGCGCGCAATAGAGTCCGGCGGTGGGCGAGGCGACAAAGGACGACGCCTCGATCACCGACAGTCCGGCCAGCAGGTCGTACATCCGGCCCCTGTCTCCCGCAAATTCCGGCGCCAGTGGCCGTTCCCTTCGGCGCGATCGCTTCTCGACCCCGCCATCGGAGCGGGGTGTAACGGCCCGCACTCGTCGGCGCAAGGCTTCCTGTTTCCGTGATAAGTTGCTGTTATATATTCAATAAGTTCCGATCAAAAAGCGACGGCCTACGGCTTTGGTGTCGAACGCCCCGGGTGACGCCACGCCGCTGCGTGCGATTCAGGCTGATGGCCGCCCCACAATCATGCTATGCTGCCGCCAAGCCTGCGTAACAGCCATGGGGTTGATTATGACGGACGATTGGCGAGTGGATGACCTGGCGCTGTGTATCAGCCGACACGCGCGATACCCGCCCGGCGTGCGCCCGGGCGCCGTTTTCACGGTGCGGGCGGTGCTGTCGGACATGCCCGACCTTGCGGGCGGAATAGCGGGAACCGCACTGAATTTCCGCGATGTCCCCGAACTGGGACCGCGTGCCGCCTATTGCGCGCGCCGTTTTCGCAAGATCACCCCAGTTGCCCCGGACGATTTCGACGCCGAGGTGATCGACCTGCTCGCGGGCGCGAAGGATCGCTGCCGCTGATCGCCTTTTTGGGCGAATCTCGGCTTATGATCGATTGTATCGATAAGTGTGCCCGGAAAATTGGGGTTGAGTGTGCGCGTCCGTCCTTATAGCTGGCCGCTGCAAATCATTTTGCAGTGCAGCAAATAAAAGGAAACACTCTCCCATGGGTATCATCGGAAGCTCGATCAAGCCGTTCAACGCCACCTCGTACCACCAGGGCAAGTTCGTCCCCGTGACCGACGCCGACACCAAGGGCAAGTGGGCGGTATTCTTCTTCTATCCGGCCGACTTCACCTTTGTCTGCCCGACCGAACTCGAAGATCTGGCCGACCAGTATGAAACGCTTCAGGGCCTGGGCGTCGAAGTCTATTCGGTGTCGACCGACACGCACTTCAGCCACAAGGCGTGGCACGACAGCTCGCCGGCGATCGGCAAGATCAACTATCACATGCTGGGCGACCAGAATCACGTCCTCGCCAACAATTTTGGCGTGCTGCGTGAAGATTCGGGCCTTGCCGACCGCGCGACCTTCGTCGTCGATCCCGACGGCGTGATCCAGGTGATGGAAATCACCAGCGAAGGCGTC
>Ga0155548_126_pt8 | contig 27462 bp, 30 predicted proteins | sample RifCSPhighO2_12_FD_107205 | JGI IMG/M metagenome (GOLD analysis project Ga0155548, IMG submission 107205) | Sphingopyxis sp. RIFCSPHIGHO2_12_FULL_65_19
TTGCGGCGGGCAATCGCGCAATGATCAAGCCCAGCGAATTCACCGAACATGTCTCGGCGTTGATGGCGCGGCTCGTCCCCGATTATTTCGACGAGAGCGAAATGGCGGTGTTCACCGGCGATTCCGACGTCGGCGTCGCCTTCTCGAAGCTCGCCTTCGACCATATGATCTTCACCGGCGCGACCAGCGTCGGGCGCCACATCATGCGTGCCGCGGCGGACAATCTGGTGCCGGTGACGCTCGAACTCGGCGGCAAGTCGCCGACCTTCATCGGGCGCAGCGCGAACAAGGACCTCGTCGGCCAGCGCGTCGCGCTCGGCAAGATGATGAACGCGGGGCAGATCTGCCTCGCCCCCGATTACCTGCTCGTCGCCGAGGATCAGGAGGGCGCGGTGATCGACAGCGTGACGAAGGGCGCGGCCGCGCTTTATCCGACGCTGCTTGCCAACGACGATTACACCTCGGTCGTCAACACGCGCAATTACGACCGGCTGCAAAGCTACCTTGCCGATGCGCGCGAGAAGGGCGCCGAGGTGATCGAGGTCAATCCGGCGGGCGAGGATTTCGCCAGCTCGAACGGCCACAAGATGCCGCTGCATATCGTCCGCAACCCGACCGACGACATGAAGGTGATGCAGGAGGAAATCTTTGGCCCGATCCTGCCGGTCAAGACATACAAGAATATCGACGACGCGATCGATTATGTGAACGCCCACGACCGCCCGCTCGGCCTTTATTATTTCGGGCAGGACAAGAGCGAGGAGGACCGCGTGCTGACGCGGACGATCTCGGGCGGCGTCACGGTCAATGACGTGCTGTTCCACAACGCGATGGAGGACCTGCCGTTCGGCGGCGTCGGGCCGTCTGGCATGGGCAATTATCATGGGCTGGACGGCTTTCGCACCTTCAGCCATGCGCGCGCGGTCTATCGCCAGCCGAAGCTGGACGTCGCGGGGCTCGCGGGCTTCAAACCACCCTATGGCAAGGCGACGGCAAAGACGCTTGCGAAAGAGCTCAAGAAATAGCTTGGCAAGATATGGCGCTTCGCCCTAGGGGAAGCGCCGCGCTTTCGGGCGCGCCAAGGTTGCTTGGGCCCCTGTGGTGAAATTGGTAGACGCGCTCGACTCAAAATCGAGTTCCGCAAGGAGTGCTGGTTCGAGTCCGGCCAGGGGCACCATTCCCGGTCAAAACTGGGCACCACTCCGCCGGGGTGGCGGTCACCCCGAACGAGCGCATGCTCGAGCGCGAGTTTCGAGCCGCAGATCGTGATCTGGTCATTGCCGAGACCGACCTTGCCGATGATGAGACGGACATAGGCTTTCCGGAGAGCGGGATCGTCGGCCTCAAGCTTTTCGCGGAGCATGTTCCCGAAGCGATCGATGATTTCGGGCGTAATGCGGCGCTTACCCTTTTCCATCTGCCGCTCGAGGCTCTCGATCGTATCATTCAGCGAGGCCACTTTGGTGCGATGCTCAGCGAAACGCTTGGCGACGGTGGGATCGCGGGACGACATGAGACCGGTCTCGACCAGCTCCAGGAGCTTGCCGATTGCGGTTTCCGCCCGAGTTCTTTCGGCGCGTGCCTGCTGGAGATCGCGTGCACGACGCTCATCGGCTACGTCCGAAGCTTCGAGGACGTGGACCAGCAACTCGCGGAGGCGGGCGGGTTCGAGAATCCGGTGTTTGAGCTCGTTCAGCACGAGTTCGTCGAGCTGCTCTTCACGAATGCTCTTGCAAGAGCAACGGCTCGCAGACCCATTCGCCTTGGCGTTGCAGGTATAGTAGCTGTATCTGCCACCCTTGCCGGTCGTGATCGTCAATCCATGGTGGCAGCCGGGCATATCGCACATGGCGACGCTGGTCAGCAACGGGCGCCCGTTGGTGATGCGTGGCGCGGTCTTTGCCGGCGCGGCCTTGGCGCGGGTCGCGGCGACGATTTCGGCTTCCTCGGGCTCGATGATGCGAGGACATTCGATCCAGATCCAGTCCTCGGGTCCGGGAACGCGACCGTTATCGTCGGCTGTCTTGTCCGGGTAGGCGCCGCGATAGTGTGGCCGTTTCAGAATCCCGTCGATCGCGCTGTGGAAGAAGGGCTTGCCGCGCAGCGTATAGCCGTTGGCTTCGAGCCATTCGGCGATAGACCGGGTCCCCATCGGCTGGCCGGTTAGGCCATCGCGGGCCATCGCGTAGATGCGGCGAACGACAGCAGCCTCATGCTCGACGATCACGAGTTTCTTGCGTTCCTTATTGCCTTCCACAGCGGCGGTTTCGGTTTTGTAGCCGTAAGGCACGGTGCCGCCGTTCCAATAGCCCGAGCGCGCGTTGGTTCGACGATCGCGTCGCGTAAACAGCGACGCGTCATTGGCATATTTTTCGTTCATGATCGCAATCATGGAACGCATCATCTGGCCGTTCGGGCCGGGCCCAAAATCCTCGGTGATCGAAATGAGGCGGACGCCCGCGGTTTGCAGGCGATGTTCGGTGACAACCTGGGTGAGCAGGCGCCGGGCAAAGCGATTGAGGTTATAGACGATAACCACCTGCACCGGGTGCTCGGGGCCGGTCGCGAGATCGATCATCTTGTCGAACTGCTTGCGGGCAAGGCTGCGGCCCGAGACCCCGGGTTCTTCAAAAATTTCGAGAAGCTCGATCCCTTCTTTCTCGGCATAGGCTTCGATCGCCGCCTTCTGGCTGGCGATGCTGGCGTTATTGCCATCTTCTTCGTCAACTGACACCCTCACGTAACCAAATGCTTTGAGTGCAGCTGCAACCTTCGACTTCACCATTTCAATTTCCTTCAATTCAATGTTTTTCACCATTTTTGACGCTTCATTCGAAGAGCAGGCGCAGGCGGTCGGCGAGATGATATTCGACGAGCCTGGCCTCTTCCGGGAGGAGCGACAGCATGTCCGGCAGGTCGCAAACCACGGGACGCGCGGCCGTCGTCCGGGACCCTCGACGGGGCCCAGCTCGGCTTTGCTTCTGTGTCTTTGGAACATCGTCGGACATGACGATGCTGATGCGCTAGCCGCTGAACCCGATTCGGCGTTGGCGGCGCGGGGCGATCCACCGGGCACAAAAAGGGGCGGAAATCCTGCCATTCCGCCCCTGATTGGTGCCCGCCAGACAGGTTTAACGACTATCCGTTGGAGGGCATGCCCAGGCGCCAGCCGATCGGACCCCAGGCCTGCTCCGCGATAATGCGGCTTTCGGTGGTCGGGTTGCGGGCGAATTCCTTCGAGAAAGCCTTCCCGATACGGGTGTAGGCGTGCGAATAGGCCTCCTTCGGATCGCGGCGTTCACCGGTTCCGATACGCGACTGCTGGTGCGCGTGAATTTCTTCGAAGGTGAACGGTTCGCCGCGGTGGGCCTCAGCGATCTCGCGCGTTCCGGCGATTATGGCGTTGTCGGCGCTGTCGGTGACCGCCAGCAGGCCCTTGGGGAGGTGTCCCGGATCGCGCGTAACCGTACAGCGAAGCAGGAAGAAGAGGCGGTTTGCGCGATGCACATTGTGACGCTTGATCGCTGGGAGTGTTACGCGCTTACCGAAACGCACCGCCTCGATCGCCAAATCCAATACTTCCGGCTGGGGTTTGTAGATGGCCTTCTCGCTATCATTGACCGGGCCCGTCCAGGCCACGGCACGCTCGCAGGCGAGCCACAGCCGGGCCAAAGGATCGAATTCGCGGCGCTTGTAAACGGGCTGGCGAGCGAGCGACTTGTTGGAACGGATGTCGCTGATGTCGGAGCGCAACTGGCGAAGCAGCGCCCGCGCTTCCATCATGCGCTGCAGAATATAGGCTTCAAGATCGTCGCCATGGGCCGCGCGCCACACAACCAGCGCGGTCTTCGCCCGCTGCTCGAGATCGCCGGCATCGCGGAACGGCTTGGCCTCCGCCTCGGTTGCATCTCGCCCGAAAGGGAGACCTCCCCAAGAAGGCCAGCTAACGGCGTAGCTCCCGCGATTCGTGTCGATGATCAAGCCGTGGTGCGCGAACGAGGCCTGGAAGTCTTGAGGCACCGGCTTGTCCTCTTCACCGAAGTAGAGTCGCGCCGCTTCCTCGAAGAGCTCCAGTTCGTCGGAGATGCGGACGGCGAGGCTCGCGTTCAGCGGAGCCTTTCCGTTTGCCGCGCCATCGAGCGGCGGCAGTTCGGTTGGACGATAAATGCGGACATGAGCGGCCGCTGCCTCCATTTGCAGATCGTGGGCGATCCAGAGACGCGACACCGTGGCGATAATCATCAGAACGTCTTTAGCGTCATATTCATCGCCATAGCCTTCGCGCGGAACCGCACGCACGGCGGCGACGACGCGCCCCTCAAGGAGATACTTTATCAGTTGCGGATCACGCCCATTGAGCGCCATGAGGACTCCGGCGAGCAGATCCAGATCATCGACGCAGAGCAGATCGGCCATTTCGCGTCGCGCTGCCTCGTCGGGGACACGGAGAAGGCAGCGCTGGATCCAGTTATCGAAGCCCGCTTGCGTGCGCTCCACAAGCGAGGCGTCATAATAGCGACGCTGCTGTTCGAGGATGATCAGTTCCAGCTCGGTCAGATTCATCTTCTCCGCGAGGAGCTTCTTTATCTCTTCGTTCGAGAGCTTCGGGAGCGCATAATCCTCCGCCTGATAAGCAACCGTGGACGTCAGAGCTGCGCCGAGATTGGCGGGGCGAGAGCCGAACGGAAATAAGTAATTCTTCATATTTCATTAACCTCTTCATTCAAGGGCGCGATCAAGCCGCAGGAACGAATATGGAACGATCCGAAATTATTTCAAATTTCTTCAGCCGTTAGACTTGAAATCGTGGCTCGCTGAACCATTTTCGGATTCGGAAAAGGAAAAAATTTTTTTTGCGCCCTTCTCCATTTCTTCTGTCAAATCGCGTTCCAGTTGATGGATTCGGTGGCTCAATCGATCGAGTTCGCCGATCTGAGTGAGCGGCGATCGTCCGTCCGCGAGTGCTGTGCTGACGCGATCAGCCAGCGCATCGAAGGCTGCAGCCAGGTGATGGCGTTCCTGCAGTCGGAGTTCGATCCGCTGTTCCAGCGCGGCGAGGTCATGAACGGCCATCGGCTCGGCGGCGCAATCATCATGGATGCTGTCGGTCATTCGATGAACCCCGGAAGGTCCGGCAATGCCGGCATAGGCGGCGGCGCCCAGAATCGTGGATTCCCACCCTGCTCCTTGAGCCACTCGAAAGCCCCGCCGCGTTTCCTGAACTTCGGTTCGGCGATGTCGAGGGCCCGGGCGATCTCGCGGACCAGATGCTTCTGATTGACCGTGACCTTGTCGTGCCGCCAGCTTTGCATAGGGTCGCGTCCCTTTTCCGAGCGGAGGAAGGTCACGGTCTCGTTGATGTAGAGCTGCCGGAGCCAGGTCAGCCGCGACCAGCTCCCCCACGCGCGGATGCAGGCGCCAGCCTCGGAATCGAACAATATCCGGAGCATGCCGCTCAGGCTCTCGTGCGGGTGATGCCGTGCGATGTCGACGAGGAGCAGAAGGCCGAATGCGCCGAGGTGATCGAAACCCGCGAGCGCGACGTCGTCGAGAAGATGGCCGCCATTCGGTTCGAGCGCGCTGCCCGTGCGATAGCATGCACGGTCGCGCGCGTTATACGCTGCCCGGCGGTGAAGATATGTTTCTGCCTCGCGGATCGCGTCGGTCAGATCTTCGATGTGCCCGGTGTTCGAGGCGGAAAGGCTGTCCAGCGCGCACGCTAGCAGATTGGCTGCGTTAGCGAGGTGGTTCGGGGTGACGGGCGGGGGAGGTGCGTGGGTCATGCCCACGGTCCTGCATCAGGTCCGCAACCCGATTCGGCGTTGGCGGCGGTCGGTCTCCCGCTGTCGATCGTCTGCGGGTCGATCGTCTGCGGGAGGCAATCGCTCCACGCCGGGCCGGGTGCAGCATCCATATAGGTCGCGATGTGCCCCCATGCGAGGGGCGCCGATTATATTGGCAGTCCGCTACCAGTCTGATGAGCTACCTCTCTCGGGAACGATGAGCAAGGATTGGAGCTGCGCGTTCGCTGGTCAGCCGGACCCGTGCCAAATTGGAGAATGGCGCTACCTTGATTGATTCAAACGACTAAGTCGAAGGTTTTTCGGTTTTGCGCAGCGTGTCTGCAATCATTGCCGCCAGCGATTCTTCAGCCTGGATGCGGACGACGCGGTCTCTGGATTCGAGGTCGCGGCGAATCCACTGCGGAGCGCGCTCAATTGCGCCGAGGACGATGGTGGTCAGATCATCGGTCATGCCCGCGGCTATAGCGAGCCGCGAGCCACTTGCAATCATGGCGGACATCGGCAGCAACGCGCCTCATCTCGGTCGTTCCTAGCCAGACTAAGTCGTGCCCAAAAGCTGCCATTCCTTCATCTGATCGTACTTATTTGCGGAGTTCCGAAGTGCTGCGCCCCTCAAGGTCGAACCGAAAACCGAAGAGCCCCCCGGTCTCGTCGTCGGCCAACTTCACTGCGTTGACAAACGGCGCCAGCGAGACGTCGCTCAGCATCTCCGCATTTTTGAATTCGTCGCTGTTCAGCGCCACAATGTATTGGCCATCGACGTCGTTGGCGACGAAATTGCCGTACGCGAGCGCTTGGCTTACCTGACGTGAATCGACACCATCAAACAGATGGCTATCGTGGATGAGTAGGCGGGGACCGGTGACGAACTGGCCTGCTGCCGGTTTGATGGACACCGAGATAAGTTCATTCAGGCTACCCCAGCTTCACGTTCGAAGTCGATAGGACTGAGGTAACCCAGGGTCGAGTGACGCCGGGTCGGGTTGTAGAAGCATTCGATTTAATCGAACACGTCGGCCTTCGCCTGCGCCCTCGTGCGGTAGATTTCTTCCCGATCCGCTCGGTCTTGAGCGAGGAGAAGAAGCTCTCCATGGCGGCATTATCCCATACATTGCCGGACCGGCTCATCGAGCAGGTGACCCCATTATCGGCCATCAGCCGCTGGAACTGCTCGCTGGTATATTGGCTTCCCTGATCCGAGTGATGCAGCAGCGCGTCGGGTTTGCCACGCCGCCAGATCGCCATGATCAGCGCATCGGTGACGAGCTGGGCTGTCATGGTGGCGCTCATCGACCATCCGACTACCCGGCGCGAGAACAGGTCGATCACCGCCGCAACGTAGAGCCATCCTTCGGCCGTCCAGATATAGGTGAAGTCTGCGACCCACTTCTGGTTCGGCCTGTCGGCCGTGAACTGGCGATCCAGCACATTGCCGGCGATGACCGACCGTTCGCCATGATCCTTGGGAAGCCCGCGTCGCCGCGGCCTTGCTCGCAGCCCCTGCGCCCGCATCAGTCGTTCGATCCGGTGCAAGCCGCAGGATACCCCGTCGGCCAGCAGATCGTGCCAGACACGGCGCGCACCATAGGTGCGATAGCTTCCTACATGGCTGGCACGGACCTTCGCACCGATCACCTCGTCGTCGCGGGCACGCTGCGACGGCGGGCGGATCAGCCAGGCATGAAAACCGCTTCGCGAGACACCGAGCGCCCCGCACATCCATGCCACCGGCCAGATCCCTCGGTGCTTCGCGATGAACTGGAACTTCATATCGAGTCCCTCGCGAAGTAGGCGGCGGCTTTTTTTAGGATGTCGCGCTCCGCCTTCAGCTTGGTCAGCTCGCGCCGCAGGCGATCGATCTCCATCTCCTCCGGCTTCATCTGGCCGTGACCGGGAAAGGCATGGCCCGGATCGGCGGCAAGCTCCCGGACTCATTTACGCAGCACGTTCGCATGCACCTCCAGATCGCGCGACGCCTGGGCGATCGTCACCCCGCGTTCGCGGACCATCCTCACCGCCTCAAGCTTGAACTCGCGGCTGAACTTCCTTCTTTGCATTGTGGACCTCCGATAGGTGGAAACACCCTATCTCGGTGTCCACCAAACCGGCAGCAGGCCACCCTTACCCTTAGTACTCCAGTTTCTGCGTACGACCCTTGCCAGCGGGCGACCCGCGATTTCCGGCAAGCGGACCGAGCCTATACCGATTATTGCGGTCTGGTTCGCGGCCAGGCGCCGTACGACAGTTACACTTGCGCGCGCCGAGGCGAGCGCGGTCGCGAATTGTACGAGGATGTGCAGTTGGCATATCTCGTCATGACCCGGTCTTGCCGCTAGGTCAGTTCTCATCGATCAAGCCAGAAGATCAGTGGTTCGGCGAGCGCGATAGTAGAGAGGAACGCTCTACTTATGGGCGCTGACGCGCGCGCAAGAACCGACCGCTGCCGTGCTGCGCAGGCTCGAGGAGCGCGTAAAATCGATGGGCTACGATTGGTCTCTCGTCCGCATGACCAAACAGTGAAAGAGGAAGGCGCTTTGGACGCTTCGGTCTTTTCATGTTTCTAACTTTCGCAGGCGCGCGCGGGGGCGCGCGTTGAAATTGCAGAGCGTGGCTAATTCCAAAGGGTGGCCCCCGGGTCAGTGGCGCGAAGCACCTTGGAACCGGCGGCAACTAGCCCGCGAGAAGCTGTCCATTTTCGCTGCGAAAACGGCAAAGATGGTGTGCATTGTGCATGCACACACGGTACGCCGCTTCGAGAGTTGAGTAAACCGCCGCAGCCCGGCCTGCTTGTGCGGCGGGGCCGCGGCGGCATGGATTTAACGCGCCAGGCTACCTCGGCGCGCGTACGGGTGCCGCATGGCCCGATCAGGAAAGGGCAGCGGTCACGAGGATTTCGACGCGATAGTCCGGCGTCGCGAGCTTCACCTCGCCGGTGGCGCGGGCAGGCGCGTTGGCGCCGCCTACCCATTGGTCCCAGACCGCGTTCATGGCGCCGAAGTCGCTCATGTCGGCAAGCCAGATCGTCGCGGTCAGGATGCGTGATTTGTCGGTCCCCGCCTCGGCGAGCAACGCGTCGATCTTGCCGAGAACCGCGCGGGTTTGGGCCGCCGCATCTTCCCCCGGTGCGCCGACCTGGCCGGCCAGATAGACCAGATCGTTATGGATCACGGCCTGGCTCATCCGCGGCCCCGAATGGAGTCGTTCGATAGTCATAATAGTCCTTTCCTTTTGGCTTCACATGTAGCGATCGATGCCGAGACCGGCGGGGTCGAGCGGGGGACGCTCGCCGCTGATCAGCGACGCGATAAGCCGTCCCGATCCGCATGCCATCGTCCAACCCAATGTACCGTGCCCGGTATTGAGAAACAGGTTCGGGATCGGCGTGGCACCGATGATCGGCGTGCTGTCGGGCGTCATCGGGCGAAGTCCGCTCCAGAAATGCGATGGCGCCATCATGTCGGCACCGTCTGGAAACAGGTCCTTCAGCGAGTGACGCAATGTGGCCTCGCGCTCGGGCGGCAGCGCGGCATCGAAGCCAGACAGCTCCGCCATCCCGCCTACCCGGATCCGATCGCCGAGCCGGGTGATCGCGATCTTGTAGCTTTCGTCGAGCAATGTCGATAATGGCGCGCAATTCGCGTCGGCCACCGGCAGGGTGATTGAATAGCCTTTTACGGGATAGACCGGCAGGGAAACCCCGGCCGGGCGAAGCAGCGCTGGCGAGTAGCTACCGAGTGCCACCAGATAGGCATCGCCGCGGACCAAGCCGGCATCGGTCCGGACGCCCTTGACACGGCCGCCGTGCATTTCGAGCCCGGCGATATGCGAACTGTAGCGCAGCTCGACGCCCACCTCCGGGAGGTGACCGGCAAGCTGGCGCGTGAACAGGTGGCAATCGCCGGTCTCGTCGCCGGGCAGGCGGAGACCGCCGACGAAGCGCTCCTGCGCGGCTGCAAGGCCGGGCTCGGCGCCCACGCAGCCGTCGCGGCCGAGCAGGGTGTATGCGACGCCATAATTTTCGAGCACCGCGATATCTTCTGCGCTGGCGTCGAACTGCTTCTGGGTCCGGAACAACTGGAGTGTGCCTTGCGAACGCTGGTCATAGTCCAGCCCAAGCCGCCGGCGCAGCGCAATCAACTCGTCGCGGCTATATTCGGCAAGTCGCACCATGCGGCTCTTGTTGAGGGCATAGCGCCCGGGCGTGCAGTTTCGCAGCATCGCCAGGATCCACCGGATCATCGCCATATCGATGCGGGGGCTCACGATCAGCGGCGCATGCTTCATGAAGAGCCAACGCATCGCCTTGAGCGGAATTCCGGGCGCCGCCCAGGGCGAGGCATAGCCCGGCGAAATTTCGCCTGCGTTGGCGAAGCTGGTTTCGAGCGCGGGGCCTGGTTGCCGGTCGACCAGCACGACCTCATGCCCCGCCTCGGCGAGATAATAGGCCGACGCAACCCCGATCACCCCCGCGCCGAGGACGATGACCCTCATGCCGCTGCCCTATCGTGTGCAGCCCGCATCTGCCCGTTCTCGATGGCGAAGCGAGCGTGCCGCGGCCCAAGTCCGGTCAGGATGTCATAGGCGATGGTGCCCGCATGGCGCGCGACATCCTCAAGCGATTGCGAAGGCCCCAGCAACTCCACGAAATCGCCCTCCGCAATAGCGTCACCGGCAAGACCGCCGATGTCGATCGTGAGGGTGTCCATGGATATGCGCCCGATGATCGGAAGGCGCACGCCGCGGTGCCAGGCCGCGCCTTTGCCGCCCAGGCTCCGCGGCCAGCCGTCAGCATAGCCCATCGCAACCGTCGCAAGCCGCTGAGGCGCGATCGCGATATGATCGAGTCCATAGCCGACGCCCGTGCCCGGCTCGATCAAGCGGATCTGAAGGATGCGCGCATCGAGGCGCACGACGGGCTGCAAGCCTTCCGCCGCCGCGACCGGCGCCACCCCGAACAGCGCGATGCCTGGACGCACCACATCACAGTGGAAGTCGCGCGGCAGAAAGGGACCGGCACTGTTCGCGACAGACCTGGGCACCGCGGAAAAATGGGCGGCGACCGCCTCGAACCGGCGGAGCTGTTCGCTATTCGCTGCGCGGGCTGGCTCGTCACCGCAGGCAAGGTGCGTCATCAAAAGCTTGAGCTCGAGCTCACTCTCCAATGCAGGATCTCCTGCAGCTGCCAGCGCCGCGTCGGGCGACAAGCCGAGACGCGACATGCCGGTGTCGATCTGGAGCGCGGCCGGTAATCGCCGCGCGGCAGACCGGGCGTACCCCCGCCAGGCAGCGAGTTGCGTGGCCGAGTTCAGGACCGGAACGAAGCCGGCCTCCGCACACGCCGCTTCGCTGCCCGGATCAAGGCCATTGAGGATGGTGATTTCGGAACCGGAACCCACGATAGGTCGCAGCCTTTGGACCTCGCACAGCCGAGCGACGAAAAAACGGCGGCAGCCCGCATCAAGAAGGGCGGTCGCGATCGCATCGATACCCAGACCATAAGCGTCAGCCTTGACGACCGCCCCGCATTCTGCCGGCGTGACGCGCCGTGAAAGACGATGGAAGTTCGCCGCGATCGCATCGCAATCGACGATCAGGCGGCTCGAGTGGGGCGGGGCAGGCGGTTCCATTTTGATCTCCCTCGCGAACGAGGATAGCGCGCGTCATGCGAAATTTTTCGCGGAATCCACCAACAATGATGCTAAACTCGGTCCTTATTGACATTATCTGCGATAATTTGGGGGAATCTTCATGCCGAGCCTCGGTGACATGGATCGCCGCATCCTGAACGTTTTGCGGCTGAACGCACGGATCACGAACAGCGATCTTGCTGCCGAAGTCGGACTGTCTCCCTCCGCCTGCTTGCGGCGTGTGCGGCTTCTGGAACAGTCAGCTGTGATCCGAGGATATACGACGATCGTCGCGGGTGGCGCGTCGGAGGAAGGAACGATCGCGATCGTGCAGGTGGAACTCGAGCGACAGTCGGAGGAATATCTCCTGCGTTTCGAGGCGGCGCTCCGGCGGCATGCAGAAATCCAGGAGTGGTTCCTGATGACCGGCGATGGCGACTATATTCTGCGGGTGCAGATCGGTGGGATCGACGATTATGGCGTGTTTCATCGCGATGTATTGTCGCGATTGCCCGGCGTCGCCCGCATCACCTCAAGCTTCGCCATGCGCAGCCACCGCAGGATGTAGCACGCTTGATAGCGCGCTCAGGGCGCAGCAGGTCGTCGGATCGTCGCTGCGAACAACTGCACGCTCGAAATCCTCCCCAAGATCGACGTCGCCGCAAGCGGAGGCGAGGCAGCGGCGCAGGGACTGGTCCGCAAGGAGCTTGTTCACTTGCTCGCTGTCGCGTTGGATCTCGATATCGACGGCGGCACCTTCAACGGCAAAGATCCGAACCATCGGTCCTGAAAGTTGCTCAGGGCTCTATTCTTGCTATTTCCGCCGATCGCATTTCGCGGCTTTGAGCGAAATGACCGTGATTGCCTGATCCCGATGCGACGCATTTCATCGGGCCCTGCTGCGCTTCATGTGGCCGCTCATCTCTGCCCACTCCTGCGGTGGAGCGTTTTTGACCCGCTTCCGGTTTCAGCTTAAATCGGCGACTTTGCACAGACTTCTTGCTACGGGCCTCCGATGAGCGTGAATTTTGCAAACAGCCGCGCCGAATTTGCGATAGATTTCGGAACCGCGAATTTGAGAGTGATCCATCGTGACGATGGCGTCATTTTTGACGAACCCTCGCTCTGTTGCCTCGCGGACGGGGAGTGGGGACCCGCGTTGGTCGCTGCCGGCTTGCCCGCGAGCGAGATGAGCGAACGAACGCCTTCTGGGTTGCGCGTTCGGCGGCCCCTGAAACGCGGCGTTCTTCAGGATATCGGTTCAGCGACGCAGCTCCTCCGCTATGCCGTCCCCAAAGTACGCAGACGGCACTTGTTCGGAACGCAGAGGGTGATTATCGGGCTACCGGCCGATGCGACGCAGGCCGAGCGCCGCGCCATGCTCACCGCTGCGCACGACGCCGGGCTCAATCCTTTAGACCTGATACCCGAACCGCTCGCGGCCGCGATTGGAGCCGGCCTGGCGGTTCGAGCACCCAGGGCCACCATGCTCGTGGAGTGCGGAGCGGGGACGACGGAGGTGGCGGTGCTGTCGCTTGGCGGAATCTGCCAGACGCGCGCGCTCCGCGGCGGCGGCGACGAGATGGACCAGGCCATCATCGACCATCTTCACTTTCATCACAAACTGCTGGTCGGGCGCCGAAGTGCTGAACGGATCAAGCGGGCTCTGGAGACCGTGCCGGCCCCGGCAAACGGAAAATGCTCGCCGATCGAGGTCAAGGGGCGCAGTCTTGTATCGGGGCTCCCGACAAGCCTTCGAATCCCGTCCGCCGAAATCGCAAGCGTTGCCGAGAAGCACGCGCAGAATATCGTCGATCTCGTGCGAGAAGTGCTCGGCGCGACCACCCCGGAACTGAGCGACGATATCCACACGCATGGCATTTTTTTGACAGGCGGCGGCGCTGCGTTGCCCGCGATCCGCGCCATGATCGAAGCGCAAACCGGGCTTGGCGTGACGCTCGCCGATACGCCAGATCAATGTGTTGCGCGCGGGCTGTTACAGATTTTGCGCGGAGAAGAAATAAACTGAAGTGTCATGTCCGGCGGATTTTCGCCGTTGCTCGTCACATGGCCTCATTGGTCCGACACGCGTGCGCAAACCCGCGTTCCACCAGCTTTTTGGTGCGCCATGGCCATAGCTATCTATACATGCTATAGAGATCGCATGCGATTGAGTTCTGAAAATCTTCGCTTCATGACGCGCGGAGGCAAGCTTCCGACGCGCCTGCGCCCCTCGGGACCGCCGTACCGCTAAGGCGGTACGCGGGCACCGAGGCCGCGTTCCTGACAGCTCGTCAGGGTTCCCCAAATTATTGAATGGGCAGTCTTGCGGCCCGCAAGTCGGCGTTTTTGCGCCGACGGAGTCGCGCGCCCATGGAGCAGAACATGGAAGAAAATCCAAGTCTCGCTGCGCTGATTGCACAGCGCGCCGAATTCGCAAATCAAATGTCGGTACGCCTTGGCGATGCATGCGCTGACGCGGGAGGCGATTCGCGACAAATAGCGTCGCAGCTTCTCGATATCATCCTTCGATCCTTTGAGAAGCAGGGCCTTCCCGCCGCCGACGCAAAGATTTTTGACAAATCTTGCGTCAGCCGCTTTGGCGACGAGCTCATTCCAATCTTGCGCGATATTCTAGGGCACGATGTCCCGATCAGCTTTCTCGCCCACTGCATCGACGGCTATTGGCGCGGCGTTCGCCACGTGCTTCAGCATGCCGCCTGACGTCGGCCGGGTGTGGGTCACCCGCACCGCGCCATTCAACCAACTGACCGCCAAGCGCCTCGCAGCGAAGGGATATGAGACATTGCTCATGCCCGCGCTGCGGGTCGTCCCCGTTGCGACGCATGTTCCCGTCGCAGTGCCGGACGCGCTGATATTCACGAGTCTCAACGGCATTCGTCTTCACCGGTTCTTGCCGGCGCTTGCCAATCGCCAGGTTTTTGCGGTGGGCGACCACAGCGCTCGCTTTGCCCGCGCCATAGGCTATCGGCGCGTTATGTCCGCGAGCGGGAATGTCTCGGACCTGGCGAAGTTGATCGTGGCACAAAGCGTGCCCGGATCGACGGTCCTGCACATCGGGGCGGTGCAACCTGCCGGCGATCTTGAGGTTTTGCTGGCTGCTGGCGGGGTGCGGCTACGCCGCCATCCCGTTTATGATGTCGTCGAAAGCAACCTTGCAGGGATGAGAAGTGTGGTCGCCAGTCCCGCGGGGCTGGCCGCGGCCCTGATCCACTCGCCGCGTGCGGGCGCGCATGTCGCGGCTTGGCTCGACCGCCGCCGACCCGCGTGGCGCGGGGCGGTCGTCTGTATATCCGAAGCTGCTGCCTCGTCCTTTCGAAATGGGAGAGGGTTGGACATCAAGGTTGCGAAGCGACCGGACGAGGCATCGATGCTCTCATGTCTTGGCATGTCTGGGACTGACCGATCATGATCGCATGCCTTACTGCCATTTTATCCTGTCTCGCCGACCCGGCGCTACGCTTACCAATTAATCAAGTTGACTTAGTTTGGGCAATGGCCATGATGGCTGGCGATGAATAATTCACTCCTCTTGCGGCGCTCGGCGCACCACGCAGGCCGGCTTCTCGAAGGCTAGCCGCCCCGAACTCGCATCCGGCGGGGGCGGGGCACAGCTATGACCTAGCAAGCAAAACGACCCCAGCGGGTCCGAGTGACACCATGAACAGCATCGATACAAGATCTTCCGCGCGAGCGGAGGATGTTTCTGCGCAGCTGCGCGAACAATCAGGCGATGACAAGATCATCAAATTCCCTGCCCGTGAAACGGAAGCGCGACCGGTTCCGCCGATGCCGCCGTCCAAGCCGCCGGGTCCGCAACGCGCCGCTTAATCGTCGTCAGGGCTATTCAAAGAATCGAGACTATCGTGGAAATCAAGCCGCCGGACGCGCTTTTTGCGCGTCTGCTTCGCAGCGCCTCTTTGCGAGCGAACGAATTATTGTCAGTACCAGGAGGTGCGGCCCGCGTCCGCGTGATCGCTGACGATGGCTATAACGACATCGAGCGGCTGGCATTATCGCCCTTCGCCGATGACCAACTCGTCGCCGTCGCTTTGCGCCTGGGCGATACCTGCCGCGGCGCCGGTCAGCCATTGGTAGCGCGGATGGCGCAATATTTTCACATCCCTGCGCCTTCGATCGAAGTCGAAGCTTTACGCCGGTCAATCTGGTCCGAGCAGGAGCGGGCGGGGCTGCCTCTCGACGAAGCCCGGCGCGAAGTCGCGATTGTGGAAAGCCGGATGATCGACGGCGAGCGATCTCGTCGCTCCGAACTGCGAGCCTATGCCGCCCTTTACTCCGATCTTTGGTGCGATCCGCGAACGGGCGCTCCATTGTCGACGCGCCGAATGATGCTCGCGATGGTGACAGGCTTCGCCGAGCGGTCAAATACATCGAGCGTATCATCCGGTCGCCTGGAGATCGTGTCGTGACGGGCCAGGCTCGAGAAAATCGAAATGGGCCCTTGCAACTCGGCTGCCGGGCGCAGGCGCTTTACGTCCTCACCTTCGTCCTGCTCTTTCTCTTGGCGTGCTGGTTCGTCGGGTCGCTCATCACCAAGCGCGCGTAGCCGGCGAGACCTGCAATGTTCTCGACAACTTCCGCTCCGCTCGCGCCGACGCCTGCCGTTCCCGAACCGATGTCAGGCCTCATCTTCGTTCTGATGGTGGCAGGACTCTATTGTCTGGCGTTCGCGTTCACGCGGCGCCCGCGGATTTGCTGGGCGACTGCCGCTATCGTCTGTTTCTACGGCGTGATCGCGATCGTCTGGACAAGCCAAATGGGTAGCAGTTCTGCTACCGGTGCCGCGATCGATAATGCGCTTAGCGTGTCGCCGCAGTTCGGCGAGCAAAGCCACCCACCGACCCTTTTGCCGGACAAGGACGCGCGGGTCGGGGGCCTCAATTGATGGTCTTGCGAGCAATGAAGCCGCAAAAACAACCAGCTGCGGCGCATGGGCGCCGATACTTTTCGCCACCTATTTCGAGTTGGGAGCAATCCAAATGGGCATCCGCGCCCGCCTTCGCTCAAAAGCTGCAGCGCGCCCTACGCGCGATGTAGAAGCTATGCTTGCGCGCTATCCGCGGCTCACGACGGATGAAAATGCGCGCCTGCTGGCACTCCTCCCATCAATTCCATTGCTCGACACGGCGATCATCATGGCTGACGAGCATTTATCGAAGAAGCTTGATGCCTTCTATTTGGCTCATCGGGACGCATTCGCTGACCGATGGTCGCGGCTGCTGCCCGTCATTATCGTTCTGGCCCTTTCTGTCCTGGGTCTCCTATCCCCCTGAGCGACCCGATTTCCTGATGAATCGTCGGCGCCGACCCGGCGCGTCATCCGCGGAGGCACAGCTCTTTTGCGGCATTTTTTCTTTTTTCCCGAGCCGTCCGGGTTGCAGCGCGGACATGAATGGAGCTTCTCGTGTTGATCAACCGCTATTCGCCACTGCTCATCAGCTTCGCCGCCACAGTGGCATTTACGCTATTCCTGCCGCACCTCTGGGCAATCCTCATGATCATCATATCAGGCGGACTGGCACTGACCGGTGTGATGGATCTCGCTCAACCCGAACATTCGGTCCGCCGAAATTATCCGCTTGTCGGACGGCTGCGGTGGATCTTCGAAAGCGTTCGCCCTGCGATCCGGCAATATCTTGTCGAGGGCGACCAGGAACAAACGCCCTTTTCGCGCAGCCAGCGCTCACTCGTCTATGCACGTGCCAAGAATGAGATCAGCGACCGGCCGTTCGGAACGCTGGTCGATGTGTATCGCAACGGCTATGAATTCATCGCCCACTCGACGCGGCCCGGGCCCGTCGCTGACCCGGCGAGCTTCCGCGTACTCATCGGCGGGGCAGATTGCGCCCAACCTTACCCCGCTTCGGTTTTCAACATATCGGCGATGAGCTTCGGCGCGCTGAGCGCCAACGCCATCCGGGCGCTCAATAAGGGCGCCAAGTTGGGCGGCTTTGCCCACGATACGGGCGAAGGTTCGATCAGCCGCTATCATCGCGAGCATGGCGGCGATCTCATCTGGGAAATCGGCAGCGGCTATTTCGGGTGCCGCACCGACGAGGGCGGGTTTGATCCGGTTCGCTTCGCCGAGCAGGCAGCCGATCCTCAGGTCAAGATGATCGAACTCAAGATTAGCCAGGGTGCCAAGCCGGGAATGGGCGGCATCCTTCCCGCGGCGAAGATCACCGCGGAGATATCCGAGACGCGCGGCATCCCGCGCGGCCGCGACTGCATCTCTCCAGCACGGCACAGCGCCTTTTCCACCCCGATCGAACTCATGCAATTCATTGGCGAACTGCGAAAATTGTCGGGCGGCAAGCCCGTCGGTTTCAAACTTTGTATCGGACAGCCCTGGGAGTTCATGGGCATCGTCAAGGCCATGCTCGAGACGAATATCCTGCCTGACTATATCGTCGTCGATGGCGGGGAGGGCGGAACGGGCGCGGCGCCGTTTGAATTTACCGACCATCTGGGCATGCCCATGCGTGAGGGGTTGCTTTTCGTGCACAATACGCTCGTCGGCGCCAGGCTCCGTGGCAGGATCAAGGTCGGCGCGGCGGGGAAAATCATCAGCGCGTTCGATATTGCGACCGCGATGGCGTTGGGCGCCGACTGGACCAATGCCGGGCGTGGGTTCATGTTCGCGATCGGATGCATCCAGTCGCTGGCCTGCCACACGAACCGCTGCCCGGTGGGGGTTGCAACACAGGATGCGGTCCGTCAGCGCGCCCTGGACGTCAGCGACAAGGGCGACCGGGTCTATCATTACCATCGCAACACATTGCTTGGCCTGTCGGAAATGATTGCGGCGGCGGGGCTTGATCATCCCGCGCAACTCAGCCCTCACCATCTGGTCAGGCGCGTGAGCCTAACCGAAATCCGGCTTTTCTCACAGTTGCACATCTTCCTCGAAGAAGGCGAATTGCTGGCCGGCGCTTCGGAACGGGATTTTTACAGCGCCGCCTGGCGTCTGGCGCGGCCGGACAGTTTCGAGTTGGCCGTGTGAGCGGTTCGGGAAAACAGGCAGGTGCGCGCGAGCGAGGTCTTGCGCTCACCTGCCTTGTGAAGAAAAGTTGGTATCGCGACTAATTCAGAAGTCTTGCGAAAAAGATCAAGCTCATGGCCGTGCCGACGATAATGATGACGGCGCGGACTAGGGCTGTCGGCAGCCTGCGTGCGAGCGGCGCGCCTGCATAGCCGCCAATCGTCGCGGCCGCCTTCATCACCAGCTCCTGGGGCCAGGCTACCAGGCCGACGAGAGCAAAGGTCGCGACAGAGGTGCCGGAGATCAATAGCGATATCGCGCTTTTCAGACCGTTCATCTGATCAAGGTCGCGCATGCCCCAACACGCGAACAGCGCGAGCAAGACGATGCCAAGACCGCCGTTGAAATAGCCTCCATAAATGGCGACCACGATCAGCGACGCCATGTTATCGGCCATGGCAAATCGATGGCGCTTGGCCCACTTCTGGACAGGTTCCGCGAAGGCGAAAGCAGTGGTGGCAATCAGCAGCAGGAAGGGAACAGCGAACGAAAAGGCCTCGTTGGAAGACACCAGCAGCAGGAGTGAGCCCACCAATCCGCCGAACAGCGTCGCTCCGACAATCTTCAGAAGCTGGCGCCGCGAATAGGCGGAAATTTCCCTTCGGAACCCCGCTGCGCCGCCAAGATAGCCCGGCGACAGGGCGACTGCGCTGGTCGCATTGGCTGTCACCAAGGGCACACCGGTCAACACCAGCGCGGGCAGCGTCAGAAATGTCCCTCCGCCAGCAATGGTGTTCAAGACGCCGGCGAAAAATGCGGCACATGCCAACAAGCCGTAATCGCTCATCCCGAAATCTTTCGGCGGGATGGGGAATCAAAGGGGGGAGGCTGACCTGCCTTCATTCAAGCGTCCTTGCGCTCCCCAAGCTTTGCTTCATTCGGCCTTCGCTGGCTGTTGAACCTTGAGAATGCTGAGCTTTCGTTCGCGTCCGTCACGATCGGGCCAGAGGATCGATTGTCCCTCGCGCAGCCCGATCAATCCCGCGCCGACGAGGGTCAGAACCGAAATGCGATAGGCCGCGATATCGGCGTCCTTCGGGTAGAGGAGCTCATAGGAATATTCGCGGCCGCTCGCTTCATCGAGGAAGCTCGCCCTGGCATGCATGGTGATGACATCGGGCGGAATGCGATCCGCCTTATGCAAGACGGCGCGCGTAATTTCGCCGAGAAGCATGGCGCTGACTTGCGGCAGCCGATCTTCGACCGCCACTGCCAGGTTCGAGAGACTTTCCGCCTCGCTGTCGATCATATGGATGGCCGGACGCTTTCCGGTCCTGGATTTGGACATGGTGCTACTTTCACTTGAATGGGTGCAGACGCGTTGCCGGGCAACGCGGTTTCGAGATCTGGAATGTTCGCCCCGAGCCCGGGGCGTGTTGCACCGAAGCTCGGGGCTAGAAGCCCGCGAGAAGCTGTCCTCCATGAACACGGAAGCCGAAAGGATGCGGTTCGGATTGCATAGGGGCAGGTTGGCCAAAGCAGATCGCAAAGTCAAATCTTCTCAAGGCATTTCGGCCTCTTCGCATCGGCCTCGCCGCTTCTCGTCTTTGTACTCTTCTGTGCAAGACATATCGATCGAGCGGGCGTTGGCGCGGTTAGCCGCCGGCGCGCGTGCGCGCTAAGGGCGATCGGGGTTGGCCCGGCGACCGGCCAACCGACAACTCGCACCGCCGTCATTATCCCGGTTCGCTGGAACTGCCTCGATCGAATGGGCAAAACCGAAACCGCTTTTCGACACTGTCACCGTTCGTCACGTCATTATTGTAATATCGCGGCGAAGCCACAGAGCGGGGCTCCGCCGCGGGGGCTAAAATGCTGGCGCGTGGTGACGCTCCGCCGCTTCAATTCGGGCGATCCGGTCCTTGATCGACAATCTCGTCTTCTTAAGCTCGCCCAGCGTCAAGGGATCATATCCCTTTGAACCCTGCCGCTTGGCGATGAGTCGCGAAACTAGCTCGTGGTTTTTCTTCAGACGACGAATTACCGACTTTGACATCATTGTTCTCCGTTAAATTCGACGCGGATGTCTCCTATCCGCTGGGGATGCGCGAAGCGGGTTGTCCCGTAACATTCTCTTGGCCCTCGACGGCGAATTCGCGCGGACGGGTAGAAGAGATCGGACAGGGGCTCTCTTGCTTGGGGGGAGGCAAAATAGCCCCTGTCCGCACGACCTGAAAGATAGTGTCAGTCGTGTTTTCGCTGGCCCGGTAGCTGCTTGCGCAGCGCTGCCGACACCGAATTTTCGACGTCGGACGTGTCTTTCTGCTTCTTGGGCTTCCGCGGCTCGCGGTTTCCTCGTTGGTTCTTCTTTGCCATGTCGATGGCTCCGTTTGATCAGTTCATCCAAAGGGCGTTGCCCTGACGGCCGCACGCCTGACCCGGAGATATTGCGCATCCGGATCAGGCCGATCCAAGGGGTTGTGGTGGCACCAGATTGGCTTTTCTGTAGTTCATGATCAGATCCTGAAACGAATGGAGATCATGGATTTGCCGAAGACATAGCTATGAGAGCTATGTTGATGGACGCGACAGAGAAGAAAATCATTACTTTTAACCTCAACCTGAATTGGTGAGATTCCTGAGCTCGATCGGCGGCAGTTATATCGTCCTGCGATTGCGAAAAGGAGGTTGGCACGAACATCATCTCTTTCAATCCGCGCGCGCGTGCGGATGCGGCCTATCGTCACTCGCAGGCGAGAGACGACCGACCTCTCCATCGAAGCGGCACGGAGTTCATGGTCTTTCAGAAAGAAAGCGCATCAAACGCGCCTCTTTCAATGGAAATTGCATATTTGAAAATTCAAGCAGGCCGAATGATCATTCGCGCTTCATTGCTTGATAAAATGGCCCCGAACTCCCGGATATCAAATCATCCGGGTGGGGCGGGCTACAGCGTTAGCAGTTTTTCCGTGCTACGGAGCCAAAGGGAACATATTTCAGTAGCCATGGATCCGAGATAGAGGCGCAAAATTATTAATCAAGCTGGGATCCGGAATAGTTCTCTGTTTACTATTATATTTGGGCCTGATCCGCAGCTTGCTTGCCAATATCATCGCCGACAGCCGCAAATATCCACTGCAAGTCGCGCCGCTTGGTCAACAGATCCTCGAGGCAATATCCATCGAGCACCTTCATGAAGGCGGCGAGCGCCTCGTTCAGGGCACCGGTCAAACCGCAAGCGGGCGCAATGACGCAGCTGGCGCAATCGACGAGATTGAAACCGTCTTCGGTGTGACGGACGACTTCGCCAATATTGATGTCTCTCGGAAGACGCGCGAGCCGCACCCCACCATAGCGTCCGCGCACGCTCTCCAGATAGCCCGCGTTCACAAGATCATTGACTACCTTCATGAGGTGATTTTGCGAGATGCCATAGGCGCGCGCGATCTCGGCTATGGGTGACAGTTGCTCACCCGCTTTGCCCCCAAGGTAAAGCAGCACGCGCATCGCATAGTCTGTGTAGTGCGTCAGTCGCATCAACCTCTCCCGCCGGCTCGCGAGTTTAATATGCATTTTTGTTGCATGTTTCAATCCGCCGTCATACATGCGCGGAATATGCATGATTGGAGCGAGTCGTGATCGAGAGTGACGAAATCGACGAGGCGGGACTGGAGCGTCTGATTCCGCTTTTCTACGAGCGGGTCCGCGCCGATGCCGAGATTGGCCCGATCTTCAATGACGCGGTAGCTGACTGGCCGGGGCATCTCGACCGGCTCGTCGCCTTTTGGTCGTCCGTCATGCTCACGAGCGGGCGCTACAAGGGCAGCCCGATGGCGGCGCATCTCAAGCACCGAAGCCGGATCACACCGGCGATGTTCGATCGCTGGCTGACAATCTGGACGGCGACCACCGACGAACTGATGTCGGCGCGGGCCGCAGCCGCGCTCCAGAACAAGGCGGCGCGCATTGCCGAGAGCCTCGGCCTCGCCCTGTTTTTTCGCCTCGAAGATCCGGTTGCCGCGCGCGGCGGGATCAACTGATTTTTCCGAAGGAGCACCTGAGCATGACCGAAGCCACGTTTGCCCATCTCAATGTCCATCATCGCCCCCTGGATATCTCCGACCGCATCGCGCTGGGTTTCACCAAGATGCTACGCTTCTGCGCCGATACTTTCTTTGCCAAGCGCTATGGGCACCGGGCGATCGTACTCGAAACCGTTGCGGCGGTCCCCGGTATGGTCGGGGCGACGCTGACCCACCTCAAATGCCTGCGCCGGATGGAAGACGACAAGGGCTGGATCCGCACCCTGATGGAAGAGGCGGAGAATGAGCGGATGCATCTCATGACCTTCATAGAAGTCGCCAAACCCTCCGTGTTCGAACGCATGGTCATTCTTGGGGTCCAGTGGGTCTTCTACCTCGCCTTCTTCGCGCTTTACCTCGTCAGCTCCAAGACGGCGCACCGCGTTGTGGGTTATTTCGAGGAAGAAGCGGTGATCAGCTACACGCTCTACCTCGATGATATCGACAAGGGCCGCAGCGCTAACCTGCCCGCGCCTGCGATCGCCAAACATTATTGGAAGCTTGGCGACGACGCGACATTGCGCGATGTCGTTCTGGTCGTGCGTGCCGACGAAGCCCATCATCGTGACGTCAACCACGGCTTCGCGAACGAACTCGCCGGGATTGCCGTCGCCGCCAGCACCGCACCCTATCCGGAGCACGCCGATGACATCCGGATGGTCGCCTGAGATGGTAGCGCCGGCCCCATATCGTTCGACCGCGCTGTTCGATGAGGACACGCTGCCCAACGCGCTGCGCAATCGCCACAATACCAAGGCCGGGGTGTGGGGTCTGATCCGGGTGATCGAGGGCGAACTCAAGCTCACCTATGTCGACCCGTCATCCGAGGTCATGCTCGATCCTTCGCGCCCGGGCCTCATCCTGCCCGAACAAGTGCATTTCGTGACCCCCGTGGGTGCGATGAAGATGCGGGTCGATTTCTACGACCAGCCGCCTGGCGACTGACTTTCCATTCCATTCCTACGAAATTCCATTCATACGATATAAAGGAGATTAGCATGTCGCATAATCTGAGCGACCGAACGATCGCGCTCGTCAAGGCCACGGTTCCCGCTCTCGAGGCTAAGGGACTTGAGATCGTCCATGAAATGTATGCGCGCATGTTTCAAAATCCGGAAATCCGGGATTTGTTCAACCAGTCGCATCATGGCGATGCGGGCTCGCAGCCAAGAGCGCTGACCGGCGCGATCCTCGCCTATGCGAGCAATATCGACAATCTGGCCGCTCTGGCTCCTGCGGTCGAACGAATCACCCAGAAACATGTCGGCCTGCAAATTCACCCGGAACATTATCCGCATGTCGGCGAGGCGCTGCTCGGCGCGATCGCCGCGGTTCTGGGCGATGCGGCGACCGAGGAAATCCTCGGTGCCTGGGGTGAGGCCTATTGGTTTCTGGCGAATATATTGATCGCACGCGAGGAGCGGATTTACGGGATCCAGCGCGAGACCGTTGGTGGTTGGAATGGCTGGCGTGAATTTCGGGTCGATGCGGTGATCCGGGAAAGCAGCGTCATCAAATCTTTTGTTCTGCGCCCCGTCGATGGGGCGCCAGTCATGGCCTACAAGCCTGGGCAATATCTGACCTTCTGGTTCGAGGTGCCGGGACATCCGCCGGTCAAGCGCAACTATTCGATTTCGGCCGCCCCCAACGGAGCGACCTATCGCATCTCGGTGAAGCGCGAACCGCAGGGTCTCGCCTCGGGATGGCTTCATGACCAGGTCTTCGTCGGTAGTGTGCTCAAGGTCGCAGCGCCTGCCGGCGAATTCTATCTGGCTGACAATCCGGCGCGGCCGGTCGTGCTGTTGTCAGGAGGCGTCGGCCTGACGCCCATGGTTGCCATGCTCGAAGCCCTTGTCGAAACGCGCAGCGATGTTCCGGTGCATTATGTCCATGGCACGCACGATCGCGAGACGCACGCCATGCGCAATCAGGTTCGGGAGCTTGCTGCGCGCGGAGTCGCGGTTCGTGTCACCGAATTCCACCAGACCCCATTGGCGGACGAGGTCGCCGGCCAAGACTATGATTGCGCGGGCCTGATTACCGAGGAGTGGCTGATCGACAATACGCCTGTCGGCGAAGCGGATTTTTACATTTGCGGACCGCGGCCATTCCTGCGCGCCGCGGTATCCTCTTTATCGCTTGCCGGCGTGCCGTCTGACCATATCCACTACGAATTTTTCGGCCCCGCGGACGAATTGCTCGCGGCCTGAGTGGCCTTGATCGTCAGGCGCGCGTCGTTTCGTCTAGTTGGGCGGCGGCGGCGTGCATCTGATCGACGCGCGGACCTAACCGTCGGCACCGATGCGGATGCCGACGGTTGGTGGAAAGCCGCTACATCAAGCTACGTCAGCGAAGCGCAGCAGGTCGATCATCCTGAAGTCATCGCCCTGTTTCGACGCGTCGACCGTCGGCAGGAACGGCTGCCATTCGGGATCCTGCGACAGATAGCTGCCCTTGTCGCCCTGCAGCAGCCCCAGGAACACCTCGGTCACGATCCGCGCCCCGACCGGCCCCAGTCGCTCGCCATTTTGCGTCACCTGCGCCTCGCGCAAGATATAGAACCACAGCGGCGTCCGGTCGTCGAAGCCGTGCGGCTTGAGGTCCGCAAGGTCACCCTTCGACAATTCGGGCAGCTTCATCGCGCGAGCCACCCGCTGACCCGACGGCAGCGAGAAGGTCAGATGGCGCAGCAGATTGCGCTGCGCCAGCGACGCCGGGTTCGTCTTCGGATCGGGGTTCGGCACAACCGATCCCGGCAGACGGAACAGCGAGGTCGACAGCGTCGAGTCGATCTTTTTGTTCGGCTTCACATTGCCGTCGCTGAAATCGAAAAAGGTCGGCCAGTCGATGAAGCGCCGCGGCGCACGGCAGCCGCCCGACAGATCGTCGGGATCGTTGGGATCGGACGGGGTCGGGGTAAAGATCATCGCAAAGAACGGGTTGCCGCCGTTGCCGGTGAAGTTCGCGCGGTATGACGGCCGCACCTGGCTGTGTCCGAACCGATAGGCAGCGACCGAAAATTCGACCGGGATAAACGGCTCGTTGCGCCAGTTGTAATATTTGCGCCCGTTGGTCAGCACATCGTCGACCACCGCGCTGCCGCATGTCTTGCGCAGGAATTCGTGGACAATGATCCACTGGTAATGCCAGCGCACGATCCGCTGCGCTTCGGCGAAAATCTCGTCCGATCCGGTCAGCTTGATCTTGGTTTTCACATGCTCGACGACCTGGTTGTGGAATTTCAGGAAGGCGACCTGAAGCTGGCTGATGATCAGGTTTTCATCGTCGCGCGGATCGCCGATCAGGGCGACCTTCTGACTGTTGCGCGGCACATCGAATTTGTTCGCGGTGCCCGTCGGCTCGAGCAGGAACTTGCCGCCCTTGCCGCCCGCTACATCGTAAAGATGCGGGCTTCCTCCCGGCCCGGCGCCATAAACATTGTCGAGGCCGAGGCTCGGCGTGCGGAAATTGGCGATCTGTTCGGGATCGGCCTGCCGCTCGAGGCTGGACGTCGGGTCAAAGGTCATGTCGTGATCGAGGAACTGGCCCAGAAAGGTGAAGCCCGCGGTCAGGGTCGGATTGTCGCTGTTCTTCGCCGACAGCGCCGGGTTGGTGATCAGCTCGGCGGGGGTCTTGGTCAGATTGTCCTTGGCATCCATGATGCCCCCCACCTTGCCGATCTCGATCAGCGCGGCGCGGACATCGGGGGTGTCTGCGGCGAAGGGCGGCAATTCGCCGAACATGCGGCCAAAGCGGCCGGCGTCCGAATATTTCGAGCGCTGCGGAACAATGTCGCGCGGATATACGCCGTGGCGAGGCATAGTGTCTCTCCTCTCAGTGTGAATATGTTCTGGTTTTTCGGGATGATCTGCCCAGGCACGGGCCGGCATCCGCTTTTATGAGACGACACCTGGCGCAACGCTGGGCCTCGTTTCTCTGAGAGGAAAGTTCTTAAACTGGTTAGCGGAAAGTTCACTTGCCGGACCGGTCTGTCGCCAAGCCAGTTGGAAGATCGATCGGCTTTTGGCGACGACAGACTGGCAAATGGCACCTGCCTGGAGCAGACCGGTTCCGCTCATGCCAAGTGAGGGACATCGGCGATATGATGTTGGCGGGCTGCCGGCGAGCGAATGCTGTCCTCAACTCTCCAGTAGGGGCCAGACTTCGACGACGCCGTGGGCCACCGCACAAGGTGTGCGGGCGACGATGTCCACGGCCGCCGCGATGTCCTCGGCTTCGATGAGGGAGAAGCCCGCGATCGGTAGCGGCGAGAACATGAAGGCCGACATTTTCGTTTGGACACCCTTGGCATCGGGGTTGCGGAGCTGAACAGGCATTCCGGCGACGCCGACAATGGCACCGTTCTACTTTAGATTCTCGTCCGCGGCATGGACTGCATCGCGGATATCAGGCGCAATGCGATCATATCCCGTGTCAAACGGCGTTCAAACGGGACCCCCGATCGGCGTCGAAGAAGGACCCCCTTGCGGATATGATAGGGGTTTGTCGAGGTGAGCCTTGCGCTGCGTGCGGCGGAGGGCGGGCGTAGCTCGCCCGGAGGCGCACGCAGCGCAAGATAGATTTTTGAAGGCGGCGAAGGTGGCGGTCAGCTGCGGTTTTTGAAGCGCCAGCTATCGTTGCCCGTCTCGACGATATCGCAGTGGTGGGTGACGCGGTCGAGCAGCGCCGTGGTCATCTTGGGATCGCCGAAGACGGTGGGCCACTCGCCGAACGCGAGGTTCGTGGTGATGATGACGCTGGTGCGCTCATAAAGCTTGCTGATGAGGTGGAACAGCAACTGCCCTCCCGAGCGTGCGAACGGCAGATATCCAAGCTCGTCGAGCACGATCAGGTCGAGCCGCGACAGCTGCGCCGCCAGGGTCCCGCCCTTGCCGATCCGGGTCTCCTCTTCGAGGCGTGTCACC
>Ga0155548_135_pt1 | contig 27434 bp, 35 predicted proteins | sample RifCSPhighO2_12_FD_107205 | JGI IMG/M metagenome (GOLD analysis project Ga0155548, IMG submission 107205) | Sphingopyxis sp. RIFCSPHIGHO2_12_FULL_65_19
CACCCCGACCCCTGTCCCGACACCCACCCCGACGCCGCCGCCGACCGGCAATTTCAACACCGCCGAAACGCGGCGGTCCGACGGGGTCAATTTTCATGGCGCGATCACCGCCTATCAGGCCGGCGCGACCGGGCAGGGAATATTGGCCGGGGTCATCGACGACGGCATCGACGCCGATAGTCCCGAATTCGCTGGCCGTATTTCGACCCAGTCGGCCGACCTCGCGGGATCGCGCGGGATCAATGGCGAAGGCACCCACGGGACCAATGTCGCGCAGGTGCTGCTCGGCGGAAAGAATGACGCCGGAACCTTTGGCATAGCGTTCGACGCGAACTTGCTCGTGCTGCGCGCCGACCGGCCCGGCAGCTGCGCGACCGAAGACCCAACGAATGACGAAAGCGGCTGCCGCTTCCCCGAGACCGCGATTGCGGCGGGGCTCGACCGCGCGGTCAGCGCCGGGGCGCGGGTCGTCAACATCTCGCTCGGCGGCGAAGACCCGCCCGGCGCAACGCTGCGCGCCGCGGTATCGCGCGCCACCGCGGCAGGAATCATCGTCGTCATCTCGGCGGGGAATGACGGCGACACCACGGCGAATGGCAATGACCCGGACAACCCCGACTTGTTCGCGCGCGGGCTTCGCGATGCGGGCGGCGGGCTCGTCATCATTGCCGGATCGGTCGATGAAAATGGCACCAATTCGTCGTTCAGCAACCGGGCCGGCGCCTATGCCGCTTCCTATCTGGCGGCGCTCGGCGAAGGCGTGTGCTGTGCCTATGAAAATGGCGCGATCAAGACCGACGGCAATTTTGTGTTCGTGCTCAACGGGACCAGCTTTGCCGCGCCGCAGGTGGCGGGCGCGGTCGCGTTGATCGCGCAGGCCTTTCCCAACCTGTCGAGCCAGCAGATCGTGCAGTTGCTTTATCAATCGGCGCGCGATGCAGGCGCGGCGGGCGACGATGCGGTGTACGGCCAGGGCGTGCTCGATATCGCGCGCGCCTTTCAACCGATGGGTGCGACCGCACTGGCCGGTACATCGACCGCGGTGGCGCTCAATGCACCGCTCGGAATGCTGGGCGGCCCGATGGGCGATGCTGGCGGGGGCGGCGCGACGGGGCTGGTTACCGATGGTTTCGGGCGCGCCTTCAACGTCGATTTCGGACAGGCGCTCGGGCGGCGCCGACCCGACTTCAAGCTGTCGGGCGCGATTGGCGGCCTCGTCCGCCAGCAGAGCGCGGCAAGCCGTGCGACCGCGCTGTCGCTCGTCACCGCGCCGGGCGTCGGCGGCACCGATGCGCTTGCCGGCCTGTCCTATCACGATGCGCAGCGCGCCCGCACGCTCGCCGCCTCGGTCGTCACCCGTCTCGACGCGCGGACGCGCATCGGCTTTGCTGCGGGGCGCGGCACCAGCGGTCTGCTCGCGGGCGAACGCGGCGACAGCGGGCAGGCGATGCTGATCGGCGACGGCGCGCATGAAGGGCTGGGATTCGCATCCCGGCCGGGTGTCGGCACGATGATACGGCATAATATCATTTATAATCAATATGTTAATATATTTGCGGAAAGTGGCTTCGTGTCAGGTTCGCAATGGCAGGACGATCCTTTGTTCCGCTATCGATCCGGCCGTGACAGCCGCTACCAGCGTTTCGGCGCCGCCTGGGATGGCCGTTTCGGTCCGGTCCGTGCGGCGCTCGGCGGCAGCTGGCTGCGCGAATCGGACAGCCTTCTCGGCGCGCGATTCGGCCCCATGTTCGGCGCGGGCGGAGCAACCAGCCTGGTTGGCGATGCCAGCGCCGCGCTCGAAACGCAGGCGGGGTGGCAGTTTGTCGCGGCCTGGCGCCAGATGTGGACGCGCCCCGATCAACGCGGACTGATCGCGGGCGGCGCGCTCTGGTCCACCGCCTTCTCCTTTGACGTCGCCAAGGCGAATCTTGTCCGGCCGGGCGATCGCGCCGCGCTCCGCTTCGCCCAGCCGCTGCGCGTCGCGCGCGGCGGCATCGACCTGACGCTGCCCGTCGCGCATGATTATGCGACCGGCCGCACCGATTTTGGACGCCGCACCTATAATCTGGCCCCCACCGGCCGCGAGCTGGTGGTCGAGGCGAGCTATGCGCTGGCGCTCTTCGGCGGCGATCTGGTCGCGAACACATGGTGGCGCCGCGATCCCGGCCATATCGCTGCGATGCGTGACGACCGGGGCGCGGCGCTCCGCTTTACGATGGGCTTCTGATCGGCTTTAACCCCCTCCAGTCAAAACAGGGGATGCAAGATGAAGCCGATCCATTGCCTTCCGTTCGCGCTCGTCGGCGCGGCGCTCGCCACACCTCTTTTCGCACAGGCGCCCGCGCGCACCGTCATCCACGCGGGGCATGTGCTTGCCGAACCGGGCAAGCCCGCGCGCGGTGCATCGACGATCCTGGTCGAAGATGGCCGGATCGTCTCGATCGTCGACGGCCATCAGTCGGCCGGTGCCGACGCGACACTGATCGACCTCAAGGACAAATATGTCCTGCCCGGCCTGATCGACAGCCATGTCCATCTGACGAGCGACGCCGGCGGCATCGCCGGGCAGCTTGAAGAGGTGACGCTGAGCCCCGCGGCGCAGGCGTTCAACGCCGAAGTCAACGGGATGAAGACGCTGCGCGCGGGCTTCACCACCGTCCGCAACCTTGGCGACGGGGACGGCGCGACGCTGGCGCTGCGCGACGCGATCCTTGCGGGCAAGGTGCAGGGTCCGCGCATCGTCGATGCGGGCGCCAGCATTTCGGGCAGCGGGGGGCATATGGACGGCTCGCTCGGCTATCGTGACGAACTGCGCCCCTTCTTCGCGGGCGCGGGCAACACCTGCAACGGCGCCGACGATTGCCGCCGCGCGGTGCGGCTCCAGATCGGGCGCGGTGCCGACGTCATCAAATTCGCCTCGACGGGCGGGGTCAACAGCCGCATCGGCGCCGGGCTCGGCAAGCAGATGTTCGACGACGAGGCGCAGGCGATCGTCGATACCGCGCATCTGTTCGGCAAGAAGGTCGCGGTCCATGCGCATGGCGCCGACGGCATCCGCCTCGCGCTGACCGCGGGCGCCGATTCGATCGAACATGGCACGATCCTCGACGAAGCGACGATCGCGCAATGGGCGAAGTCGAAAACCTATTATGTGCCGACGCTATCGACCGTGAACGGGTATAAGGAACGCTTGGCCGCCAATGCCAACGCCTATGAACCCGACGTGCTCGCGAAGATCAAATGGCGGATCGAGATCACGGGCAAAAGCTTGCAACAACTTGTCCCGCGCGGGGTGAAGATCGCCTTTGGCACCGATGCCGGCGTGTCGAAGCACGGCCGCAACGGCGACGAGTTTGAACTGATGGTCCAGCATGGCATGACCCCGGTCGAGGCGCTGAAGGCCGCGACGGTAAACGCCGCCGACCTGCTCGGCCTGTCGGACCAGATCGGCAGCATCGCGCCGGGCAAGAGCGCCGACATCATCGCGGTCGCGAGCGATCCGCTCGCCGATGTGCGCGTGCTGAAAAAGGTCGATTTCGTGATGGCACGGGGGGAAGTGGTCGATTGACTCCTTCCATCGTCATTGCGAGGAACGAAGCGACGCGGCAATCCAGAATGTGCGTAAACCGCCCTGGATTGCTTCGCTCCGCTCGCAATGACGATGGATTATTTCGCCAGCGCCATACGCAACCGCAACCACCGCTCCAGCTTCGCCGCAAAGCCGAGCGTGTTGGCGGCGCTACTCGACGGCAGGTCGACGAGGGTTATGCCATCGGGCTGGGCCGAAAGCTGTCTCCGCCCGATCGCTGCGGCCTTGCCGCCGTTGAACGCGATCATGCGCAAATCGGGCAGCGTCGCGACCAGCGCCGGCAGGTCGTGCGCTTCGATCTCGCGGATCAGCGAATCGCTGCTTGTGTGCCGCTCGGCGGTGCGGATCACGTCCCACAGGCCGACGCGCGCTGCGCGCAGCGCCGCCAGCCGGTCGTCATAGGGCAGCGCCGCGAGCGGCTGTCCGATTACCTCGCCGAGCAGGCGCCAGAACTGGTTTGTCGGATGCGCGTAATATTGCTGTTCGGCGAGCGAGCGGGCGCCGGGCAGGCTGCCGAGAAGGAGCAATCGCGTGTCGGGTGCGACATGCGGCGCGAAGCTGGCGTGGCGAACAGCGGACATGCGCGACCGATAGCCCGCGCCGAGCAGCGCAACAATATTGCCCCGTTCTGGGCGCCTGCCCTTGACCATTGGGGGAATCGGGTTTAGGGGCGCGCTCGACCGAAAAGGGCGGTTTGCTGCCTCTTTCGGTTACAACAGCGCTTGAACATTGCTGGCGCGGATGGAGCCTCCGGAAGATCTTGTGGGTCTGCCGGGGTCTTTTGCTGTTATCAGGTCGGCCGTTTTTCGCCATTTTTGGCGGATCAGCGGCCGGAGCTTCGTCCACCGCAGTACAGTAACCGTTCGCTTTGATGGGCGGACATTTTAAGGTGAAGCATTCATGCCCACGATCAACCAGCTGGTCCGCAAGGGCCGGACTCCCCAGAAGGTGAAGTCCAAGGTCCCGGCGATGGACGCAAACCCGCAAAAGCGCGGCGTTTGCACCCGTGTCTATACGACGACCCCGAAAAAGCCGAACTCGGCGCTCCGCAAGGTTGCGAAGGTCCGCCTGACCAACCAGCGCGAAGTCATCACCTACATCCCCGGCGAAGGCCACAACCTCCAGGAACACAGCGTCGTGCTGATCCGCGGCGGTCGTGTCCGCGATCTTCCCGGTGTGCGTTACCACGTCCTGCGCGGCGTGCTCGATACGCAGGGTGTGAAGGACCGCAAGCAGAGCCGTTCAAAATATGGCGCGAAGCGTCCGAAGTAAGGACCGCTTTTTCGGTATTTGATCATCCGAGAGCGCCCGCGCGCCCGGATGCTGTTGTAAAAGGAATTACCCATGGCTCGTCGTCGTCGTCCTGAACGCCGCGAAATCCTGCCCGATCCCCGTTTCGGTGATACGGTGCTGTCGAAATTCATGAACAGCGTCATGCTGGACGGGAAAAAGTCGGTCGCCGAAAGCATCGTTTACGGTGCTCTGGAGTCGGTCGAAGCCCGTGCCAAGAAGGAACCGCTCGGCGTGTTCCACGAAGCACTGGCGAACATCCGCCCGAACATCGAAGTCCGCAGCCGCCGCGTCGGCGGTGCGACCTACCAGGTTCCGGTCGAAGTCCGTCCGGACCGTGCGCAGGCGCTGGCGATCCGCTGGCTGATCACCGCGGCGCGCAACCGCAGCGAAACCACGATGGCCGCGCGCCTGTCGGGCGAACTGCTCGACGCGTCGAACAACCGTGGCAATGCCGTGAAAAAGCGCGAAGACACGCATCGCATGGCCGAAGCCAACCGCGCCTTCAGCCACTACCGCTGGTAAGTGCGCGCGGGACGCAACCGCGTCTCGCAATCGTAACAATCGTTCCTATATCGGGGGAGGCTCCAAAGGCCTCCCCCCAAATCCAAGGAAAAGACCATGGCACGCAGCCATCCGCTCGAACATTATCGCAACTTTGGGATCATGGCGCACATCGACGCCGGCAAGACCACGACGACCGAGCGTATCCTTTACTACACCGGCAAGTCCTACAAGATCGGCGAAGTCCACGACGGCGCCGCGACGATGGACTGGATGGAGCAGGAGCAGGAACGCGGCATCACGATCACGTCGGCGGCGACCACCTGCTTGTGGAAGGCCGAGGAAGGCCAGGGCCCCGAGCATCGCCTGAACATCATCGACACCCCCGGCCACGTCGACTTCACCATCGAAGTCGAACGCAGCTTGCGCGTGCTCGACGGCGCGATCACCGCATTTGATGGCGTTGCCGGCGTTGAGCCGCAGTCGGAAACCGTGTGGCGCCAGGCCGACAAATATCGCGTGCCGCGGATGTGCTTCATCAACAAGCTCGACCGCACCGGCGCCGATTTCTATTATTGCGTCCAGACGATCATCGATCGCCTCGGTGCGACGCCCGCCGTGCTGTATCTGCCGATCGGTGCCGAAGGCGACTTCAAGGGTCTTGTCGACCTGGTCAACGAGCGTGCGATCATCTGGAAGGACGAAAGCCTCGGCGCCGAGTTCTTCTATGAAGACATCCCCGCCGACCTCGCCGACAAGGCGGCCGAATATCGCGAAAAGCTCGTCGAACTCGCCGTCGAACAGGACGACGATGCGATGGAAGCCTATCTCGAAGGCACCGTCCCCGACGTCGCCCAGCTCAAGAAGCTGATCCGCAAGGGCACGCTGGCACAGGCGTTCGTTCCGGTCCTCTGCGGCTCGGCGTTCAAGAACAAGGGCGTGCAGACGCTGCTCGACGCGGTTGTCGACTATCTGCCTTCGCCGCTCGACATTCCTGACGTCCAGGGCATCAACCCGTCGAACGACCAGCCCGATTCGCGTGAGACGTCGGACGCCGCGCCGCTGTCGCTGCTCGCCTTCAAGATCATGAACGATCCGTTCGTCGGTTCGCTCACCTTCGCCCGCATCTATTCGGGGACCCTGAACAAGGGCACCTATTTGAACTCGGTGAAGGACAAGAAGGAAAAGGTTGGCCGTATGCTGCTGATGCATGCGAACAGCCGCGAAGACATCGAAGAAGCCTATGCGGGCGACATCGTCGCGCTTGCCGGCCTCAAGGAAACCACCACCGGGGACACGCTCTGCGCGACCAACGCGCCGATCATTCTCGAGCGGATGGAATTCCCCGAGCCGGTGATCGAATTGTCGGTGGAACCGAAGACCAAGGCCGACCAGGAACGCATGGGCATCGCGCTCAACCGCCTGGCCGCCGAGGACCCCTCGTTCCGCGTGTCGACCGACCATGAATCGGGCCAGACGATCATCAAGGGCATGGGCGAGCTTCACCTCGACATCCTCGTCGATCGCATGAAGCGCGAGTTCAAGGTCGAGGCGAATGTCGGTGCGCCGCAGGTGGCGTACCGCGAATCGCTCGCGAAGGCCGTCGATGTCGACTATACCCACAAGAAGCAGTCGGGCGGCTCGGGCCAGTTCGGCCGCGTCAAGGTCAGCGTCGCTCCCGGCGAACGCGGCGCGGGCATCACTTTCATCGACGAGATCAAGGGCGGCAACATTCCGCGCGAATATATCCCGTCGGTCGAAAAGGGCATGCGCGAGTCGGCCGAAAACGGTCACATGATCGGCTTCCCGATCATCGACTTTGAAATCAAGCTGACCGACGGCGCCTACCACGACGTCGACTCGTCGGCGCTGGCGTTTGAAATCGCGGGCCGTGCTGCCATGCGCGAAGTGGCGGCGAAAGCCGGCATCAAGCTGCTGGAGCCGGTGATGAAGGTCGAAGTCGTGACCCCTGAGGAGTTCATGGGTGACGTGATCGGCGACCTCAACAGCCGTCGCGGGCAGATCCAGGGCACCGACAGCCGCGGTATCGCCCAGGTCGTCGAGGCGATCGTGCCGCTGGCGAACATGTTCGGTTACGTCAACCAGCTGCGCAGCTTCAGCCAGGGTCGTGCCAGCTATTCGATGCAATTCTCGCATTATGAAGAAGTGCCGACCAACGTCGCCGAAGAAGTGAAGGCCAAGATGGCCTGATAGGGTTGAAGCCGCGCGGGCTTGCACCGCGCGGCAAGACCCTCTAAGGGCGGCGCCTGATTCAGCAGGCTCGTCCAGGACTGATCAACGCAAACATTGAACAAGAAGGTTATACCATCATGGCCAAGGCTAAATTTGAGCGGACGAAGCCGCACTGCAACATCGGCACCATCGGTCACGTCGACCATGGCAAGACCTCGCTGACCGCAGCGATCACCAAGGTGCTCGCCGAAAACGTCGCCGGTAACGCCGCCGTCGACTTCGCGAACATCGACAAGGCTCCCGAAGAGCGCGAGCGCGGCATCACCATTTCGACCGCTCACGTCGAATATGAAACCGACGGCCGCCACTATGCGCACGTCGACTGCCCGGGCCACGCCGACTATGTGAAGAACATGATCACCGGCGCCGCCCAGATGGACGGCGCGATCCTCGTCGTGTCGGCCGCTGACGGCCCGATGCCGCAGACGAAGGAGCACATCCTGCTCGCCAAGCAGGTCGGCGTTCCGACCATGGTCGTTTTCCTCAACAAGGTCGACCAGCTCGACGATCCCGAGCTGCTCGAACTCGTTGAGCTCGAAATCCGCGAAGAACTCTCGAAGCGCGACTTCGACGGCGACAATATTCCGATCATCGCCGGTTCGGCGCTCGCCGCGCTCGAAAGCCGCGACGACAACATCGGCAAGGACGCGATCCTGAAGCTGATGGCGGCCGTCGACGAATGGATTCCGCAGCCGGAACGTCCGCTCGACAAGCCCTTCCTGATGCCGATCGAAGACGTGTTCTCGATCTCGGGCCGCGGCACCGTCGTGACCGGCCGTATCGAAACGGGCGTCGTCAAGGTTGGTGAAGAAGTCGAAATCGTCGGCATCAAGGACACCAAGAAGACCGTCGTGACCGGCGTCGAAATGTTCCGCAAGCTGCTCGACCAGGGCCAGGCTGGCGACAACGTCGGTGCGCTGATCCGCGGCGTCGGCCGTGAAGAAGTCGAGCGCGGCCAGGTTCTGGCGAAGCCCGGCTCGATCACGCCGCACACCGAGTTCACGTCGGAAGTGTATGTCCTGTCGAAGGATGAAGGCGGCCGTCACACGCCGTTCTTCGCTAACTATCGTCCGCAGTTCTACTTCCGCACCACCGACGTCACCGGCGAGGTCATCCTCCCCGAGGGCACCGAAATGGTCATGCCGGGCGACAACGTCCAGCTGTCGGTCAAGCTGATCGCTCCGATCGCCATGGACCCGGGTCTGCGCTTCGCAATTCGCGAAGGTGGCCGCACGGTCGGCGCAGGGGTTGTGGCGACGGTCACAAAGTAATATAGGGCCGCGAGCCGCGCGATTCGGACCGATTCGCGCGGCTCGTAGCTTAAAGAATTTTGATGGCCGATCCGGCTTCCCTGCGGAAGTCGGAGCAGGCCATTTCGGCTCTTTCGCATCGTTAGACGGGATTCGACTGGAATAGTCATGGAAACGCAGAATATTCGCATCCGCCTGAAGGCCTTTGATCACCGCGTGCTCGATCAGGCCACCACCGACATCGCCGATACGGCACGTCGTACGGGCGCACTCATTCGTGGTCCGATCCCGCTTCCGACGCGCATTGAAAAATTCACCGTGAACCGCGGCCCGCATGTCGACAAAAAGTCGCGCGAGCAGTTCGAGGTGCGCACCCACAAGCGGCTGCTCGACATCGTGCAGCCCACCCCGCAGACGGTCGACGCGCTGATGAAGCTCGACCTCGCCGCGGGCGTGAACGTTGAAATCAAGCTGGCTTAAGGCCAGCGACGCCCCGGCGAAGGCCGGGGTCTCTATCGGCAGACACTTTGGTGCCTGCATTGTCCGGAGCGATCCGGACCGACGATAGGGTGGATACCGCCGGTCGCTTTCTTCGGAAGGCATATACGACCGGGCTGCGTCCCCCGTCTCGCCGCTCTCCTTTCGGAAGGCGGCACCTTGGCCCGGACGGGGCGATGCATCGAAATTTTGGGCTGGGAGGGTAGCCGTCGGGCGTTCGTTCGATGGCTTCCCACACGCCGTGCGGAATGGTCCGCCCGGCCTCTGTTGAGGAGTATGATCATGCGTACTGGCGTGATCGCGAAGAAAATGGGGATGACCCGCCTGTTTCAGGACGACGGCCGCCATGTGCCCGTCACCGTCCTGAGCCTCGAAGGCTGCCAGGTCGTCTCTGTGCGCGATAAAGAACGTGACGGCTATGTGGCCGTTCAACTCGGTGCCGGATCGGCCAAGGCGAAGAATGTCGCCAAGCCGCAGCGCGGTGCCTATGGCAAGGCCGAAGTCGAGCCGAAGGCGAAGCTCGTCGAATTCCGCGTCGCTGACGACGCGACGCTCGACGTCGGCGCCGAATTGTCGGCCGATCATTTCGTTGCCGGCCAGATCGTCGATATCCAGGGCGTGACCCAGGGTAAGGGCTTTGCCGGTGCGATGAAGCGTTGGGGTTTCGGCGGTATGCGCGCGACCCACGGTGTTTCGATCAGCCACCGTGCGCATGGTTCGACGGGTAACCGCCAGGACCCGGGCCGCGTCTTCAAGAACAAGAAGATGGCCGGTCACATGGGCGCGCGCAACCGCACCCAGCAGAATCTCGAAATCGTCCGCACCGACGTCGAGCGTGGCCTTCTCTTCGTCAAGGGTTCGGTCCCTGGCTCGAAGGGCGGCTGGCTGCTCGTCCGCGATGCGGTGAAGCTGCCGCGTCATCCGGAGGCCCCCTATCCGGCGGGCGTCAAGAGCGCGGCCAATACCAACGATGCCCCGGTTGACGCGCCGGTCGAAACGCCGGTTGAAGAAACCGTCGTCGACACCGCGGCCACCGACGGCGCACAGGAGTCCTGATCATGAAGGTCAAGGTTCAGACCCTCGACGGCAAGGCCGGCACCGACATCGATCTGAATGACGATGTGTTCGGCGTCGACGCCCGCGCCGACATCCTGCATCGCGTCGTTGCATGGCAGCTCGAAAAGCGTCGTGGTCCGGCTCGTGCCGCCCGCGAACGCAGCGATGTGTCGCGCACCGGCAAGAAATTCGGTCGTCAGAAGGGCGGCGGTACGGCGCGTCACGGCGATCGCAAGGCACCGATCTTCATCGGCGGCGGCAAGGCGCACGGTCCCCGTGCCCGCACCTTCGGCCACTCGCTGAACAAGAAGATCCGCACCCTCGGCCTGAAGATGGCGCTCAGCGACAAGGCGAAGGGCGGCAAGCTCGTCGTTCTCGACACGCTCGAGATCAAGGATGCGAAGACCAAGGCGCTGGCCGGCAAGCTCGGCAAGCTCGAACTCGGCAATCGCGCCCTCTTCATCGACGGTGACGCGGTGCACGAAAGCTTCGCAATGGCATCGGCCAACCTGATCGGTGTCGACGCGCTGCCGGCGATCGGTGCCAATGTCTATGACATCATCCGTGCCGACACGCTGGTCCTGACCCGCGCGGCGGTCGAAAAGCTGGAGGCACGCTGCAATGGCTAAGGCAAAGACGATCGACGCGCGTCACTATGACGTGATCCTCGCTCCGGTGATCACCGAAAAGTCGACGCTGCTGAGCGAAAATAACGCGGTGGTGTTCAAGGTCGCGAACGATGCGACCAAGCCCGCCATCAAGGCCGCCGTCGAGGCGCTGTTCGATGTCAAGGTGATCGGCGTGAACACGCTCGTCACCAAGGGCAAGACCAAGCGCTGGAAGGGCAAGCCCTACACCCGCAGCGACGTGAAGAAGGCGATCGTTCGTCTGGCCGAAGGCCAGTCGATCGACGTCACCACCGGCGTCTGATTGTAGGGAAAGGCAGAGAAAATGGCACTTAAATCCTATAATCCGACCAGCCCCGCGCAGCGCGGCCTGATCCTCGTCGACAAATCGTCGCTGTGGAAGGGCAAGCCCGTCAAGGGGCTGACCGAAGGCAAGCGCAAAACGGGTGGCCGCAACAACAAGGGTCATGTGACCTCGCGCGGCATCGCCGGCGGCCACAAGCAGAAGTACCGCTTCATCGACTTCAAGCGTCGCAAGTGGGACATGCCGGCTGTTGTCGAGCGTCTGGAATATGACCCGAACCGCACCGCTTTCATCGCGCTCGTCAAATATGAAGACGGTGAACTCGCCTATATCCTCGCGCCGCAGCGCCTGGCCGTTGGCGACACGGTCGTCGCGGGCAAGAAGACCGACGTGAAGCCGGGCAATGCGATGGAATTGTCGCAGATGCCGGTCGGCACGATCGTCCACAATATCGAGATGAAGCCGGGCAAGGGCGGCCAGATCGCCCGTTCGGCAGGCACGTATGCACAGGTCGTCGGTCGTGACCGCGGTCTCGTCATCGTGCGTCTCGGTTCGGGCGAACAGCGTTACATCCGCGGCGAATGCATGGGCACGGTGGGCGCGGTGTCGAACCCCGACAACCAGAACACCAACCTCGGCAAGGCCGGCCGCAACCGCTGGCTCGGCAAGCGTCCGCTGACGCGCGGTGTCGCAAAGAACCCGGTCGATCACCCGCATGGCGGCGGCGAAGGCCGCACCTCGGGCGGCCGTCACCCGGTTACCCCGTGGGGCAAGCCGACGAAGGGTGCGCGTACGCGCCACAACAAGTCGACCGACAAGATGATCATCCGGTCGCGTCACGCGAAGAAGAAGAGGTAAGCCATGGCTCGCTCGGTCTGGAAGGGTCCGTTCGTGGACCTCCATCTGCTCAAGAAAGCCGAAACGGCCCAGGACGGCGGCAGCTCTGCCCCGATCAAGACCTGGTCGCGCCGGTCCACCATCCTGCCGCAGTTCGTGGGGCTGACCTTCAACGTCTACAACGGCCGCAAGTTCGTGCCGGTGTCGGTCAATGAAGACATGGTCGGCATGAAGCTGGGTGAATTTGCGCCGACGCGCTTTTTCCCCGGCCACGCGGCTGACAAGAAGGGCAAACGCTAATGGGCAAGGAAAAGTCCCCCCGCCGCGTTGCGGATAATGAGGCGCTTTCGGTCGGCACGCAGATTCGCGGCTCGGCGCAGAAGCTGAACCTCGTTGCCGCGCTGATCCGCGGCCGCAAGGTCGAAGACGCGATGAACATCCTCACCTTCTCGAAGAAGGCGATGGCTGTCGACGTGCGCAAGGTTCTCGCCAGCGCCGTCGCCAACGCGGAAAACAACCACAACCTCGACGTTGATGCGCTCGTCATCAAGGAAGCGAGCGTGGGCAAGTCGATCTCGATGAAGCGTTGGCACGCACGTGGCCGCGGCAAGTCGACCCGGATCGTCAAGCCGTTCAGCCGCATCCGCATTGTCGTGCGCGAACAGGAAGAAGAGGCGTAAGATGGGCCAGAAGAGCAATCCGATCGGCCTGCGCCTGCAGGTCAACCGCACCTGGGACAGCCGCTGGTTCGCCGAAGGCCAGGACTATGGCCGCATGCTTGTCGAGGATCTCAAGATCCGCAAGTTTGTGTTCAAGCACCTGCCGCAGGCCGCGATCTCGAAGGTCGTGATCGAGCGTCCGGCAAAGCTGTGCCGCGTGTCGATCTATGCCGCCCGTCCGGGCGTCATCATCGGCAAGAAGGGCGCGGACATCGAAAAGCTGCGCAAGCAGCTCGGCGCGATGACGGGCAGCGACGTGTCGCTGAACATCGTCGAAATCCGCAAGCCCGAAGTCGACGCCAAGCTCGTCGGCCAGGGCATTGCCGACCAGCTCGAACGCCGCGTGGCGTTCCGCCGTGCCATGAAGCGCGCCGTTCAGTCGGCGATGCGTCTGGGCGCCGAGGGCATTCGCATCAACTGCGCCGGCCGTCTCGGCGGCGCGGAAATCGCGCGCACCGAATGGTATCGCGAAGGCCGGGTGCCGCTGCACACGCTGCGCGCCAATGTCGATTATGCCGAGGCCGAGGCCCACACCGCTTATGGCGTGTGCGGGATCAAGGTCTGGATCTTCAAGGGCGAGATCCTTGGTCACGACCCGATGGCAACCGACCGTCTGATGCTCGACGCACAGACGACCGGTGTCCGTCCGGCTCGTGAAGATCGCCGCTAAGGACTGCTGACATGCTGCAACCGAAAAAAACCAAGTTCCGCAAGGCCTTCAAGGGTCGCATCCATGGCAATGCCAAGGGCGGCACCAGCCTGAACTTCGGCTCCTACGGGCTGAAGGCGATGGAACCCGAGCGGATCACCGCACGCCAGATCGAAGCGGCCCGCCGCGCGATCAGCCGCGCCATCAAGCGCCAGGGCCGTTTGTGGATTCGCATTTTCCCCGACGTTCCCGTGTCGTCGAAGCCTGCCGAAGTCCGTATGGGTAAGGGCAAGGGTTCGCCGGAATTCTGGGCTGCGCGCGTGAAGCCGGGCCGCATCCTGTTTGAACTCGACGGCGTTCCCGGCCCTGTGGCCGCGCTGGCGTTCGAGCGCGCTGCGATGAAGCTGCCGATCAAGACGAAGGTGATTGCCCGACTCGGCGACACCTCGCACCTGGAGGGTTAAGGACATGTCCAAGACCGAAGATTTCAAGGCCAAGACCGACGACCAGCTCGCCGAACAGCTTGGCGAATTGAAGCGCGAGGCATTCAACCTCCGCTTCCAGGCGGCCACCGGCCAGCTTGAAAAGGCCTCACGCGTCAAGGAAGTGCGTCGTTCGATCGCGCGCATCAAGACGCAGCAGACCGAGCGTACGCGCTCGGCCGCGAAGTAAGGAGACTATCGATGCCGAAGCGCATTCTGACCGGTACGGTGGTGTCCGACAAGGGCGACAAGACCGTCGTGGTGAAGGTCGAACGGAAGGTGAAGCACCCTCTGTACGGCAAGATCATCCGCCGCTCGAAAAAATATCACGCCCACGATGAGGACAACGCCATCAAGGCTGGCGAGACCGTCCGTATCGAGGAAACGAAGCCGATTTCGAAGCTGAAGACGTGGAAGGTGCTCGACAAGGTCGACACCCACAGCAAGCCCAAGACGGCTGCTGACGCCTGAGCTGATTTTCACGGAACCGCCGGGGTTGCCCGGTAGGCCAAACAAGAAGGAAATGCATCGATGATCCAGATGCAGTCACAATTGGAAGTCGCTGACAACAGCGGTGCCAAGCGCGTCCAGTGCATCAAGGTGCTGGGCGGGTCGAAGCGCCGCACTGCCGGCGTCGGCGACGTGATCGTCGTGTCGATCAAGGAAGCCCAGCCGCGCGGCAAGGTGAAGAAGGGCGACGTGCATCGCGCCGTCATCGTCCGCACCGCCAAGGACGTGCGCCGTGCCGATGGCTCGGTGATCCGTTTCGACAGCAACGCCGCCGTGCTCGTCAACAAGAATGAAGAGCCCATCGGCACCCGTATCTTTGGCCCCGTGGTCCGCGAACTGCGCGGCCGTGGCTATATGAAGATCATCAGCCTGGCGCCGGAGGTGCTCTGACCATGGCGAACAAGATCAAGAAGGGCGACACGGTTGTCATCCTGTCCGGCAAGGACAAGGGCAAGACCGGCGAAGTGACGCAGAGCCTGCCGAAAGACGGCAAGGTCGTCGTCGCGGGCGTCAATGTCATCACGCGCCACCGCAAGCCGAGCCAGACCAACCCGCAGGGTGGCCTGGAACGCAAGGAAGCGCCGCTGTTCGCAAGCAAGGTTGCGCTCGCCGATCCCAAGACCGGCAAGCCGACGCGCGTTCGTTTTGAAACCAAGGACGGCAAGAAGGTCCGCGTGGCCGTGAAGTCCGGGGAGACGATCAATGGCTGATAATTATACCCCGCGCATGCGCAAGCGCTACGACGATGTGATCGTCAAGGCGATGACCGAGAAATTCGGTTACAAAAATGCGATGGAAGTGCCGAAGATCGAAAAGATCGTGCTCAACATGGGCGTCGGCGAAGCCACGCAGGACAAGAAGAAGGTCGAATCGGCCGCTGCCGAGATGGAACTCATCGCCGGCCAGAAGCCTGTCGTGACCAAGGCGAAGAAGTCGATCGCACAGTTCAAGCTGCGCGAAGGCATGCCGATCGGCTGCAAGGTCACCCTGCGCCGCGAACGCATGTATGAATTTCTCGACCGCCTGATCACGATCGCAATGCCGCGCATCCGCGATTTTCGCGGCGTGTCGGCGACCAGCTTCGACGGCCGTGGCAACTATGCCATGGGCCTGAAAGAGCAGATCATCTTCCCCGAGATCAACTATGACCGCATCGACCAGGTGCGCGGCATGGACGTGATCGTCACCACCACCGCCCGTACGGACGAAGAAGCCCGCGAACTGCTCAAGCTGTTCGGCTTCCCCTTCCCGATCGAAGCGCAGGAAAAGGAAGCCGCCTGATCCCTTTGGGACCAGGCAGGCTCTTTCAAGAAGGAAAGAGAACTTAAGTCATGGCGAAACTGAGTTCGATGAACAAGAACGAGCGTCGCAAGCAGCTGGTGAAGAAATATGCCGGCCGTTACGCGAAGCTGAAGGCGATTGCGGCGGACACGTCGCTCGACGAGAGCGAGCGTCTGATCGCGCGCCTCAAGATGGCGGAAATCCCGCGCAACGGTAACCCGACCCGCATCCGCAACCGGTGCGAGCTCACGGGCCGCCCGCGCGCCTATTATCGCAAATTCCGGCTTTGCCGTATCCAGCTCCGCGATCTGGCTAACAAGGGCCTGATCCCCGGTGTTGTGAAGTCGAGCTGGTAAGGGACTGACAAGATGGCAATGACCGATCCCCTGGGTGATATGCTCACCCGCATCCGCAACGGCCAGACGGCGAAGAAGGACAGCGTCCTGACGCCGGCTTCGACGCTGCGTGTCCGCGTTCTCGATGTTCTCCAGCGCGAAGGCTATATCCGCGGCTACAGCGAAGAAGCGCTGGGTGCCAAGGGCCAGCACAAGGGCATCCGCATCGAGCTGAAATATTTTGAAGGGCAGCCGGCGATCCGCCATGTGGCGCGCGTTTCAAAGCCCGGCCGCCGCGTTTATTCGGGTTCCAAGGAACTGCCGATCATTCGCAATGGCCTGGGTATCACCATCGTGTCGACCCCGCGCGGCGTCCTGTCGGATGCCGAAGCTCGCGAACATAATGTCGGCGGCGAAGTGCTGGCGGAGGTGTTCTGATGTCGCGCATTGGTAAAAAGGCAGTTTCGATCCCCAGCGGCGTCACCGCCGCGATCGACGGCGGCCAGCTGTCGGTCAAGGGCCCGAAAGGCACGCTCGCGATTCCGCTTTCCGACAACATCAAATATGAAGTCGCCGAAGGCAGCATCTCGGTCCAGCCCGCGAATGCAACCCGCGAAGCTCGCGCTTTCTGGGGCATGCAGCGCACGCTGGTGCAGAACCTGATCACGGGTGTGACCGAAGGCTTCACCAAGGTCCTCGAAATCACCGGTGTCGGCTATCGTGCCAACGCGCAGGGCAAGAATCTGAAGCTGCAGCTCGGCTACAGCCATGATGTCGATTTCGCGGTGCCCGAAGGCATCGAGATCAAGACGCCGGACAACACGACGATCGAGATCAGCGGCATCGACAAGCAGAAGGTCGGCCAGGTCGCGGCGGAAATCCGCCGTTGGCGTAAGCCCGAACCCTATAAGGGCAAGGGCATCAAATATCGCGGCGAGTACATCTTCCGCAAAGAAGGCAAGAAGAAGTAAGCCATGGCACATCTTACCCCTTTCCAAAAACGTCGCCAGCGCGTTCGTACCGCGCTCCGTCAGCGCGCTGCCGGGCGTCCGCGCCTTTCGGTGCATCGTTCGGGCCGTCACATCTATGCGCAGCTCATCGATGATGCTGCCGGCGCGACGCTGGCTTCGGCCTCGACGCTCGACAAGGATGTCCGCGGCAAGACTGGCGCGACCACCGCGGCGGCTGCCGACGTTGGCAAGCGCCTCGCCGCTGCCGCCAAGAAGGCGGGCGTGACGCAGGTCGTGTTCGACCGCGGCGGCTTCCTGTTCCACGGGCGCATCAAGGCGCTGGCCGACGCGGCTCGCGAAGGCGGATTGGAGTTCTGATTATGGCAGACGAAGTACAGAACGTCGAAGGCGCTCCCGAAGCAGCCCCCACCGAAGGCCAGGCTCCGCGCCGCGGCCGTGGCGGCGGCCGTGACGGTGGCCGGGGCAGTCGTGATGGTGGCCGTGGCCGCCGCGACGATCGTCGCCCGCGCGACGAAGATGGCGGCGAAGAGCTGATCGAAAAGCTCGTCCACATCAACCGCGTCTCGAAGACCGTGAAGGGCGGCAAGCGCTTCGGTTTCGCTGCCCTCGTCGTCGTTGGCGACGGCAAGGGTCGCGCCGGTTTCGGGCATGGCAAGGCGCGCGAAGTGCCCGAAGCTATCTCGAAGGCGACCGCTGCCGCAAAGAAGGCGATGATTCGCGTTCCGCTGCGCGACGGCCGCACGCTGCACCATGATGGCCGCGGCCATTTCGGCGCCGGCAATGTGACGCTGCGTTCGGCGCCCGCCGGGACCGGCATCATCGCCGGCGGCCCGATGCGCGCCGTGTTTGAATCGCTGGGCGTTGCCGATGTGGTGACCAAGTCGGTCGGCACCTCGAACCCCTACAACATGATCCGTGCGACCTTTGAAGCACTTGGCGAACAGACCAGCCCGAAATCGGTTGCGCAGCGTCGCGGCAAGAAGGTTTCGGACCTGATCAAGCGTGGCGGTTCGTCCGACCGCGCAGCCGAGGCGGAAGCCGCGGCGGTGACGGAGTAAGACCATGGCCGACAAGAAGATCAAGATCCGCCAGATCGGCTCGCCGATCCGTCGTCCCAAGAGCCAGCGTGCGATCCTGACCGGCCTCGGCCTGGGCAAGATGCATCGCGAGGTCGAACTGGTCGACACCCCCGAAGTGCGCGGCATGATCCGCAAGCTTCCGCACATGGTCGAAGTCGTCGAGGGTTAAGCCCCTCGCGACAAGACCCATATCTATCAGCGCGATCAAAGCGAAAGCGAGTGCAATGACTATCAAACTCAACGAACTTCGTGACAATAATGGCGCCCGCAAGGGCCGTATGCGCGTCGGACGCGGCATCGGTTCGGGCAAGGGCAAGACCGCCGGCCGCGGCCAGAAGGGCCAGAAGGCCCGCAGCGGCGTCGCGATCAACGGCTTCGAGGGCGGCCAGATGCCGCTCCACATGCGTATTCCGAAGCGCGGCTTCAACAACATCTTCGCGAAGGACTTCGCGATCGTGAACCTTGGTCAGGTGCAAAAGCTGATCGACGAGAAGAAGCTCGACGCCAAGGCGGTTGTCGATCACGCGGCGCTCAAGGCCGCCGGCGTTGCCCGCGGCGGCAAGGATGGCGTGCGCCTCCTCGCCAAGGGTGAGCTGACCGCGAAGATCAGCTTCGCCGTTGCCGGTGCGTCGAAGGGCGCGATCGAAGCGGTGGAAAAGGCTGGCGGCAAGGTCGAACTGCCCGAAGCCAAGCCCGAGGGCGAAGGCAAGAAGGCCCAGCGCAAGGCCGCCGCCAAGGCAAAGGCCGAATAATCAGCCAAAGGGCGGTTTCCAGACGAAACCGCCCTTTGTCTTGTCGAAGACAAGACGCTCCCGTTCGTGTCGAGCGACGTCGAGACAATTTTCGGGACAATCAAGGTCGAGAGTTATCTCGACTTCGCTCGATGCGAACGGACAAGGAAGGCGGCGGTGGGCATCGGCCTGCCGCTTAAGTAGGGCCTTTCCCCTTGCGCTTCGCGATCACCGAACGCACATAGGCGCCGGGTCGCGGGGGGCGCGGTCCGGAATATCCGAGGAAAACACCCATGGCCTCTCGCGCCGACCAGCTTGCTTCCAACCTGAACTTTTCAAAGTTCGGCCAGGCGACCGAACTCAAGAACCGCATCTGGTTCACGATCGGTGCGCTGATCGTTTTTCGTTTCCTGTCGTTCGTGCCGCTGCCGGGCGTCGATCCCGTTGCGCTGGCGTCGCTCTACAGCCAGGCGGCATCGGGCGGCGTCCTCGACATCTTCAACACATTTTCGGGCGGCAGCCTGGAGCGCATGAGCATCATAGCGCTCGGCGTCATGCCCTATATCACGGCGTCGATCGTCGTGCAGCTGGCGGCCGCGCTGTCGCCCAGCCTCGCCGCGCTCAAGAAAGAGGGCGAAAGCGGGCGCAAGAAGCTCAACCAATATACGCGCTATGGCACGGTCTTCCTGACCGCGATCCAGGGCTATTTCATCGCCGTCGGGCTTGAATCGCTCGGTGCCAGCCAGGGCATTGCGGCGGTTGTCGACCCCGGCATGATGTTCCGCATCGGCGCGGTGATCAGCATCGTCGGCGGCACATTGTTCCTGATGTGGCTCGGCGAACAGATCACCAGCCGCGGCATCGGCAACGGCGTGTCGCTGATCATCATGGCGGGCATCCTCGCCCAGCTGCCGCGCAGTTTCGCGCAGATGTTCACGCAGGTTCGCGAAGGTTCGATGGGCGGCGGCACGGTCATCGCCGTCATCGCCGGCGCGATCGTCATCATCGCCTTCATCAGCTTCATGGAACGCGCGCAGCGCCGTGTGCTCGTTCAATATCCCAAGCGCGCGACGCAGCGCGGGGTGATGCAGGCCGACCGCAGCCATTTGCCGCTCAAGGTCAATACCGCCGGCGTTATTCCGCCGATCTTTGCGTCGTCGCTGCTGCTGATGCCGCTGACGATCACGCAGATGATGGGGCAGAATGTCCAGGGCGATACCGCGAGTGGCGATTTCCTGATCACGCTGAACCAATATCTCGCCCACGGCCAGCCGCTCTATATGGCGCTTTATGCGGCGGGCATCATTTTCTTCTGCTTCTTCTATGTCGCCGTGGTCTTCAATCCCGAAGAAACCGCCGACAATCTCAAGAAACAGAACGGCTTCATTCCCGGCATCCGTCCCGGCAAGAATACCGCCGCCTATCTCGATCATGTGCTGACGCGCATCACCGTGATCGGCGCCGCCTATCTTGCTGTCATCTGCCTTGTGCCGGAATATTTCATCGCCCAGTCGGGGCTGCCCTTCTACCTCGGCGGCACCAGCTTGCTGATTATCGTCAACGTGACGATCGACACGATCAGCCAGATCCAGAGCCACATGCTCGCGCATCAATATGGCGACCTGATCAAAAAGGCGAAATTGAAGGGCGGCGTTGCGCGGCGCTAATCGCCAAGCTACGGCAACTGTCACAGGGCAGAGGCAACAGGGGCTTCCATGACGCTGAACATCATTTTGCTGGGCCCGCCGGGCGCGGGTAAGGGAACGCAGGCGGTCCGCCTCGAAGACGAGCATGGCATGGTCCAGCTGTCGACCGGAGACATGCTGCGCGCGGCGGTCAAGGCGGGCACGCCGATCGGCCTTCAGGCAAAAGCGGTGATGGACGCGGGCGAGCTTGTATCGGACGCGATCGTATCGGGTTTGATCGGCGAACGGCTCGATCAGCTGGGCGCCGATGTTTCGGTCATTTTCGACGGTTATCCGCGCACCGCCGCACAGGCCGAGGCGCTCGACACCATCCTGTCGGACCGCGGCCGCAAGCTGGACCATGTGATCGAGTTGCAGGTCGAGGAAGACGCGCTCGTCGACCGGATCACCGGCCGCTTCAGCTGCGCCAAATGCGGCGCCGGCTACCATGATCGTTACAAACAACCCAAGGCGGAAAATGTTTGCGACGTGTGCGGCAGCCACGACTTCAAGCGCCGTCCCGACGACAATGAAGAAACGGTGCGGACGCGCATGGCCGAATATCGCGCCAAGACCGCGCCGATCCTGCCGATCTACGAAGCGCGCGGCATCGTGACCCATGTCGACGGCATGGCGCCGATCGATCAGGTCAACGACGCGATCGAAACGATCCTCGCGGGCTGAGGCTAGCCAGTCCCAACCGCGGCGGTTATTGAAGCGCCAAGGGGGAACGGGCCGATGACAATATCCGGATATCTCGCGGGCGCTGCGATCGTTGGCGCGCTCGCTTTTTCGCAAGTGGCGGCGGCGAAGGTCGTCGATCAGGGCGATACAGGCTTTACCGTCGCGCACACGGCGCAAGTGGCCGCGTCGCCGGCCGACGTGTGGAAAATGCTGCGGATGCCGGAAAGCTGGTGGTCGAAAGAGCATAGCTGGTCGGGCGATGCCGCGAACTTCTGGCTCGATTCGCAGGCCGGCGGCTGCTTCTGCGAAAAATTGCCCGACACCGGCGCGGGTGTCGGCAGCGTCCAGCACGCGCGCGTCCTCTTTTCCAAACCGGGCCAGTTGCTGCGCCTGTCGGGGGCTTTCGGCCCGTTGCAGGGAGAGGCGTTGAGCGGCACGCTGACGATCCAGATCAAGGAAACGCCGACGGGCAGCGCGCTGCGCTTCGACTATGTCGTCGGCGGCTATACGCGCTTCAAGGTCGCCGACATCGCGCCCGCCGTCGACAAGGTGATCGGCGAACAATTGCTCGGGCTTGCCGCTGCACTCGGCGGCGCGCTTCCTCCGACGCGCGACGAAAAGGCGGCGAGCGAGGGCGCCGACAAGGCGAAAGCCGACGCACCGGCCGCGACGGACGAGCCCGGACTCGACGCTGCCGTCGCCGACCTGGTCGATGAAGAGGCGAAATCGGCGCCCGAAGAACGTTAGGCGCCGGGCGTTCCGCGCAGTTTGGCGAGCGCCGCGAACGGACCCGCCGCCTCTTCGCTGAGTACACCCTTTTCGGCGAGAATGCGCGCCGCGTCGGGATGGCGCGGAAAGGGATCGAGCGCGAGCGAAAGCGTCTGCACGGCCGCTTCGCCAAGGTCGATCCGGTCGCCATCGAGCGGCAGCAGGTCAAGATCGTCGCTGGCGATCTCGATCTCATCCTCTTCGCTGGCGGGCGCGTCTACATCGCGCAGGAAGCGAAGGTCGAACGCTTCGGTGATTCTTGTCGGCACCGGCAGGTCGGTCGCGGCGCACGCCTGCACCGCCGCTGCCTCCACACGGCCCCTGGCGGCCATCCCGCCGGCGATCGGGCGGACGTCGGCGACCAGCGCAAAACGGTCGAGCGCGACAAGGCCGAGCCGCTCCGCGATCCGGCCGCGCGCCGCTTCATCGGCCTCGACCGAAATCGCCCGGCCGTGCGCAGCATCGGCGAGCGTGACGATCAGCGAAAATTCGGCGGCGCTCATTGCTGGGTGCTGCCGATTCGGTCGGCGACGACAAGCGCGCCGACCGGCGTCGCTGCGAGCGCCGCGCGCAGGGCCGCAACCTCCGTCATCACATGCGCCATTCCCGCTTCGGCGGGTTCGGTCCCGCGCCACAGGTTGCGCACAAGCGCGGCGCGCAGCGCGTCGGAGCCATCGGCGGCGCGATAGGCGCCCAGCCGCCCGCCGAGCGCGCTCATCATCCGGCCCACCTGCTTGCCGACGACCATGTCGCCAAAGCCGATCTGGCGCATCTGGCCGTCCATGTCGTTTACGAACAATTCGGTAAGCTGGACGCCTGCCAGCCCGTGCGCCGGGTCCTCGTCGATCCGGTGGAGCACCAGCGCCAGCACGAGGCTGATCATGTCGAAACGACCGTCGAGCGTGTCGGGAACGTTGCCGTCGGCGTACCAGTGCGGCGCGCGTGCGGCGGCGACGACGGCGTTCCACAGCGGGCGGCGTGCCTCGCGCGGATCGGGTTGCGGGCGGAAGATGTTGCGGAGCGAGAACATCGCATTCGCTTAGGCGCATTCGCGCAATCCGGAAAGAGGCGCAAACGCTCGCCGCGATGCGCGCTCCGGTCAGCTTGTGGCAAGCTTTGCCGCGGCACAAGCGGCTTGTGCGCGCTCACCGCTTGCGGTTAAGAGGCGCGAGAGCCAGCGCCGACCGCCGAGAGATGCGGCGGACAGGCGCAACGGAGATATTTGATGCCGAATTCGATCATGTCCTTTCCTGCCCGGCGCGCGCGCCTCGTCGCGCTCGGCCTGGCCGTCGCCATCGCCACGAGCGGCTGCGCGCAGTTGAAGGGGCGCCAGGGCTATGTCGTCGACCCGCTGTTGACCGAAGCGATCACCCCCGGTGTCGACAATCGCGAATCGGTTGAAAAGACGCTCGGCCGCCCGACCTTCGTCGGACAGTTCAGCAACAACGAATATTATTATGTTTCGCGCGAAACGCGCCAGCTTGCCTTTGCCAAGCCGCGTCCGGTCGAACAGCAGGTGCTGCGCGTGCGCTTCGACGCTGCCGGCAATGTCGCGGCGGTCGATCGCACCGGCCTCGAACTGGTCAGCAAGATCAGCCCCGAAGGCGACAAGACCCCGACTTTGGGCCGCAACCGCAGCTTCTTCGAGGATATTTTCGGCAATATCGGCGCCGTGGGCGCACCGGGCGCGGGCGCACCGGGCGGTCCGTAAAGCCGCGAGGCTTTGGCCGAAGACAAAAAGCGGCGGCGCCCCGGGCGCCGCCGCTTTTTGTTACTGGGCGATCCCGCCCGCCGCGAGCACCGCAAGCGTGACAAGATCCGACGCGGTCGACGCCATTGTTGCGACCTGAACGGGTTTTTCCATACCGACGAGCATCGGCCCGATCACGGCACCGCCGCCCAGTTCGCGCAGCAGTTTTGCCGACAGGTTGGCGGATTGCAGTCCCGGCATGACAAGCACGTTCGCAGGCCCCGACAGGCGGCAGAAGGGATAGTTTTTCATCACCTTCTCGTTGAGCGCGACGTCGGGTGCCATTTCGCCTTCATATTCAAAACCGGGCGCGCGCTGGTCGAGGATCGACACCGCTTCGCGGATATTGTCGAGCCAGCTTCCCTCCGGGTTGCCGAAGGTCGAATAGGACAGGAATGCGACGCGCGGTTCGTGGCCCATGCGGCGCGCGACCTGCGCGGTGCGCTCGGCAATATCGGCCAGCATCTCGGCCGTCGGCCGTTCGTTGACCGTGGTGTCGGCCATGAAGATCGTGTGATGCTGGTCGACCAGAACGTGAATGCCGAACGGCGTCTTGCCCTCGGCATGGTCGATCACGCGGCGGATTTCGCGCATCGACTGCGAATAGGTGCGCGTCGTGCCCGTGATCATCGCATCGCCGAGCCCCATCTTCAGGAGCAGCGAGCCGAAAATATTGCGGTCGCGATTGACCATCCGCTCGACGTCGCGGCGCAGATACCCCCGGCGCTGGAGCCGTTCGTAGAGCATATCGACCATTTGCGGCACGTGCGGCGAATTGACGCTGTTGTGAACCTCATAGCTTTCGGGGTCGGGGACGCCCATCGCCCGCAGCTTGTCGTGCAGCCCTTCGCGCCCGACGAGCACCGGGATTCCATAACCGCCGTCGCGGAACTGGATCGCGGCGCGCAGCACGACTTCCTCTTCGCCCTCGGCAAAGACGACGCGCTTCGGATTGTTGCGCGCCGCTTCATAGGCGAGGGTGAGGACCGAGGTTGTCGGGTTGAGCCGCGCGCGCAACTGGGTGCGATATTCGGCAAGATCCTCGATCGGGCGCTGGGCAACGCCGGTCTTCATCGCGGCTTCGGCGACCGCCGCGGGCACGATTTCCATCAGCCGCGGGTCGAAGGGCGACGGGATGATATATTCGGGACCGAAGCTCGACGCGCGCCCGCCATAGGCCGCAGCCACTTCTTCGGGCACCTGCTGGCGCGCGAGGTCGGCGATCGCATAGGCGGCGGCGATCTTCATCTCTTCGTTGATCGCGGTCGCATGAACATCGAGCGCGCCGCGGAAAATGAAAGGAAAACAGAGGACGTTGTTGACCTGGTTCGGATAATCCGATCGTCCCGTCGCGATGATCGCGTCGGGCCGGGCGGCGCGGGCATCGGGCGGCGAGATTTCGGGATCGGGGTTTGCCATGGCGAAAATAATCGGCGCGGGCGCCATGTCCTTCACCATCTCTGGCTTCAGCGCGCCGGCCGCCGACAGGCCCAGAAAGACGTCGGCCCCGACCAGTGCTTCGGTCAGGTCGCGGGCTTCGGTCGGCACCGCGTGGGCCGACTTCCACTGGTCCATGCTTTCGGTGCGGCCCTGATAGATCGTGCCCTTGCGGTCGCACATGATCACATTTTCGTGCCGCACGCCCATCGCCTTGATCAGCGCGGTGCATGCGATCGCGGCGGCGCCGGCGCCGTTCACGACGACCTTCACCGTCGAAAGGTCGCGCCCGGTCAGGTAACAGGCGTTGATCAGGCCCGCGGCGGTGATGATTGCGGTGCCGTGCTGGTCGTCGTGGAACACCGGGATGTTCATGCGTTCTTTCAACGCGGCTTCGATGATGAAGCAATTGGGCGCGGCAATATCCTCAAGGTTGATGCCGCCAAAGCTGGGGGCGAGCAGTTCGACCGCCTCGATGAAGCGTTGCGGATCTTCGGTATCGACCTCGAGGTCGATCGAATCGACGTCGGCGAACCGCTTGAACAGCACCGCCTTGCCTTCCATCACCGGCTTCGATGCGAGCGCGCCGAGGTTGCCGAGGCCGAGGATCGCGGTGCCGTTGGAAATCACCGCGACCAGATTGCCCTTGATCGTGTAATCATAGGCCTTGGCCGGGTCCTCCGCGATCGCTTTCACCGGAACGGCGACGCCGGGCGAATAGGCCAGGGAAAGGTCGCGCTGCGTCGCCATCGGTTTCGATGCGACGATCTCGATTTTTCCGGGACGGCCATATTCGTGGTAAAGCAGGGCCTCGCGATCCGAAAATTGCACCTTGCTGCCGCTGTCCATCATCTATCCCCTAACAAAACTCGTTCAGACGCGCGCCCGAGCCCTTTCCCTAACGTCGCCAAGCGGAAATGGAACCCGCTATCCGCGCGCCGCAGCTTGCCACAGGCCCATATCCGTCCCTAAGCAGGCATATGCCTGTTACCGCCCGCTCCGCTGCCAATTCAAACAATGCTGCGCCCGCCGCAACGCCGATGATGGCGCAATATTGGTCGCTGAAGGCAAAGGCGGGGGACTGCCTGCTCTTCTATCGCATGGGCGACTTTTTCGAGTTGTTCTTCGACGATGCCAAGGCGGCCGCTGCGACGCTCGACATCGCGCTGACCTCGCGCGGCGAACATGACGGGCAGCCGGTGGCGATGTGCGGCGTTCCCGTCCACGCCGCCGAATCCTATCTCGCGCGGCTGATCCGCGCCGGGCATCGCGTCGCGATCGCCGAGCAGGTCGAAACCCCCGCCGAGGCCAAGGCGCGCGGCGGGTCGAAGGCGCTCGTCGCGCGCGACATCGTGCGCTTCGTCACCGCGGGCACACTCACCGAAGAAAGCCTGCTCGAAGGGCGCAGCGCGAACCGCCTCGCCGCACTGGCGCAGGTCGGCAGCGAGGGCGAGGTGGCGATTGCCGCAGCCGATATTTCGACCGGCCGTTTCGAGGTCGTTGCGGTGCGCCGCGAACAGGTCGACGCCGAACTCGCGCGGCTCGCGCCTTCGGAGCTTTTGCTCAGCGAGAGCGCCGACGAATTGCCGATCTCGTCGGCGCGGCAGATCGTCCGCCGCCCGGCTTCGGACTTTTCGAGCACAGCCGCGCAAAAACGCCTCGAAACCTTTTTCGGCGTCCAGACGCTCGACGGCTTCGGCCAGTTCGGGCGCGGCGAAATCGCCGCGATGGGCGCGCTCCTCGCCTATCTCGACCATGTCGGCACCGGCGGCCCGACCTTTCTTCAGCCGCCGGTGCGGCACCTTGCCTCGGGGCGGATGGCGATCGACGCGGCGACGCGCGAAAGCCTCGAGCTTGTCCGCACGATGGCGGGCGCGCGCGACGGCAGCCTGCTCGGCACGATCGATCGCACCGTCACCGCGGCCGGCGCGCGCCTGCTTGCCGACGATCTCGCCAGCCCGCTCACCGACAGGCAAGCGATTCTGGACCGGCTCGACCTGGTCGATGGCCTGGCGCGCGATGCCTTGTGGCGCAGCGACATGCGCGCGGCGCTGCGCGCGCTGCCCGATGCCGGGCGCGCGCTTGGCCGTCTTGTAGCGGGTCGCGGCGGGCCGCGTGACCTCGCGCAGCTCCGCGATGCGCTCGG
>Ga0155548_145_pt1 | contig 27254 bp, 30 predicted proteins | sample RifCSPhighO2_12_FD_107205 | JGI IMG/M metagenome (GOLD analysis project Ga0155548, IMG submission 107205) | Sphingopyxis sp. RIFCSPHIGHO2_12_FULL_65_19
ATTCTGACCATCACCGGGAAGGGGCGGGCGCCACCGCGCGCGCTCCTTCCCGGGTTTGAAATGCTGCACAAATTTTGTGCAGCACTGCCGCAATTTTGCCCTTTTCAACATGACATTAATATGGCATTCATTGCGTCAACAGTTTCAGGAGGGGAGAGCCTGAAAGGCTGGGCCGGGACGAAAGTTCCGGCCCTCTTTTTTTGTGCGCAGCATAAGCACGCTTGAAAAATGCCCGATTTCAGCCGTTGTTGCGGCGATAGCGCAGCACGGAAAAGACGCGCCAGCCGCCGTCATCCCGCAAAACCGAATCGCGCACGACCAGCGTTCCATCGGCTTCCAGGTCATAGGTCGACCGGCCGATCTCGACGTCGGCGCTGCCCCAAATATTGTGCCATTCCGACCCGGCAACACGCCCGCCGATCGGCCGGGTCCGACCGCCATTGTCGGTCCAGCTGCCGCGCACGCGGCCCTTGGCATCGACGCGATAAATCGCCTCGGCCGCATAGTCGATCGGCGGCGTTCCGGGGACCATCAGCCGATAGGCGAGCGCGGTGGCGCCGCCATCGGGCGCGCCCTTGATGATCAGCGTTGCGGTCGCCGCCCTGCCGAACGCGGTCCCTTCGCCGATCCACGTCCCGTGCCAGGCGGCGAGCGAGGGCACGGCGTCTTGCGCCGCAGCGGGGGCCGCGACCGCCAGCAGCGCCGCGACGCCCCAGCGCGCCGTCATGCCGCCGCTTCCGACCGCGAAAACATGAAGGCATTGCCGTCGGGATCGTAAAAGGTGATCAGCTTCACCAGTCCCGGGATATGCAGGATGTCGCCGTCCTGCCGCACCCCCTCCGCATCGAGATGTGCCTTCGCCGCGTCGATGTCGGCGACCTCGAACACATTGGTCGCGCCGCCGCCCTGCACGACGCTTTCGACCTCGCTCAGCCCGATGTTCACCCCGCCCATCGGCGTCGCCAGTTCGCACCAGCCGATCTCGTCGGCGCGATAGAGCAATTGGCACTGCATGACCCGTTCATACCAGGCGATCGACGCTGCCATGTCGGTGACCCCCATCGAACAGGTTAGTTCGGAACCGATTTCGAGTGCCATGTTTTCCTCCCTTTGCGAAACCCGCGTATCTCGCCCTTGCCTTCTTCGTTGCAGGGAGCCCCGGACCTGATCCGGGGCGACGCGGCAACCCACAGCAGGCGCAAACCCGCTCTGGATTGCTTCGCTTCGCTCGCAATGACGATGCTCGGGAATCCAAGGCGCTTGCACCTATAGTCCGGTTTGTATAGTTACTAGCAAATGCCGTCAAGGACGCCCGATCCGCTGCTGCTTCAGCTTGGCAGCCACCGCTGGCTGATCCCGCTGCTCGCCGATCTCGCGGCGCATCGCGGCGCGCGCTTCGTCGAACTGATCCACCGGCTGGGACTATCCCGCGACAGCCTGGCGCGCACCCTCGATGCCGCCGCCGCGATCGGCTGGGTTGCGCGCAACCCCGGCCACGGCCACCCGCTGCGCCCCGAATATAGGCTGACCGAAGCGGGCGCCGCCGCTGCCGCGCGCGCCGCGGCGATTGCCGACGCGCAGCGTGCGATCGGGATGCCGCCCGCCGCTGCAACGCGCTGGGGATTGCCGCTGGTCGCCGGGATCGGCGCCGGGCACGACCGCTTCAACGCCCTGTCACGCTGGCTCGCCCCCGCCACACCGCGGGCATTGTCGCAGGGACTGACGGCGCTGGGAACGCACGGGTTGGTGCAGCGCCAGCTGGTCGATGGACGACCGCCGACGAGTCGCTATGATTTGACGCGGAGCGGGCGATTGTTGGCGGAGGCTTGTTTGTAGCTCTCGTGCCTTAACGCAAAGCCGCCTTCACAAAATCCGCCGCGCGTTCACCGATCATGATGCTCGGCGCGTTGGTGTTGCCGCTGACCAGCCTCGGCATGATGCTCGCGTCGGCGACCCACAGCCCGTCGATCCCGTTCGCCTTCAGCGTCGGATCGACCACCGCGTCGGCGTCACTCCCCATCCGGCACGTCCCGACGGGGTGATAGACGGTGTCGGCGCGCGACCGGATCAGCGCATCGAGCGCGGCATCGTCATCCAGGTTCACCGGATGCCGATCGACCCCCTGATAATCCGACAGCGGCGGCGCGGCGGCGATACGGTGCATCATCCGTACCCCCGCGCGGAGCGTCGCCATATCGCGCAGGTCGGTCAGAAAGCCGGGGTCAATCGCGGGCGCTGCGGCGGCATCGGCCGACGCGAGCCGCACCGTCCCGCGGCTTTCGGGGCGCAGCACGCAGGCGTGGCACGAAAAGCCATGCCCTTTCACCTTGGTGCGTCCATGATCCTCCAGCATCGCGGGCACAAAATGATATTGGATATCGGGTGCGGGCAGGTCGGGGTGCGACTTCCAGAAACCGCCCGCCTCGGCGAAACAGGTCGTCATGATCCCGCTGCGTTTCGTGCGATGCTCGAAAATCGCCTTCACCATCCGCCAACTGCCGCCGAAACTGTCGCCGAACGGTTCGGTCGAGCGCGTCTCCCAACTCGACACATAATCGATATGGTCCTGCAAATCGGCGCCCACCCCGGCGCGATCGGCGACGACATCGACTCCCATTTGCTTCAGATGCGCGCCCGGCCCGATCCCCGACAGCATCAATATCTGTGGGCTGCCGAACGCCCCTGCCGACAATATGACGCCGCCCCGCGCGCGCAGCGTCTCGCGGCTTCGCCCGCGCCGGATCACCACCCCCGCCGCGCGCCCATTTTCGACGACGATCTTTTCGACCAGCGCGCCGGTGCGGATCGTGAAATTGGCGCGGCCGCGCAGCGGCTCGACATAGGCACACGCCGCCGACCAGCGTTCACCGGCCTTTTGCGTCACCTGATACACGCCAAAGCCTTCATTGTTCGGCTGGTTGAAATCGGCCGTGCGCGGCAGTTGCAGCGCCGCCGCGCTCTCGACGAAGCGGCGGCTCGTCACATTGGGCCAGCGCTGGTCCATGACGTTCAGCGGCCCGTCGGCGCCATGAAATTCATCGCCGCCACGCTCATTGCCCTCGCTGCGCTTGAAGTAAGGCAGCACATCGGCATAGCTCCACCCGCTCGCGCCGAGCGCGGCCCACTGGTCGTAATCGAACTGGTGGCCGCGAATATAGACCATCGCGTTGATCGCACTCGACCCGCCCAGCCCGCGCCCCCGCGGCTGATATCCAGTGCGCCCGTTCAACCCCTTTTGCGGCACCGTGTCATAACGATAGTTCGACGATTTGGGGATGAAGGGCATGAAGCCCGGTGTCTTGACGCGCACGATGTCGTTGGTGCCGCCCGCCTCGATCAGACAGACCGTCCGCGTGCCGTCCTCGGCGAGCCGCCCCGCCGCCGCGCTCCCGGCGCTGCCGCCGCCGATAACGATGATGTCGAACTGATCCATATCCGCCGCTCCCCTCGCCACCGCTTCGGTGGTCAATCGCGACTTACATGAATGTCATTAAAGCGCGAGGCAAGGGGGCATCGGCCCGCGCCGGTCAGATGCAATCGCCCATCAGGCACGCAGCCAACAGCAGGATCATCGGCGACGCGATCAGCACGGCCAGCAGCAGAAGCAGGGCGCCCGCCGCCGCGAGCCGACCGTCGCGCTGGCGCCAGGCGAAGAAAGCCGCGACCGGATAGACCAGAAGCGAAATGACCAGCAGCGCCGTATCGAGGGCTGCTGGCGCGGCTTCGGCATAGAAAAGCGCGAGCACCAGCAAGGGAACCGCTCCCGCACAAAAGGCCACTGCATCCCAATGCCGCCACTGCGCGATCCCGCGCGGCGGGCTCCACCTGCTCACTCCGCCGCGTCCCCGCTCGCGCGCCCCGCCGCCCAGCGTTCCTTGATCATCGCACTCGTCGCGCGGCTGCCGTCGTGGCTCCAGCCCGGCTCGCGCCACATATAGTCCAGCTTGTGCTTCCACGGCGCGGTCCACACATCCTTGGCGATACCGACCCATTCATGCACCGCGGCCCACACTATGTTGAAACTGCCGAGCTGCTTGACGATGCCGTAACGCACCGGCTCGTCGTCGCGCTCGGCGACGAAGCTGCCGAACATCTTGTCCCAGATGATGAACACGCCCGCATAATTGGCGTCGAGATAGCGCGGGTTCACGCCGTGATGGACGCGGTGGTGCGACGGGGTGTTCATCACCGCCTCGAACCATTTGGGCAGTCGCTTGATCGCCTCGGTATGGATCCAGAATTGGTAGATCAGGTTCAGCCCGGCGCAAAAGAACACCATCGCGGGCGGAAAGCCGATCAGGAACAAGGGCAGCCGGAACAGGAAGGTCAGGCTGAAAAAACCTGTCCATGTCTGCCTGAGAGCGGTCGACAGATTATAATGCTGCGAGCTGTGATGGATGACATGGCTCGCCCAGAACCAGCGCACGCGGTGGGCGCTGCGGTGAAAGGCATAATAGGCAAGGTCGTCGAGAAAGAAGCAGAGGATCCACGCCCACCACCATTGGGAAAACTCGATCCCGATGTCGAACAGGCGATACTGATACACAAACACCGCCATGCCGATCACCGCCGCGCCGACCAACGCGCCCGCGACCTGGCTGACCGTGCCCAGCATCAGCGAGGTCAGCGTATCACGCGCTTCGTACCGGCTCCTGTCCTTGCGCAGCGAGACGATCATTTCGGCGATCAGCAGCAGAATGAACGCAGGCACCGCATAGGTCACGGGATCGGGCAATTTATCCACGGCTGAACTCCCGCATCCGGCTGGCCCACACGCCGGCATCCTTCCCCAGTTGCAGCGTCACCGCGCCGAATGTCCGCTCCGGCATCGTCAGCGTCAGGAAATCCTTGTCGAGCCGCCCTTCGACGCTGGCATCGACGGGGCGCGCGGCAAAAAAATTGCCGTGCGCGCGCACCAGCATCATCCGCCCCTCGGCATTTTGCACGATCGCAGCGAAGCCCGCCCGGTCGCGCGCGACCTCAACACCCTTGAAACCGGCCTCGGCCTCTTCGGCGAGCCGGATCGCATGGCCGGCATCCTCGATGCGCGGATCGGCGCCCAGCCCGACCTTGCCGACCAGCCAGGCGACGAACAGCACCGCGGCCAGCGACGCACCAAGCTGGATCAGCTCGGCCTGGTTCATTTTTCCCCCGCGAGCGCGTCCAGCATCGGGCGCAGCCCGCTCAGGTCATAGCCCGCGTTCGCCGCGGCTTCGACGATGCCGGCGACATCGTCGCCGGCGCGCGCGCGCGCCAGCGCCCACAAATGCGTCGAGCGCGTCCCCGAACGGCAATAGGCCAGGATCGGCCCCGTCGCGTCGCGCATCAATGTGTCGAGCGCGTCGATCTGCGCATGACTGAAACCCGCATGGCCGATCGGGATTGCCGCATACGCCAGCCCCTCGGCCGCCGCCGCATGGGCGATTTCGTCGCCCTGCGGCGCCGACGGATCTTCGCCATCGGGGCGGTTGTTGATCAGCATCGCAAAGCCCGTCGCTTTCGCTTCGGCCACATCCTCGATGCTGATTTGCGGGGCGACGCTATAGTCGGCGGACAGGGTCAGAAAATCGCTCATGCCCGCGATCTACTCCCGCCGCGCACTTGCTGACAAGCGTGAAGGTGCCAGCCAATCCAAGGCGGGCGATTTGGGGGTGGGGAGCGGACGTTCCCTCCGCCCTCTCGTCACCCCGGACTTGATCCGGGGTCCATGACTTCAGCGCCGTGATGGATCCCGGATCAAGTCCGGGATGACGAAGAAAAATGGCCGCTTCCGGTCGTTACCAGACGATCAATATTGCCGGATGACGTTCAGGAATGCGTCGCCCCATGCCTCCAGCTTCTTGCCGCCGACGCCGGGGATGTCGGCGAGCGCGCTCCGCGTCGCCGGCCGCTCGCTCGCCATCGCGCGCAGCACCGCGTCGTGAAAGATCACATAGGGCGGCACCCCGGCCTCGACCGCCAGCTCGCGGCGCATCGCGCGCAGGGCATCGAACAGCGGATCGCCGACCGGGTTCGGCGTGGCGCTCGCGCCGCCGCGCCCCGCCCTTTGCGTCCGCTTCACCGGCGGTTCGGCCATCAGGACCGGCGCTTCGCCCTTCATCATCGCGCGCGCTGCGGGGCCGAGCATCAGCCCGCCATGTTCGGTCGTATCGAGCGCCTCGCGCGCCATCAGCGACCGCACCAGCGGCTTGATCAGCCGCGCCTCTTCGCCCGCAACGATCCCGAACACCGACAATTTGTCGTGCCCGCGCGCCGCGATACGTTCGTCGCTGCGTCCGGTCAGCACCGCCTCGATATGCCCGACGCCAAAGCTTTGTCCGGTCCGATAGACGGCCGAAAGCAATTTCTGCGCGAGAACCGTCGCATCGACCTGCGCCGCGGGGTCGAGGCAATTATCGCAATTGCCGCAACGCTCGGGCGGATTTTCGCCGAAATGGCGCAGCAAAAGCGCGCGGCGGCATTCGACCGTCTCGACCAGCGCCGCCAGCGCATTGAGCCGCACCCGTTCGCCCGCGACGCGCGCTTCGGGCAATTCGGACAATCGCATCCGCGCGCGCGCAAAATCGTCGGCACCCCACAGCATCATCGCTTCGGCGGGGTCGCCATCGCGGCCCGCGCGCCCGGTTTCCTGATAATAGCTTTCGATCGATTTCGGCAGCCCGGCGTGGGCGACGAAGCGCACGTCGGGCTTGTCGATCCCCATGCCAAAAGCGACCGTCGCGGTGACGATGCCGTCCTCCGACGCCACGAAATCATGCTGCACCGCCGCGCGCCGTTCGGGGTCGAGGCCGGCGTGATAGGCCGCGACCTTCCGCCCCGTCGCCGCCGCGATCTGCTCGGCCAGCCGCTCGGTGCCATTGCGCGTCGGGGCATAGACGATCCCCGGCCCCGGATTCGCCGCGATAAATTCGACAAGCTGCTTCGCCGGGCTGACGCGCGGGCGGACCGCATAACGGATGTTCGGCCGGTCGAACCCCGCCAGGATCAGCCCGTCGGCCGGGATGCCTAGCTGGACAAGGATATCCTCGCGCGTGTGCTTGTCGGCCGTTGCCGTGAGCGCCAGTCGCGGCACCGCGGCAAAGGCATCGAGCAACGGCCGCAGCAATCGGTAATCGGGGCGAAAGTCATGCCCCCATTCGCTGACGCAATGCGCCTCGTCGATCGCGAACAGCGCGGGCGTCTGCGCTTCCAAAAGGCTTCGGAACCCCTCGCCCGTCGCCCGCTCCGGCGCAACGTAGAGCAGGTCCAGATTGCCGTCGCGATACGCCTGCCGCGTGTCGGCCCAATCGGCGTCGACGCTGGTCAGCGACGCGGCGCGAATCCCCGCGGCGCGCGCGCCGCGCAACTGGTCATGCATCAGCGCGATCAGCGGCGACACGACAATGACGCAGCCGTTCAGCGCGACCGCGGGCAGTTGATAGGTCAGCGACTTGCCCGCCCCGGTCGGCATAACCGCCAGCGTCCGCGCACCCGCCATCACACGATCGACAACCTCGCCCTGACGCCCGCGAAAGGCATCGAAACCGAAGGTGGATTTCAGGAGCGGGAGGAGAGCGTCGGCGGACATTGTCGATGGGCGATAGGGCGGATGCGGAGGAGAGGGAAGCCCCGGTCTCGTCCAAACGGACAACAAACCAACCTCGTCGTCCCCGCGAAAGCGGGACGACGAAAATTGGGATTAAGCCAAGGTCAGCATCGCTCGTTCGGCCATTCGCGACGCGGTTTCGCGCTCGGCCATCACGACATGGTCGGCGCCGCGGCGCACCAGGTCGGTCACTTCCTCGTCCGAATGCGCCCGCGCGACGATGACCAGCTTCGGATTGATCGCCCGCGCCCGCCGGACGATCGCCCCCGCCTCGACGCCTTCGGGGATCGCGATCAACAGCGTCGACGCCTCGTCGATCCCGGCCTGCCGCAGGACGCTTTCCTTCGTCGCGTCGCCGACGATCACCGTGGCGCCCGCCGCGCGCGCCGCCGCCGCCATATCCTTCTGGTCCTCGATCACCGTCAGCCCCTCGCCGCGGCCACAGATCAGGCTGCCGATGTGGCTGCCGACGCGGCCATAGCCGATCAGGACGACGCCGGCGTTGCACGCGGGCACCTCCTCCTCCACGTCACGGGGCGCTTCGCCCGCCGGTTCGTCGGCGCGGATGCGTTTCACCGCCAGCGTGAACAGGATCGGGTTGAGCAGGATCGACAACAGCGAACCGGCGAGGATCAGGTCGCGCCCCGTTTCGGGCAGCACGTTCAGCCCGACGCCGAGCCCCGCCAGGATGAACGAAAATTCGCCGATCTGGGCCAGGCTGACCGAAATCGTCAGCGCGGTCTGCGACTTGTGGCCGAAGGCGCGGACGAGCGCGAAGGCGGCAAATGACTTGCCGGCGACGATGATCGCCACCGTGGCGATCACCGGCATCGGCTGCTCGATCAGCACCTTGGGGTCGAACAGCATCCCGACCGACACAAAGAACAGCACCGCAAACGCGTCCCGCAGCGGCAGCGTCTCTTCCGCCGCGCGGCGGCTCAGCTGCGTTTCGCCCAGGATCATCCCCGCAAAAAAGGCGCCAAGGGCAAAGCTCACGTCAAAAATCACCGCCGCGCCGAACGCCACCCCCAGCGCGATGGCGAGCACCGCAAGGCGGAACAATTCGCGCGATCCCGAATGGGCGACCCAGTGCAGCACCCAGGGCAGCACGCGCCGCGCGATCAGGAACATGAAGGCGACGAAGCCGACGACCTTGACCAGCACGACTCCCGCCGACTGCAACACCCCCGCGCCGCCCCCCTCATCGCCGCGATCGCCGAACAAGGCAGGCAGCAGCACGAGCGCGAGCACCATCACCAGATCCTCGACGATCAGCCAGCCGACGGCGATCCGTCCCTTTTCGGTTTCGACCATGTTGCGTGCCTGCAACGCGCGCAGCAGCACGACGGTCGACGCGACCGACAGCGCCAGCCCGAACACGACGCTGCCCGCCACCGACCAGCCGAGCCACAGCCCCAGCATGGTGCCGAGCGCGGTCGCGACGGCGATCTGCAGGATCGCCCCCGGCACCGCGATCCGGCGCACCGAAAGCAGGTCTTTCAGCGAAAAATGCAAGCCCACCCCGAACATCAGCAGGATCACGCCGATCTCGGCCAGTTGCAGGGCAAGTCCCGTATCGGCGACGAACCCCGGCGTAAACGGCCCGACGAGTACGCCTGCCAGCAGATATCCGGCAATCGGAGAGATGCGGAGCCGGTGCGCGAGCGCCCCCATCAGAAAGGCGACGCCCAGACCGGCGACGATGGTTCCGATCAGGCTGGTGTCGTGCGGCATGATCGACGCCTAGGGGGCGGAGGCGCCGGGGGTCAACCCAACGCAACCCATTGCGCGGCAAAAACCTCAGCCATCGCGCGGCACACTGTCCGAAAACCAGCGTCGCCCGAACCAGAAGGCCAGGTTGACGAGCATGATCAGCACCGGCACTTCGACCAGCGGGCCGATGACGGCGGCGAATGCGACCGGCGACGCCAGCCCGAACGCCGCGATGGCAACCGCGATCGCCAGCTCGAAATTATTGCCCGCGGCGGTAAAGGCAACCGCGGTGGTGCGGGGATAATCGGCGGCGATCCACTTGCCCATTGCAAAGCTGATGACAAATTGCAGGACGAAATAGATCGTCAGCGGAATCGCGATACGCATCGCGTCGAACGGCAGCGTCAGGATTTCGCCGCCCTTCAGGCTGAACATCGCGACGATGGTGAACAGCAGCGCGACCAGCGTGATCGGTGCGATCCGCGGCAGAAAGCGCGTTTCATACCACGCCTCGCCCTTTGTCCGCACCAGCAGGGTGCGGGTCAGGAAACCGGCGAGGAAGGGAATGCCCAGATAGATCAGCACCGCCTCTGCGATCATCCAGGTATCGATGGCGACAAGCTGCCCCTCCAACCCGATCAGCGGCGGCAGAAAGGTCAGGAAGAACCAGGCATAGGCGCTGAAAAACAGGATCTGGAACAGCGAATTGAACGCGACCAGCGCCGCGACATATTGATTGTCGCCCCGCGCCAACTGGTTCCAAACGAGCACCATCGCGATGCAGCGCGCGAGTCCGATCAGGATGACGCCGGTCATATAGGCGAGCTCGTCGCGCAGAAAGATCACCGCGAGAATGAACATCAGCACCGGGCCGATCAGCCAGTTCTGGACCAGCGACAGCAACAGCACACGGCGATCCTCGAACACCTGCGGCAGCGCGGAATAACGCACCCGCGCGAGTGGTGGATACATCATCAGGATCAGCCCGATCGCGATCGGGATATTGGTGGTGCCCGCGCTCATCGCGTCGATCCGTGCAGGCAGCGCGGGAAAAAGAACCCCCAGCGCAACCCCCAGCGCCATCGCCAGGAAAATCCACAGCGTGAGGTAACGGTCGAGAAAACCGAGGCGGCGGCGTTGCATGTCAGGCGGCCCCTTCCATCGCGCCAATAGCGTTCAGCGCATCGCGACGCTCGGTCGGCGTCATGGTTTCGAGCGGCAGCGCGAGCATCGCCGCGACCCGCATTTCGAGCAGTCGCCAGGTTTCGGCGAACGCGGCATCCTCGGCCGCCGCATCGCCCGTCACATCGGCAGGATCGGCAAGCCCCCAATGCGCGCGCACCGGCGCGCCGGTGAACAGCGGGCACGCCTCGCCCGCGGCATTGCCGCACACGGTGATCGCGATGTCGATGCGCGGTGCCCCCGGCGCGGCGAACACGTCCCAGCTTTTCGACCGGAATGCCGTCACGTCAAAGCCCTTCGCACCGAGCAGCCGAAGCGCCGCCGGATGCGGCACGCCCTTGGGCTTGCTCCCCGCGCTGAACGCGGTCAGCCGCCCTTCGCCCATCCGCCCGACCAGCGCCTCGCCCAAAATGCTGCGCGCCGAATTGCCGGTGCACAGCACCAGCACGGCCAGCCCCTCGCCCGCCGCCATATCAACAGCCGACTTTGGGTGCCGCTTGCTGGGGCATGGTCGGCACACAGCAGGCGCCTTCGGCGGCCTTGTCCGACGCCAGCGGCGCGAAATCGGGGCTGTCGCCATAGACGGTCGATTCGCCGTTGGTCAGAAAGGCTTCCCACACCACTCCGTCGGGGTCGGCGATCCAGCTCTTTTCCGATGTCGCGTAGCAACAGGTCGTCGCGCCTTCCTCCAGCACCGGCGCCCCGGCATCCTTCAGTCGGCCATAGACCGCCGCCAGTTCGGCTTCGTCCTCGACCTGCAACCCGACATGCTCGATCCCGCGATGCGCGCCCTCGCGCACCGAAATCGCGAAATTGATCCGCGGATCGTCGAGCATCCATTTCGCATAGTCGGGCTTGGTCACGCTCGGCGCGGCGCCGAACAGTCCGCTGTAGAAGGCGATCGACTTGCCCAGGTCGGCGACTCCGACGTGCATGTGAAACCGGCTCATGCGCTTTTCCTTTCGTCTTTCGGTTCGACAACACAGGCGGCGGTCGGCGCACAGGCGGCGCCCCCGCAGCAATTTTCCATAAGGAAGCCGACGAGCGCGTTCATCGCGGCATAGTCGGCCGAATAGATGAGCGAGCGCCCGTCACGCCGCTGCGCGATCAGCCCCGCGTTCGTCAGCTGGGCAAGGTGGAAGGACAGCGACGACGCCGGCACCCCCAGCGCCTCGGCAATCGCCCCCGCCGCAAGCCCCTCGGGCCCCGCCTGCACGAGCAGCCGGAACAGCGCCAGCCGATGCTCCTGCGCAAGCGCGCCGAGCGCGCGGATAACGAGTTCGGACTCCATCGCAGCCTCCATGATTCGATAATCGTGGAAATATCAAATCATTGGCCCGTGTCAAACTCTTTTGTCTCGCTTCCGCGGACGGCGACAGGCGGCGGAGCGGTAAATTCACGCTATGGCGTAACCTATCGTCCACTGGGTGCGAAGCGCGTCAGGACAGCCGCCCGGCGTCGCCTTGCGCGTGGCCGGCTCCTCAAGGACAGCCGTTTGACCAAAACCCGCGCATCGCTTCTCACCGCCGCCGCAATTTCGGCGGTTCCGCTCGCCTTGATCGCCGGTTTCGCTTGGGCGGGCGGCTGGGTCGGTGCGCCGCGCCTTGGCGGCAGCACCGTCGTCGATGCGATCGAATTCAACGCCGGGCGCCACGAAGGCTATCGGCGCGCCCATGCGAAGGGCGTGTGCATCACAGGGTATTTCACGGCGTCCGGTAAAGCGGCGCCGCTGTCGCGGGCGCGCCTGTTTGCCACCGGACGCTATCCGGTGATCGGGCGTTTTTCGACCGGGGGGGGCAACCCTTTCGCGACCGACGGGCGCAATGTCTTTCACGCGCTGGCGCTGCAACTGACCGGCCCCGATAGCCAGATCTGGCGCATGGCGATGGACCATGTGCCGATCTTTCCTGTCGCCACGCCGCAGGCCTTCGCCGCGCTCCAGCGCGCGTCGCGCGTCGATCCCGCGACCGGCAAGCCCGATCCCGCCGCGATGAAAGCCTATCTCGCCGTCCATCCCGAAACGCGCGCCTATCAGGATTATATCGCTGCCGCGCCGCTCCCCGACAGCTTCGCGAACGGCACCTATTTCAGCATTAATGCCTTTCGCCTCATCGACCAGACGGGCACGTCGCGCGTCGTTCGCTGGGCGTTCGAGCCCGAGGCGTCGTTTGGCGCGCTCGACAAGGCGGCGCTTGCGCGTCTGCCGCAGGACTTCCTGTTCGACGATCTCAGCGAACGCCTCGCCCGCGGACCGCTGCGCTGGCGCATGATCGTGACGCTCGCCGCGCCGGAAGACGCCACCGACGACGCGACGGTGCCGTGGCCCGCCGGACGGCGGACGGTCGAGGCGGGTACGCTCACCCTCACCGCGGCCCAGCCCGAAGAACGGGGCGCGTGCCGCGACATCACCTTCGACCCGACGATCCTGCCCGACGGCGTTGCACTGTCGGACGACCCGCTGCTCGCCGCAAGATCGGCCGCTTACGCCGCCTCGTTCCGGCGACGCGCGGTCGAGACGCCGGGACCGAGCGCGGTCGGCAAGAAACTGACACAGGGAGGAGGTTGATGTTGCCCGACCGCTTCGCGCTCGCGATCCGACTGCTCCACTGGACGACGGCGGCGCTGATCATCGCGATGCTGTTTATCGGCGTCGCGATGGTCTCGACCGCCGGCCCTGCCTATAGCGCCTTGCTCGCGCTGCACCGCCCACTCGGGATCGCGATCCTGCTGCTCGCGTGTATCCGGCTCGCGATCCGTTTCGGCACGCGCGCCCCCCCGCTGCCGGGCGACCTGCCGCGCGCGCAGGCCAGGGTGGCGCGCGCATCGCATATCCTGCTCTACCTCGCGATGATCGGGCTACCGCTGATCGGCTGGGCGATGCTGTCGGCGGGCAGCTACCCGGTCCGCCTCGGCGCGGGACTGGTCCTGCCGCCGATCCTGCCGCCCGGCGCGCTCGCTTTCGGCCTGCTCCGCGAACTCCATGCGCTCGCCGCCTTCGCCCTCTTCGCGCTCATCCTCGGCCATCTGACCGCCGCGCTGGTCCACGGCTTCGTCCGCCGCGACGGCGTGCTTGCCACCATGGGTTTTGGACGGAACGCCGCGCTTGAACCGCCAGTGGACGAGACCGGCGAGAGTCTGGAAGAAGCCGAAGACGAAGCGCCCACGGGCGAGGCCGAGACGCCGCCGCCCGCCTAAACCGTCCCCTCTTCCTTCTCCGCCTGCTGCCGCGCCCACATGTCGGCGTAGAGCCCGCGCATCCGCAGCAGCTCGTCGTGCGTGCCCGTCTCGGCGACGCGCCCCTTGTCGAGCACGATGATGCGGTCGGCGTCCGTCACCGTCGACAGGCGGTGCGCGATTACCAGCGTTGTGCGCCGCGCCGCGATGCGCTCCAGCGTATCCTGGATCGCCGCCTCGGTGCGGCTGTCGAGCGCGCTCGTCGCTTCGTCGAGGATCAGCACCGGCGGATTCTTGAGCAAGGTCCGCGCGATCGCGACGCGCTGCTTCTCGCCGCCCGACAGCTTCAGCCCGCGTTCGCCGACCTCGGTGTCATAGCCCTGCGGCAGCAGCGCGATGAAGCTGTCGATCGCCGCGCCTTCGGCCGCCGCCGCAATGTCCTCGGCGCCCGCGCCCGCGCGGCCATAGGCGATATTATAACCGATGGAATCGTTGAACAGCACCGTGTCCTGCGGAACGATGCCGATTTCGGCGCGCAGGCTTTTTTGCGTCACCTGGGCAATATCCTGGCCGTCGATTGTGATCCGCCCGCCCTGCGGATCGTAAAAGCGGAACAGCAGCCGCGCGATCGTCGATTTGCCCGCGCCCGACGGCCCGACGATCGCCAGCGTCTCGCCCGCGCCGACGGCAAAGCTCACCCCGTTCAGGATCGTGCGGTCGGGCTCGTACCCGAAGACGACATTCTCGAACGCCACCGCGCCGCCGTTCACCGCCAGCGCCGCCGCACCCGGCGCATCCGAAATCTCCGGCGGCGTGTCGATCAGGCGGAACATGGCCTCCATGTCGATCAGCCCTTGGCGGATCACGCGATAGACCATGCCGAGCATGTCGAGCGGGCGGAACAGCTGGGCGAGCAACGTGTTCACCAGCACGACGTCGCCAACCTTATATTCGCCGGTCGACCAGCCCCACACCGTATAAGCCATCGCCCCCGCCAGCGCGGCGTTGGTGATCAGGCTCTGCCCGATGTTCAGCCAGGCCAGGCTGTTCTCGCTCTTCACTGCGGCGCGCGCATATTGGTCGGCAACGTCGCGATACCGCGCCGCCTCGCGGTCCTCGGCGCCGAAATATTTGACCGTCTCGTAATTGAGCAGGCTGTCGACGCTGCGCCCGATCGTCAGCGTGTCGAGGTCGTTCATCCGCGTGCGCAGCGCGTTGCGCCAGTCGGTCACCTTGCGCGTGAAGATGATATAGACGACGACCATCAACGCGGTCGCGCTCGCCAGCCCGAAACTGAATTTGGTCCAAAAGATGATCAGCACCGCGGCCAGCTCGATGATCGTCGGCGCGATGTTGAACAGCAGGAAATACAGCATCGTGTCGATGCTCTTGGTGCCGCGCTCGATCACCTTGGTGACCTCGCCCGTCCGCCGCGCAAGGTGGAAACGCAGGCTCAGCGCGTGGAGGTGGCCGAAGGTCGCGATCGCCAGCTCGCGCGTCGCATCCTGTCCGACGCGCTCGAACACGACGTTGCGCAAATTGTCGAAGAGCACCCCGGCAAAGCGGGCCCCGGCATAGGCGAGCACCAGCCCGATCGCGAGCGCGACGCCGGCCTCCATCCCCGGCGCCATCCGGTCGATCGCGGCGCCATAGAGGAACCCCATCGACAGCTGGACGCCTTTCGACGCCAGCACGATCAGCGCCGCGACGATGATGCGAACCTTGTGCCCGCGATGTCCCGCCGGCCACAAATAGGGCAGGAAACGCTTCAGCGTATCGAGAACGGGCGGTTCTTTGGCCGCGTCGGCGGAGGTGAGCGTATCGGGCGGCATGTGCGCCCCATGTAGGGGGGCGGGCGTGGAACGCCAAGCGCGCTTGGTGATGACGGAGTCGGTTATGCCGGTGTGCGCGGCGTCAGCTTGATCTCTCGCCTACCGCGAATCGCGATACCCTGCGCGACGCAGCAAACGGTCGATCAGGCGGCGTTCTTCGGGCGTCGGGGTCGGGATGATCGCCGCGGGCGGCTCGATCCGGCGGCCGAACAGGGGGCGACGGGGCGGGACAAGCGGGGAAAAGCGCATGGGGGCAGCTTTCACGTTACGCGGCGTCGCCCCCCGGCACCGCTATGATCTGGTCCCGATGCCCATGGTGAAGCCGCGTGGTTGCGGCCCGGTAAAGCGGCGTGGTTACTGCTTTCTTTCCGGTACGGTAAAGGTGCCGGTGACACGCCCGCCGGTCCCGCCCGTTATCGGATTGCCATCGGGTCCGCGCGCCGCGCCGCGTCCGTCGACCGTCGCGCGGCCGCTCGTCAGGTCGATCACCAGCCGCCCGCCGCGCAGATTGTTGCCGCGCTGGCGCAGTTCGACATTGCCAACCATCGTGATCAGCCGCCGGTCGAGGTCATAGATGGCGACATTGCCCTTGGCCGACTCGTCGCCCTTCACCACCGTGACGCCGCCCGTCGCGTCGAGCCGGTTGACGTCGGTGCCGCCCGAACGCGTATAGGCCACCGTCATCCGCGGCGCAGTGACGGTCAGCCCCGCCTGCGTCACGCGGACATTGCCCGCCAGCACGACGCGGTCGGCGCGGTCCTGCACCTCGATGCTTCCTGCGGCGAAATCGACCGGCGCGTTGCTGTTGTGGTTGGCGAGCGCCTGCGCCTGCGCGGCATCGCCGCCGGTGCCTGCCGACAGCAGCGCCAGACTGGTCAGGGCAAAGCCCGCCGCGGCGAGCGTCATGCTCTTCATGGTCCAAAAGCGGTTCATTTGAGCACTCCCTGATTGATCCGCAGCCGCGCATTGCCTTCCAGGCGAACGACCCGCTGGTCGAGGTCGGCGGTCAGCTGGTTGGCGGAAAACTGACCGATGTTCAGGCTGCCGGTGACGCCGCCCTGTCCCATCAGGCTGCGTGTCTTGAGGTCGACCGCGACATTGCTCGCGTCGATACGATATCCGTTCGCGCTCTTGACCTGCACCAGCCCCGGCACCGCGACCTTTTCGGTTTCCATATTATAGGCACCGTCGCGCGCGACGATCGTCGCCGGCCCGTCGGCAAGCTTGATCGCGCCCGACAGGTCGGTCATCCGCACGATCGGTTCGGCCGAGCTTTTCTGCACCGCGCTGCCCGCGAGCAGGGCAAAGGGCTGCCCCTTCGCGTCCTGGCCGCGATATTCGGCGCGCGTCACCTTCATCCGCTCGCTCGCCATGTCGACCTTGTCCTTCGACAACAGAAAGCTGATTTCGGCGCGCTGGGTAAAGGGCGAAAAGACGAGCACCGCGGCAACGACGCCGATCACCAGCGGCAAGCCGAATCGCAGGATGCGGACCAGCCGGTCGTGACTCGACTCGCTGGTCGCCCACAGCTGGCGCATCGTGCGATCAAGATCGGCGCGTTCGGACATCCATCAAAGCCTTGTGCGAATCACTTTCAGCTGTGCGCGAAAATATCGGTTTCGGGCCAGCCGGCCAGGTCGAGCGCGGCGCGCGTCGGCAGGAAATCGAAACAGGCCTGCGCCAGCCCGGTGCGGCCCTCGCGCGCCAGCCGCGCGTCGAGAATCTCTTTCATCGCGTGCAGGAAACGGACGTCGCTCGCCGCATAGTCGCGCTGCGCATCGCTCAGCTCGGCGGCGCCCCAGTCGCTCGACTGCTGCTGCTTCGACACTTCCTGGCCCAGCAATTCGCGCACCAGTTCCTTCAGCCCATGGCGGTCGGTGTAGGTGCGGATCAGCTTCGATGCGATCTTGGTGCAGTAAACGGGCGCCGTCACGACACCGAGCGCCTGTTGCAGCGCCGCAATGTCGAACCGCGCAAAATGAAACAGTTTCAAACGGTTGGGGTCGGTCAATATCGCCTTCAGCACCGGCGCGTCATAGGTGCTGCCGGGCTTGAACCGCACCAGATGCTCGTCGCCCGACCCGTCGCTGATCTGGACGAGGCACAGCCGGTCGCGCAGCGGATTGAGCCCCATGGTTTCGGTGTCGATGGCGACCGCGCCGGAACCCAGCACGCCCTCGGGCAGATCTTCTTCGTGGAAATGGACAGTCATCCGCCCGCCTTAGGCGAAGCCGACCTGCCGCTCAATGACTGGTTTGCGTCCCCCTCGACCGCCTGCCGCGCCGACGCGGCAATGCACGTCCCGTTCCAATCATCGCCTTGCATTTTCCGTTCGCAGATGCGGTTCATTTAGGCTATATATTGCGCCGTTAGAGGCACGGGGCGAGTCTGTGCCCATGGTGAACTGCGTCTCCGTCCGGCGCAAGGCGCCGATCATATGGGGTATGGACGAACCGAAAGCGACTATTAGACAATGAGTTTCAACAAGGATCGCCGCGGCCAGCGGGGGCGCGGCAAGCGCGATGATTTCGGCAATTTCGACAGCTTCGAACCTGCACCCTACGGCGGCGACAGCTATGGCGGCGGCAACCGCGGCGGCGGTTTCGGCGATCGTGGCGGCTTCGGCGGCGGTGATCGCGGCGGCTTCGGCGGTGGCGACCGCAGCGGCGGCGGCGGCGGTTTCGGCGGCGGTGATCGCGGCGGCTTCGGTGGCGGACGCGGCGGCGGCATGCCGGCGCAGGTCGTTGGCGAGGGCAATGGCACGGTGAAATTCTTCAACCCGGCGAAAGGCTTCGGCTTCGTTGCCCGCGACGATGGCGGCGAAGACGTGTTCGTCCACATCAGCGCGGTCGAACAGGCGGGCCTCCAGGGTCTCGCTTCGGGCCAGCCGCTCGGCTTCACGCTCGTCGAACGCAACGGCAAGGTGTCGGCCATCGATCTGAAGATCGAAGGCGAACCGATGCCGGTCGAGGAATTTGCTCCGCGCCGTGACGATCGCGGCGAGCGCCCCGGCGGCGCACCGGGCGGTGCCCGCGGGCGGCGCCAGCTCACGGGTGAACGCACCTCGGGCACGGTGAAATTCTTCAACACGACCAAGGGCTTCGGCTTCATTGCCCGCGACGATGGACAGGCCGATGCCTTCGTCCACATCAGCGCGGTGCAGCGCGCCGGCATGGCCGGCCTCGACGAAGGCGACCGCGTCGCGTTCGATATCGAAGTCGATGACCGCGGCAAGTTCGCGGCCGTGAACATCCAGCCGCATCAGGACTGATCGGCAAGACGACGCAATGGAAAGGGCGGCCTCGGGCCGCCCTTTTTATTTGCGTCGTGCGGTCGCGGATGTTTGGAAACGCCAGGACGCTGCCGCGCCGCGCCCCGAACAGACGCAAGGGTGACGATCGGGCGCCGACGCCCTATCGTGCCGGGGGAGGATGATATGGCCGGGCACCGCATCTATTCGATCAGCGTCGCAAGCGTATATCCGCATTATATCGCCAAGGCGGCGAAAAAGGGACGGACGAAGGCCGAGGTCGATGCGGTTTTTCGCTGGCTGACGGGCTATAGCCAAAAGGCGTTGGAGGCCGCACTGGCGAAAGGTGTGAATTTCGAGGATTTCTTTGGTCGCGCGCCCGCCCTCAACCCGGCACGGTCGCTGATCACCGGCGTAATCTGCGGCATTCGCGTCGAGACGATCGAAGACCCGTTGATGCGCGAGATCCGCTATCTCGACAAGCTGATCGACGAACTCGCCAAAGGCAAGGCGATGGACAAGATCCTGCGCCACACCCCGCCGGCCGATCCGCCGGGGATCAGCCCTTCGGCTTGACCGTCACCCACACATTCACCGTCGCGGCGAACTTGCCCGGGGCGGGCTTTTCGACGTCGATTCGTTCGGCGGTGACGAGCTCGCCCGTCGCAAGGTTAAAGCTGGCCCATGGTTTCGGCATCCGTCCAAAGCTCATTTTCTGGATCGGTTGGCCGGTGGCGGTGTTCATGATCGTTGCGTTGATACCCATGGCGCGCGGGTAGCGAAGCGGCAGCTATTCTGTCCAGTGCCGACGTGATGATGCGATGTCAGCAATCGCCCGGCGCGGTTGGCAGGCGCGCGAGGAGCGCGACGAGCTGGGCTTGGCTGGTCGCCCCGGTCTTGCGGAAAATGCCCTTGAGCAGGAAGCGGACGGCGTTGAGGCTGACGGCACGCAGCGCGGCATAGTCGCGCAGCGTGTCGCCCGCGGCGAGCGCGACCGACAGGCGGGCTTCGGCCGGGGTCAGCCCGAACCATTGCGCGACGCGGTCGATTTCGACCACCGGCGTCTCGCCCGGCGCGCTGCCGAGCGTGACGATCAGCGACGCCCCCAGGCGGGCCCCGCCAAGCTGCTGCGCCGACTGGCGCGTGACGCGCGCGACAAGCACGGGGCATTCGGCGCCCGAGGCCGCCAGCGCCTGAAAGGCGATGCCCGCGGGATCGGGACGTTTGACCAGGTCGAGCAGCCGCTTCTGGCTGGCGGGATGCGCAAAGGCAAAACGGTCTTGCTGGGTGCGGATAAAGCCCGCCTTTTCATATCGCGGGGCGCGAGCGTTCGCAGCCAGTATGCCCAGCTGGTCGTCGAGGCTGAAAATCGCAAAGGGCGCTGCGTCGGCGGCGGCGCGCGCGGCGCCCGCGGCCAGATCGAGCGCGGCAATGCGGTCGCTGATCCGCATCGCGCGCTGGATATGCGGGGCAAGGACGCGCAGGCCCCGTTTCAACCGTTCGACGTCGCGGTCGCCGGGACCGGGGAGCATCAGCCCCAGCCGTTCGTTGCCGCGCCGGTCGAGCAGCACCGCGATCATCCGGTCGATCCCCCATGGCGCCAGGAAATTCCGGAAGAATTCGGTTTCCATAAACTCTTCGCGGGTCATGATATCGTTGCTGTCGATGACGCTGCCATTGCCATAGCGCATCAGCTTGCGCGACCAGGGATGGTGGCCGGCATAGACGGCGGTGTAGATTTCCTGCACCCCGGCGGCGAGCCCGGTCGCGGCGACGAAGCGCGCGGCCGGGGGATTATTTCCTTCCCACAGGACGAACGCCGCTTCCCAGCTCAGCGGGCAGAGCGCGCCGGTAATCCGCGCGAGCGTTTCGTTCCAGCTTTCGGGATGGAGCACCGAGTCATAGATTTCGCCGATCAGCGCGTTGAGCACATCCCATTCGGCCGGCGCATTATGGTCGGCCGGAAAACGTGGTTCTGGCTCGCCCTGCATAGACTTCCCCCCAAAGAAGTGCGGCAGCGCGAATATCTGATAGGAGCGCGCCGCCAATGGCAAGCCCTATGCGACAAAGCGAAAAAAACATTCCTCCTACTCAGGTGGGTAGCGAATGAAGCGACCGAATCGGCCATGAAGGGGATGCGACCCGAGGAAGGTGGAACCAAGGCCATCTTGCTCTCTTGAAGTCCGCCGGCTTGCCGGCGGGCTTCATTTGTATCGGCGGCCGCACCGTGGTCACAGATGCGCGGTGACGGCGGGCGGGTTCCACCAAAGATTGTCGGCGCCGTCCATATACTGCACGGGCAGCGCGGCCATTTCGGCAGGCGTCAAATCATCGAGGCACGCGATCGACACCGAATAATAGGCGCCGCCGATCTCCTCGACATAGCCGTGACCAAAGGGCGAAACGCCGCACGTCTTGCAAAAGATATGATGCGCGCTGTTCGACCCGAACTGATAGTCGCCGCAACCCGCGGGGTCGGTCAGCAGGCGAAAGGCGTCGGGCTTGATCTGCGCACTCCAGTTTCTTTTCTTGGTGCAGATCGAACAATTGCATTTGCCCGTCCCGGCAGCGAGGTCGATGTCGGCCTCGAACTTGACGGCGCCGCAGTGGCACGAACCATGATGGGTCTTCAGCATTTCCTGTCCTCCGGTTGGCGGCGGCTCCGGCCGCCTTCGCCCGAAGCGATGTAGCGAAGCCTCCTGACAGAAGATGTCAGGAGGCGTCGTCCCACCCGGTCTGCCGCCACCAGTCGGCCATCAGCACCGCGCGCCGCCGCCCGAACCCCGCCTCGCCGATCCGCGCCGCGCCGATCCGGTCGATCCGAAAGCTGCGGAAATCCTGGCGCAGCAGGCACCAGGCAGCGATGATCTGCTTGTCCTCGAAATAGGCGAGCGCGGCGGGCCAGATCGCGCGCTCGGTGGCCGCGCCTTTTTCGTCGGCATAATCGATGTGCAGCACCTTCTCGGCGCGCATCGCTGCGCGCACCGTCGCGAGCAGCGGCGCGTCGCTTTCGCGCCAGCGGCTGTGCACCGGCCACAGCCCGGCTTCGTCGATCCGCTGGCGCAGCGCATCGGGGCTTGCCGCCGCGATCTTGGCGAGCGCCAGCCCCGCGGCGCGCGACAGCGCCCCGTCCTGCCGCCCCGCGACCCAGCGCGCGCCGAGCACCAGCGCCTCCAGCTCGTCGACGGTGAACATCAGCGGCGGCAGGAAAAATCCGGGGCGCAGCACATAGCCGACCCCGGCCTCGCCCTCGATCGGCGCCCCCAGCGCAACCAGCGCCTGGATATCGCGATACAGCGTGCGCACCGACACGCCCTGTTCCCCGGCCAACGCCTCGGCGGTCACCGGCCGGCGGCGTCGGCGCAAGCTGTCGATGATCGCGAAAAGCCGCCCTGCCTTGGTCACGCGCGGCGTCGCCCTATTCGGCCGCAGCGGGCAGATGCGCGACAATCGCGCGCAGCGCGGCGACGTGGCGATCGAGGGCGCGTGTCCCGGCGCGGGTCAGCGAGGCCCAGGTGCGCTGCCGCCCGTCTTCGGCGGCCTTGCGCAAGGCGACATAACCGGCGTCGGACAGCGCCGCGAGATGCTTTGACAGCACCGAGTCGCTGACCTTCAACAGCTCGCGCAGCTTGGCAAATTCCATCTCGGTCACCTTGGCAAGCAGCGCCGCGATCTGGAGCCGCGCTGGCGCGTGCAGCAGCATATCGATGCCGTCCATCGTCACGCCGCCCCGTCTTGCAATTCGCGGTCATAGATACGCGTCCAAAGCAGGCTGGCGGCCAGCGCGACAACGAACGCCCCGCCTGCAATCCCCAGCTTCACCGCCAACGACAGGTCGTTGATCCGCGCATAGATTTCGGCGCCCATCGCGGCGAGCAGGAGCACGACCATCAACAGCGTCACGCCCAGCGTCCGCCCCTTGCGATACCCGCTGACGAACACCCCGTAACGCCGCCGGTCGTCGACGACGAGCCACGCCACCGCCGCCATCGCCAATATGAACAGCACGATCTGAAGCGGTGGCCCGAACCCTTGGCTTAATACAATGGCACCCATCACCGCGGCAAAAGCAACATGCCGCCAGAACGGATATTTCGGCCCGCTCGCTGCGAACTCACGCTGCGCCGCGGTCATGCTGTCGAGTGCCGCCTGGGCTTCGATCGGATCCATCACTTGCCTCCATGCTTTCCAATGTGGAAAGTCATAGGCATAACTTTCCACATTGGCAAGTGATGATTTTCCATCTTGGAAAGTCGCCCTGTCGCTTTCGTCGATGCCCGCCATCAGCGGCGGCGAAAGGTCCAGCGCATCGGCTTCGATCCGTCGATCAGCGAAATCGTCGCGGTCAGCGTCTCGCCGCTGCGGGCATAGGCGATGCGCTGCGGATAATCATGCGCGCGATTTTCAAAGGTGGCGCTGCTTCCGTCGTGCCGCACCAGCGCAAACGCCACCGGCGCCCCACCTTGCGGCATCGCGATATAGGCAAGCGCGCCATCGGCGCCGGGCGCGATGCGGATGAACTCATATGCGCGCAATTGCTCGCCGCGCCCCGACCGGCTGTGTCCGATCATCATGCCGCCGCGCGGCGCCGCCCAGCTTTCCTCGGTCCAGCGCTCGCCATCCTCGCTCACCCAGTCGCCCGCCAGCCAGCCCAGCTCATCGGCGCGCGTCGCCGGGCCGGCCGCCGCCAGCAGGATCGCCGCTCCCAACGTCAGCCATGCCGTCATCGCCGCCTCCCGCGTCCGTGCCGCGACGATTGCCGCCGCGGCACGGACGATAGCCGAGCGACGCCGCGCTTAAAAGCGCCCGACGAGCTGCACGCCATACATGCGCGGCTCGGCGGGGATGAAGGTCGGGATGCCGAACGCGCCGCCGGTGTTGCCTGCGTCGAGCAGATAATCCTCGTCGGTCGCGTTGCGGACGAAGCCCGCGATCTCGAAGCGGTCGTCCGCGAAGCTGACCCCCGCCCGCGCATTGACCAGCGTCACCGCATCTTGGGCAATCAGCGGATTGTTCGGCACCTCGAAAAAAATCTTGCTGCGATAGGTCACCGTCGGGGTGGCAAAGATGCGCATCCCGCCGCCCAGATCGGCATTGATCGTGAACCCGGCCGCGGCCTGCCATTCGGGCTGGAGGCGGAAACGGTCGCCCGCGAACACGCCGTTCGCCGCCTTGTTGTCGATGCCGCCGTCGATCCAGCCGACATTGCCGAACAGCCGGAACCAGTCGCTGACCGCAAAGCTCGCCTCGGCCTCGACCCCCAGATTGCTCGCGGTGCCCGCGCTCTGCGTGATCGTCGTGCCATTGGGCTGGGTCACCGACACCTGGAAATTGTCATAGGTCTGGTAATAAACCCCCAGCGAGCCCGAAAAGCCGCCGCGCGACGCTTTCAACCCGACCTCGTAATTCCAGACATTCTCTTCGGCGATCGCGCTGACATTCGGCACCGGCCCGGTCGGCGTGCTGCGCGCGCCCAGGTTGACCGTCGGCGAGCGCCGCCCCTTCGACACGGTGGCAAAGACATTGAAGCCGCCCCCGAAACGATAAAGGATGTTGAAGCGGGGCAGGAAGGCCTGGAAACTATCCTCGCTGTAAAAGGTCTGGCCGCCGGTATCGACCTGCCCCGGGATCAGCGACGCGCCGCCCGAAATGACCGAGCGCGGCACCACCGCGAAAAAGCCCGACCGCCGCTTTTCGATCAGCGCGCGCACGCCCGCGGTCACTTCCAGCGCCTCGCTGGCGATCCAGGTGCCGTCGGCGAACACCGAATAGCTCTGGTTCTTGCCGATATTGCCGAAGGTCGAGCTGTAGGGGATCGCGGTCGCCGCGCCGCCGGTCAATATGCCGGTCGCGGCCGCCGCCGCGACGCTGCCGTCAGGGGCGATACAGGGCAGGTTCGGGATCAACCGCGCCGCGCATTGCAGGAAAATCCCCTCTTCGCTCGAAAAGGGCACGACCTGCGACCCGTCCTCGACAAAGCCGTTCCACCCGAACGACCCGCGGAAATCGTCGCCATTATAGGAAAAGCGCGTCTCGTGGTTATACTGCCATCCCTTGGAATCCTCGGCAAATTCCAGATACCAGGCGGCGCTGCCGTCGGCGTCGAAAATCTCCAGCGAATCGAAATCGCGATAGCTGTTGATCATCGTGATCGTCCAATCGTCGGCGACCTCCCAGCCCAGCGTCAGATTGGCGTCATAGACGTCGCGCGTCAGGCCCAGCTTCGCCGCACCCAGCGCGCTTTCGGACAAGGGCGAACCGCCGAGCGCTGCGTCGCCGAACGGATCGGCGGGCCCCGACGCGGTCGGATAGGTGCCCGAAATGAACGGCGTCCCGCTGTGGCGCTGGCGGTCATAGGTCAGGATCAGGTCGGCGGTGAAATTTTCGGTCGGCGTCAGCCGCAGCGATCCGCGCACCCCCAGCTGGTCCTGCGCATACAGATCCCCCTGCCCCGCGGCGAGGTTGCGGACATAGCCGTCGCGCTGTTTCCATTCGGCGGCGACACGCGCCGCGATCTTGTCCGACCCCAGGTTGATGAAGCCGCCGAGCGTGATCGCGTCGAAATTGCCATAGCTCGCATTCACTTCGCCCGAAAAGCCGGGTTTCGGCCGCGCCGAGATGATGCTGATCGCGCCGACCGCCGACGCGGTGCCGAACAGCGTCGCCTGCGGCCCCTTGATCACCTCGATCCGGTCGACGTCGTAAATCGCCTGATACGAACCGCGCGAGCGCGAGATGTCGGTGCCGTTATAATAGAGCGTGACGCGCGCCGCCTGCTGCGCCGATCCGCTGTCCGACGTGATGCCGCGAATAACGACGCCGGGATTGTTGGCGCTCTGTTCCTGGATGTTGAGCCCCGGCACATAGTTCGACAGCTCGTCGAGGTCGCTGATGCCCAGATTGCGCAGCTGCGCGCCGCTGGTCGCCGAAATGGTGATCGGCACATCGACCTGGCGCTGTTCGATCTTTTGCGCCGTGACGACGATATCGCCGCCCGGCGCGGCCGCATCGTCGGCGACGGGCGCGGTGTCGGCCTGCGCCAGCGCGGGGGTGGCGGTGGCGGCGAGCAGCAGCAGGGAAAACGCACGGACGGAGCGAGCCATGGGAGAGACCTTTTTGTTTTGAATGTTATCGGGAACGCGAAACGACAGCTTCGTTCGCCGCTGTGACGCCTGTTCGCGTCGTTACCGCGTCGCCGGGGCGACAGGACGATGACAGTTTCGCGCGTCCATGTTGCAGTGCGGCATCAATTTGGCGGGTGACTTTACGGCCACGGTCGTTAGACTGCGCCCATCCCCGGGGAGCCGCGTCTGCAATGGCCGGTTGAGAGCGGAATAGACCGCGACCCGTTGAACCTGATCCGGATAATACCGGCGGAGGGAGGGTCGGTATTCCGCGCCACGGTTCAATGGGCAGGAATCCCCATTCTCGCTCCGATAACCAACGGAGCGACTGCACATGGCCGACATCGATTCCCGCCTCGACAAGAGCGCCGCAACCCCGATCGGCGTCACCACCGGACCCATAAGGGGCAGCCGCAAGATCCATGTCGCGACCCAGACCGGCAGCGGCATCCGCGTCGCGATGCGCGAAATCGACCTTGACCCGCACAGCGGCGAGCCCCCCGTCCGCGTCTACGACACCAGCGGCCCCTACACCGACCCCAATGCGACGATCGATATCGCCAAGGGCCTGCCCGAACTCCGCCGCGACTGGATCGTCGGCCGCGGCGACGTCCAGGAAGTGACGCAGCGCGAGGTGCGCCCCGAGGATAACGGCCAGCTCGGCCCGGATCGTTCAGGCGGCGTCCCCGCCTTCCCCAACGTCCGTCAGAAGGTGCTCCGCGCCAAGCCCGGCGCGAACGTCAGCCAGATGCACTATGCCCGCCGCGGCATCATCACGCCCGAGATGGAATATGTCGCCGAGCGCGAAAATCTCGGCCGCGCACGCCTGTCCGAATACCGCCGCGACGGCGAAAGCTTCGGCGCCAGCATCCCCGACTATGTCACCCCCGAATTTGTCCGCGACGAGGTTGCGCGCGGCCGCGCGATCATCCCCAGCAACATCAACCACCCCGAATCCGAACCGATAGCGATCGGCCGCAACTTCCTCGTCAAGATCAACGCCAATATCGGCAACAGCGCGGTCGCATCCGACGTCGCGGCCGAGGTCGACAAGATGGTCTGGTCGATCCGCTGGGGCGCCGACACCGTCATGGACCTGTCGACCGGGCGCAACATCCACGACACGCGCGAATGGATCATCCGCAATTCGCCCGTGCCGATCGGCACCGTCCCCATCTATCAGGCGCTGGAGAAAGTCGGCGGCGTCGCCGAGGACCTGACCTGGGAGATTTTCGCCGATACGCTGATCGAACAGGCCGAACAGGGCGTCGACTATTTCACCATCCACGCCGGGGTCCGCCTGCCTTACGTCCCGCTCGCGGCGAAGCGCATGACCGGCATCGTGTCGCGCGGCGGCAGCATCATGGCGAAATGGTGCCTCGCGCATCACAAGG
>Ga0155548_129_pt1 | contig 25965 bp, 24 predicted proteins | sample RifCSPhighO2_12_FD_107205 | JGI IMG/M metagenome (GOLD analysis project Ga0155548, IMG submission 107205) | Sphingopyxis sp. RIFCSPHIGHO2_12_FULL_65_19
GAGGCCGTGCAGGTCGTCGTTCTCGACGTCGATGTCGAGAAGGAACGCATCAGCCTGGGCATCAAGCAGCTTGAAAAGGGTGCTCCGGCCGTTGGCGGCGGCACCGCTGCTGCCGGTTCGCTGAAGAAGAATGACGTCGTCACCGTTTCGGTCCTCGAAGTCCGTGACAACGGCCTGGAAGTCCAGGCTGGCGACGATGGCGCCACCGGCTTCATCAAGCGCGCCGACCTTGGCCGCGACCGCGACGAACAGCGCGCCGAACGTTACCAGGTCGGCCAGAAGTTCGATGCGATGGTCATCGGCTTCGACCGCTCGAAAAAGCCGAACTTCTCGGTCAAGGCGATGCAGATCGCCGAAGAGAAGCAGGCCGTCGCGCAATATGGCTCGTCGGACTCGGGTGCCTCGCTCGGCGACATCCTCGGCGAAGCGCTGAAGGCCGGCAAGAAGGACTGATCCTTTCAGCCTTCGGCCGCAAGGCAAAGAAAAGGCCCGCAGAGTGTCCCTCTGCGGGCCTTTTTCTTATCGTGATATATTTTTGACCGGACCGTGATTCATGATACCTTCGCCGCGCGTTGGGAGGGGTCTCACGCAAAAGGGCCGGCAATGACCGGATGCCCGCCTCGGCGGGTAGGGCGTGACTGTATACATAGGGGAATCACATGATCCGGTCAGAACTGGTTCAGAAGATCGCGAGCGAAAACAGCGATTTGCGGCTTGAAGAAGTCGAGCGCATCGTCGACACCTTCTTCAATTCGATTGTCGACCAGCTCGCCTCGGGCGGGCGGGTCGAACTGCGGGGCTTCGGCGCCTTCTCGACCCGGTCGCGCGACTCGCGCACCGGCCGCAACCCGCGCACCGGCGCGGCGGTCGATGTGAAGGCCAAAAATGTCCCCTATTTCAAACCGGGCAAGGAAATGCGCGAACGCCTGAACGACTGACGTCCGCGAGAAAACACCCGCTTATTCCATCTCGTCATCCTGACCTTGTTTCAGGGTGCATCGCCTGCGCTTCCGCAACGCGCGGCCCCGCAGACAAGCGCGGGCCATGGATGCTGAAACGGCGAGGCCATCGCCGCGGCCAGCATGACGATTGCGATGCGGTGCGGCGTTTATCAGTTCTTGAGCCGGTATCCCGTGCGGAACATCCAGAAGATGACGCCGAGGCACAGCGTCAGGAACAACGCAACCGCGCCCATGCTCACCTCGATGCCGACGTCGCCTTCGCCGAAAAAGGTCCAGCGGAACCCGCTGATGAGATAGACGACGGGGTTGAACAGCGTGATCGTCCGCCATGCCGCGGGCAGCATGTCGAGCGAGTAGAAAGCGCCGCCCAAAAAGGTCAGCGGATAGATGACCAGCATCGGGATGACCTGTAGCTGCTCGAAACTCTGCGCCCAGATGCCGATGATGAAACCGAACAGGCAGAATGTCACCGCCATCAGGACCATGAAGGCGACCATCAGCAGGGGATGAGCGACCTGCACGTCGACAAACAGATGCGCGGTCGCGAAAATGATCGACCCGATGACCACCGATTTGGTTGCCGCCGCCCCGACATAGGCGATCACCGTTTCGAGCGGCGACAGCGGCGCCGACAGCATCTCGTAAATCGTCCCGGTCCATTTGGGCATATAGATGCCGAACGAGGCGTTGCTGATGCTTTCGGTGAACATCGTCAACATCATCAGCCCCGGCACGATGAAGGCGCCATAGGGAACCGAACCGACCTCGCTCATCCGACTGCCGATCGCCGATCCGAAAACGACGAAATACAGCGCCGTGGTGATGACCGGCAGCATCAGGCTGGTCCAGAAGGTGCGCCCGAAGCGCGCCATTTCAAAGGCGTAGATCGCGCGCACGCCGCGCCAGTTTGCGGTCATGCGGCTTCTCCCTTGGCGCCGTTCGATTCATGCACCAGCCCGACGAAAATATCTTCGAGCGAGCTTTGCCTGGTGTGCAGATCCTTGAACTGGACCCCAATGTCGGTCATCCGCCGCAGTAGCGAGGGCACTCCAGTGGCTTCGGCGCGGCTGTCGAATTCATAGACCAGCTCATTGCCCTCGGCCGCCAGCGCCAGCGTCCACTGCGCCAGCTCTTCGGGGACCGCCGCCAGCGGCTCGACGAGATTGAGCGTCAGCGTCTTGCGCCCCAGCTTCTTGATCAGCTCGTCCTTCCGTTCGACCAGGATCAGCCGCCCGCCCGTGATGACCCCCACCCGGTCGGCCATCTCCTCGGCCTCTTCGATATAATGGGTGGTCAGGATGATCGTGACCCCGCGTTCGCGCAGGCCGCGCACCATCTGCCACATATCGCGGCGCAGCTCGACATCGACCCCCGCGGTCGGTTCGTCCAGGAACAGGATTTCGGGTTCGTGCGACAGCGCCTTGGCGATCATCACGCGGCGCTTCATGCCGCCCGACAATTCCATGATCTTGGAATCGCGCTTGTCCCACAGCGACAGGTCGCGCAGCAATTGTTCGATAAACGCCGGGTCGCGCGGCTTGCCGAACAGCCCGCGCGAAAAACTGACCGTCGCCAGCACCGTCTCGAACGCGTCGGTGTGCAGTTCCTGGGGCACCAGCCCGATCAGCGAGCGCGCCGCGCGGTAATCGCGCGCATGGTCGTGTCCGGCGACGGCCACGGTCCCGACGCTGGCCGTCACGATGCCGCAGACGATGCTGATCAACGTCGTCTTGCCCGCGCCGTTCGGCCCAAGAAGCGCGAATATCTCACCCTTGTTGATGGTGAGGTCGACGCCGCTCAACGCCGTGTGACCACTCTTATATGTTTTTCCGAGGCCGGAAATCTCGAGAACTGGAGTCATGCGGCGGGTCTAGCCGAGCCGCCGGGCGGCGTGAAGCGGCAAACATCGCTTGACCTCCACCGGCCCATCGGCTTGACCGGCACCGCGCGTGCGGACGTGGCGAAATCGGTAGACGCAGCAGACTTAAAATCTGCCGGCCTAGTGTCATGCGGGTTCAAGTCCCGCCGTCCGCACCAGAGCCGTCCGGCCTGTTGCCTCAGCGCCGCAGGAATGTTTTCGCCCGGGCGCGCAGCCCCATGCGATCGAGCATCCCCTTCGCCCGCACCGCCAGCCCGTCGACGCCGCGCATCATCGCGAGCGCCGCGCGGTTGCGCAGCGTCGGGCGGAGCAGCAGCACGTCGGCGCAAGCCACCGAGGCGCGGCCGAACTGCGCCTTGTGCGCGCCATCGCCCTCGGTGAAGTCAAAGGCGCGGAAAATCCCTTCGCCATAGAGCGCGCGCATCGCCTCGACGTGCAGCACGGTGCCCGGCGAAAGATCCGCGACATCGGGATCATAGCCCAGATGCGCGTAAAGGAGCACGCCGCGCTCGACCGGCAGGTACAGATAGGCGATCGGCCGATCGCCTCCGAACAGCAGGAAAGCGCGAACCTGTCCCGCCGCCGCCGCCGCGACCGCCGCCGCGACGTCCGCGTCGTCGGTCGGCAACCCCGCCTGCATCAGCCGCGCCTGATAGGTGCGCGCCGACAGCGCACCGGCCACCGCCATGAACTCGGCCACTTCTTCGGCGGTGCGATAGGCGCGTACCGAAAATCCGCCCGCAAACTGGTCCGCCAGCCGCCGCGCCTTGCGCGACAGGGTCGAGCGGGTCTTGGACGAAAAACCCTGCCACCAATCGTCGAACCCCTGCCCCTCCATCGCAATATAGTGGCGGGGATAATGCTGCCGCACCGCGGCCAGCCAGCCGGGCCTTCCGGCCACGATATCTGCAAGCCGGCCCCTGGGCAGCGACCGCAGCATCCAGCCGTCCGGCCCTGGCGGCGGCAGGTCGCCGGGCACGCCCGCGAGCGCCGCGTCCAGGCTGTGCGGCACGACGCGCAGCCGGCGCCGGACATGGCCGAGCGTCCGCCCCGCGACCTCTATACGCAGCGCGACGCCCTCATCCGCCCGATTGTCGTCCTGACGCTGCATTTGCTCCCCATGGATGCGATCACCCTATTCCGGTTTCGCAGCACATGGTTATGATTGGCTTACACGATGTGGAGGCAAAGCGGATAATGACGGCAAGAGGCAGATATGGGCGCACCGCCGGGGTCGTGGCGGTGGCGGCGGCTCTTGCCCTGTCGGTATCGAGTTGCGGCCTGTTCGGCGAGCGCGGTCCGGCCAAGATCGCCGCCATGGGGTCGCTCAACGCCGCGGCGACGCCGCTCGACGGCGAATTGTCCGCCGCCAACGCCGCCCTGCTCGACGCCACATCGCAAGGGCTGGTCAGCTATGACGGCGAGGGCCAGATCGACACCGGCCTCGCCGACCGCTGGACCGTCACCACCGACGGGCGCAGCTATATCTTCCGCCTGCGCGAAGCGAAATGGTCGAACGGCCGCAAGGTGACCGCCGAGGATGTCGCAGCGATCCTGCGCTCCTACCTGGCCCCTGCCAGCCGCCATGTGCTGAAAAGCGATTTCCCGGAGGTCGAGACGATCAGGGCGATGACCGACACGGTCATCGAAATCCGGCTCGCGGTCCCGCAGCCCGCCATCCTCGAACTGCTCGCGCAGCCGTCGATGGCGATCGTCAGCAAGGGGATGGGATGGGGTCCGATGCGGGCGCGAAGGATCGGCCGCGCCGTGCTGTTGTCGCCCGCCCCCGATCCGCTCGCCGACGACCCGGAGGCTGCCGAAGCGGCGGCGAACGATCCGGCATCCTCGATCGAACTGGTCGGCACCTCGCCCGCGGGGGCGCTGGCGCGGTTCAAAAATGGCTATGCCGACGGGGTTCTGGGCGGTCGTTTTTCCACCCTGCCCTATTTCGTCGCGTCGAACATCGGCCGCTCGCGGCTCGTCGTCGATCCCGTCCCCGGGCTGTTCGGCCTGTCCTTTGTCCGCGCCGAGGGGTTTCTTGCCACCGACGCCAATCGCGATGCGCTGGTCCGCGCGATCCGGCGCGAACGGCTGGTCGAAGCCTTCGGTCTGGCCGAATGGCAACCCCAGGTCACGCTGCGTCCGGCGCTTTATGCACGTGACGGCGGCCCCGCACCGCTCGTCCCCGTCTGGGCCGAATATGATGCGGCGTCGCGGATCGCGCAGGCAAAGCGCGTCGTCGATGCCTGGCGCGGCGCAGGGCGCGAGATCGAACCGCTGCGCATCGCCGTCCCCGATTCGCCGGGCGGCCGGATATTGTTCGCCTATGTCGCGGCCGATTTCGCGGCGATTGGCGTGCCCAGCCAGCGGGTAAAAATGGCGTCGACCGCCGACCTGCGCCTGATCGACGAGGTTGCACCCAATGACGACGCGCTGTGGGCGCTGCGCCGCCTGTCGTGCCGCCGCGACACGCTCTGCAATCGCGACGCGCAAAATCTGATCGACCAGGCGACGCGCAACATCGACCTCGGCCAGCGCGCGCAACAGGTCAGCGAGGCCGAAGCCGTGCTGGGTCGCTACGCCCCCTTCATTCCGCTTGCGACACCGCTGCGCTGGTCGGTCGCGTCGCAGCGGCTGACGGGGCTGCGCGCCAACGGCCGCGCACAGCACCCATTGAATCATCTGATCGCCTTACCTAACTAATACAGTGGCGCTCATCCCCGGGCGCTGCCTGAAAGGACCCGAATGGCCCCTTCGACCCCGAACCCCGACGCGATTTTCGACGCGCTGGTCCAAAATCGCACCGATCCGGCGGCGCTGCGCAAGCGCGTCGAAACGATCGAAATCCTGCTCGAACGCAGCTTTGTCATTCCGGGCATCAACCGCCCCGTCGGCCTTGACGCAATCGTCGGGCTTGTCCCGGTGGTCGGCGACGTCATCGCCGCGACGATGGGCGCTTATCTGATCTGGGAAGCGCGCAACCTGGGGATGCCGAAGTGGAAGATCTGGCGGATGGTCGGCAATCTTGGCGTCGATACCGCGCTGGGCGCCGTCCCGCTCGTCGGCGACGCCTTCGACTTCTTTTTCCGGTCGAACACGCGCAACCTGCGGATCATCAAGAAGCATCTCGACCAGCACCATCCCGGCACGATAATCATCGACCAGTAAGGTCCGTCGGCGACCGATCAGCGTATCTGGCGTTTTTCCAGCTTCCGCGCGAGCGTGCGGCGGTGCATTCCCAACCGCCGCGCCGTTTCCGATATGTTGAAGTCGGTTTCGACGAGCGTCTGGTGGATATGTTCCCACTCGACGGTCTTGATCGACGTCGGACGTGCGTCGAGCGGCGCGTCGGCATTGCCCTCGGACCGCTCGAACGCCGCCTCGATGTCGTCGGTGTTCGACGGCTTGGCAAGATAATAGGAAGCGCCGAGCTTGATCGCCTCGACCGCGGTGGCGATGCTGGCAAAGCCGGTCAACACGACAATCCGCATCCCGGCATCGCGGGCGCGCAGCGTCTGGACGCATGCCAGCCCCGATGCACCGCCCAGTTTCAGGTCGACGACGGCATAGCCGGGACGCCAGTCGGCCAGCAAATCGCCCAGCGCGTCGGGACTGTGCGCGACCCGGACTTCATAGCCGCGCCGCTCGAACGACCGTTTGAGCGTGCGGGCGAACGCCTCGTCATCCTCGACGATCAGCAATTGCCGCCGCTCGTGTCCTGCCTCGCTCATGCCGCGTCTCCATCGACGCGCGCGAGCGCCGAAATGGGAAGGAATATCCGCACCAACGCCCCGCCCGCGTCGCGGTTGGACACGCTGGCGCCGCCGCCCAGCTTGCGCAGGACGTTGACGAGCAGGAACAGCCCGAGCCCGCCGCCCGGACGTCCCTTGGTCGAACGATAGGGTTGCCCGAAATTCTCCAGCATCTCAGGACTGAATCCCGGCCCACGATCGGCGATTTCGATCACCAGCATGTCGCCGTCGCGCGACACCGTGAAGCTGGTCCAGTCGGGCGAAACCTCAGCCGCATTGTCGAGCACATTGCCGATCACCTGCCGCAGCGCCGGGTCCGACACGATCGCGACATCGGCGCCGAAACGGTCGTTGAACTCGACCGTGTCGGGCCGTCGCACCGCGCGGGTGTGCGCGACAATCTCGTTGAACGCGGCGCGCATCGTGGTCAGCTGCGGCGCCTCGCCGCGCGCTTCGCCCGCCGACATCAATATGCCGCTGACGATCGCCTTGCAGCGCCCGACCGCCGCATCCATGTCGGCCAGATCCTCTTGCAACTCGCGGTCGTCCTTCAGCCGCGTCGCCGTTTTCCAGTCGCCGATCAGCACCGACAGCGTCGATAGCGGCGTCCCCAGTTCATGTGCAGCGCCCGACGCAAGCAGCCCCATGCGGACGATATGATCCTCCTCGGCGGCACGTTGGCGGCTGGCGGCGAGCGCCGCGTCGCTGTCGCGCAAATTGCGGCTGATCCGCGTGACGAAAGCGACGAGCAGCACCGCGATGAGCAGGAAACACACAAAGCTGCCTTGCAGGTAAAGCGCCATCGGGTCGGCATCATAAGGCGGTGGCAGGACCAACGGCGTAGGGTCGATGCGCAGCGCCGCCAGCGCGGCAAGCGCCGCGACGACGATCGCCCACGACGAACGCGGGGTCAGCAGGATCGCGCCGATCACGACCTGCAGCAGGAACAGCGACGCGAAGGGGTTGGTCAGCCCGCCGCTGTGGTGGAGTTGCCACCCCAACGCCGCGACATCGAACAACAAAGCCGCGGTCAGTTCGATGTTGGTGACCGCGCGGCCGCGACGCAGCAAGGCGATGCTTGCGAAATTGATTGCGACCAGCACCATGATCGCAGCGAGCAGCGGCGCGCGCGCCAGCGATATGCCCATCGGGCCGTTGACGATGCCGATCGTCGCGAGCTGCCCGCCGACCGCCAGCCAGCGCAGTTGGATCAGCAGCGCCATGTTGCGGCGGCCGGCGCTGGCGCCGGCCGGGCCTTTGGCCTCCGCGTCGGGCAAGGTCGTGGGGCTGGTCATCAGTCCCGAATACGCCACAGGCGCCACGCAAAAAAGAGGGTGAGCGCGCAAAGCGCAAACCAGGTCAGCGCATAGACCAGATGATGGTCGCGAAACTGCACCACGGTCAGTCCGCCGACCGGGTATCCGTCGGGGTTCGGCGACGCGTCGGCATCGACGAAATAGGGGGCGGTCCGGGCCAGTCCCTTCGCCCGGGCGATGGCCGCGACATCGCGCGAATACCAGCGCCCCGCCGACGGATCGTTCGTGCGCAGGAAGCCCCCGTCGGGCTCGGTCAGGCGCAGCAGTCCGGTCACCGTCACCGCACCCGCAACATTCCCTGCCGCGCGGGCGTGCGGATCGCGCCGGTTCGTCGTCACAAAGCCGCGATTGACGAGCAGGGTGAAGCCGGGCGTTTCAAGCGGCGTCATCACCCAGAAACCCGCACCGCGATCGGTCACCGCCTGCACCAGCACCTCGTCGCCATGGCGAAAGCGGCCCGTTGCCGTGACGCGGCGATAGGCGTCCGGTCGCGCGCTGATCCGGGGCCACGCGTCCGGCCCCGGCGCCGCCACCGGCGCCGCACCGATGCGCGCGTCGACCGCCGCGATCAGTTCATGCTTCCAGACGCGCCGTTCGAGCTGCCACACTCCGAGCACCGCGAGCGCCGCGGCCGCAATGAGCGCCGCCGCGGCAAAGGCCGCGCGGCGGGACCGGATCAAGGCACCTGGCCCGCCGTCTGGCTCGTCGGTTCGTGCGGCATCGGCATCATGTTGGTGTTGAGGTGATGCATCACCCACAGCGACCCCGCGAGCATGATGACCACGACGATGACCGTGAAGATCAGCGATGTCAGCGACCAGCCGCCCTCTGCCTTGGGCGTCATATGGAGGAAATAGACCATGTGGACGACGATCTGCACCACCGCGAAACCCATGATGATCGCCCCCGTCGCGCCCGCGCTCAGCGGCATCGTCATCACCAGCCAGAACGGGATGGCGGTCAGGACGACCGACAGCACAAAACCGATGACATAGTCGCGCATAGACGCGTGCGGCATTTCGATCTCGCCGTGACCATGCGCAGCGGCGTGGGGATCGACGCTCATCGCAGCACTCCCATCAGATAGACAAAGGTGAAGACGCCGATCCACACGACGTCGAGGAAGTGCCAGAACATCGAAAGGCACATCACGCGGCGCTTGTTCGCGGCGATCAGGCCGTGCTTCGACAGCTGGACCATCAACGTCACCAGCCAGATGATGCCGAAGGTGACGTGCAGCCCGTGCGTGCCGACGAGCGTGAAGAAGGCCGACAGAAAGGCGCTGCGCTGCGGCGTCGCGCCCATCTCGATCAGGTGGTGGAATTCGTACAGCTCGATGCCGAGAAAGGCGAGCCCGAACAGCCCGGTGATCGCCAGCCAGATCTGCACGCCGCGCACCTTGCCCTGCTGCATCTGGAGCACCGCAAAGCCATAGGTGATCGACGAGAAGAGCAGCATCGCGGTGTTGAGCGCGATCAGCTTCAGGTCGAACAAATCCTTGGGCGCCGGGCCAGCGGCATAGCTGCCGCCGAGCACGGCGTAGCAGGCGAAAAGGATCGCAAAGATGAGGCAGTCGCTCATCAGGTAGATCCAGAAGCCCAGCATCGTGCTGTGCCCTTCGGGATGGGCATGTTCGTCGAGGTCGTAGAACTGGACGGGTTCGTCCGCCGAGGTGGGCGCGGTGATGGTCTTGGCACTCATCGCATCAGGCTCCGGCCGCCAGCTGGCGGGTGCGCGCATCCTCGACCGCGGTGACCGTGGCCGCCGAGATGTGGAAATCGCGCTTGTAGTTGAAGGTGTGAATGATCGCGCCGGCAATCGTGGCGACGAAGCTGACCGCGACAAGCCACCAGATGTGCCAGACCAGCGCAAAGCCCATCACCAGGCAGAACCCCGACAGGATCATCCCCGCCCCGGTGTTGCTCGGCATATGGATGTCGCGATAGCCGCTGACCGGGCGCTGGTGCCCGCGCTTCTTCATGTCGTACCACGCGTCGAGGTCGTGGATGACGGGCGTGAAGGCGAAATTATAGTCGGGCGGGGGCGAGCTGGTCGCCCATTCGAGCGTGCGACCACCCCACGGATCGCCGCCGGTTTCGTCGCGCAGTTCCTTGCGACGCCAGATGCTCACCGCGAACTGGACCAGCATCGCGCCGATACCCGCGGCGACGATCAGCGCGCCGATCCCTGCGATCACGAACCAGATTTGCAGGCTCGGGTCGTCGAACACGCGCATCCGGCGGGTCACGCCCATCAGGCCCAGGATATAGAGCGGCGTGAAGGCGACCCAGAAACCGACGACCCAGCACCAGAAGCTGATTTTGCCCCAGAAAACGTCGAGCTTGTAGCCAAACGCCTTGGGCCACCAGTAATTGATCGCCGCAAACAGGCCGAACAACACGCCGCCGATGATGACATTATGGAAATGCGCGATCAGGAACAGCGAGTTGTGGAGCACGAAATCGGCGGGCGGCACCGCGAGCAGCACCCCGGTCATGCCGCCGATAACGAACGTCAGCATGAAGGCGATCGTCCACATCATCGGCAGTTCGTAGCGGATGCGGCCGCGGTACATGGTGAACAGCCAGTTGAAGAGTTTGGCCCCCGTCGGGATCGAAATCACCATCGTCGTGATGCCGAAGAAGCTGTTGACGCTGGCCCCCGACCCCATGGTGAAGAAATGGTGCAGCCAGACGAGATACGACAGGATCGTGATGCAGATCGTCGCATAGACCATCGACGTATAGCCAAAGAGGCGCTTGCCCGAGAAGGTCGAGGTAACTTCCGAAAAGACGCCGAACAGCGGCAGGATCAGGATATAAACCTCCGGGTGGCCCCAGATCCAGATCAGGTTCACATACATCATCGGCGATCCGCCGAGGTCGTTGGTGAAGAAATTGGTGCCGACATAGCGGTCGAGACTGAGCAGCACGAGCGTCGCGGTCAGGATCGGGAAGCTTGCGACGATCAGGATGTTCGAGCAGAGCGAGGTCCAGGTAAAGACGGGCATCTTCATCAGCCCCATGCCCGGCGCGCGCAGCTTCAGGATGGTGACGATCAGGTTGATGCCCGACAGGGTCGTGCCGACCCCGGCTATCTGAAGCCCCCAGATATAATAATCGACGCCGACATTGGGGCTGTAGGCGATCCCCGACAAGGGCGGATAGGCGAGCCAGCCGGTCTGCGCATATTCGCCGACGAACAGCGAGATCATCGTCAGCACCGCGCCCGATGTCGTCATCCAGAAGCTGAAATTGTTGAGGAAGGGAAAGCTGACGTCGCGCGCGCCGATCTGGAGCGGGACGATATAGTTCATCAGTCCGGTGATGAACGGCATCGCGACGAAGAAGATCATGATCACGCCGTGCGCCGTGAACACCTGGTCATAATGATGCGGGGTGAGGTATCCTTCCGACCCGCCGAACGCCATCGCCTGTTGCAGGCGCATCATAATCGCGTCGGCAAAGCCGCGCAGGAACATGATCAGCCCCAGGATCATGTACATGATCCCGATGCGCTTGTGGTCGACGGTGGTGAACCATTCGGTCCACAAATATCCCCAGAGTCGGAACTTGGTGATCAGGCCAAGCACGGCGATGCCGCCAAGGACGACGCCGATGAAGGTGACGACCAGGATGGGTTCGTGCAGCGGCAGCGCGTCGAGCGACAGCTTGCCAAGGAACGGGCCGGTTTCGGGGGCGGGATGCGGGATGGTCATGGGACTCTCGGGCTCGTTCAGGACATCGGGCGGGGTGCGGCCGGCGCGTTCAGCGCGGTGCGTTCGGGCCGCCCCGGATGGGGAAGCCCCTCACCCTTCAGCTTCGCGGGCGCGACGGGCTTTGCGTCGGGACGGTCGTTCGACATCACCGGTGCGCTGCAATAGGCCGCGACATAGCGCATGCCCCAACGCGCGACGTCGACGGTGCCGCGCGCGGCGAACTTGTCATAGGTGACCTGCCGGACATTGCCGATGCCCGCGATCCCCGCGCCGCCCGCGGCGTCGAGCGACATCATATCGTGCATGCACATCTTGCCGGGTTCGACGCACATGTTGACGACCGCGTCGAACAGCTGCGGATCGCTCGCGGCGAAGCGGCGGACCGGCTCCTTGTGCGTCGGCTTTTCCAGCTTCAGATATTCGGCGCGGCCGAGATCGCCTTCGGCCGACGCCTTTGTCGCGGCGACCCATTTATCGAACGCGTCCGCGGGCAGGCTTTTGACCGCGAAGCGCATGTTGGAAAAGCCCCAGCCCGAATAATTGGCCGAAAAGCCTTCATAATCGCCGGTCTTGTCGAACACGCCGTGCAGCTTCGTCTCCATGCCCGGCATCGCGTAAATCTGCCCCGCAAGCGCGGGCACGTAAAAGCTGTTCATCACCGACGAGGACGAAATGCGGAACCGGATCGGCCGGTTCACCGGCAGCGCCAGCTCGTTCACCGTCGCCACCCCCTGTTCGGGATAGATGAACAGCCATTTCCAGTCGAGCGCGACAACCTGGACGTCGAGCGGCTTGACTTCGGCCGCGACGGGCTGGCCCGGCCCGGTGCGCGCCAGCGGGCGATAGGGGTCGAGCAAATGCGTCGCGACCCAGGTCACCGCGCCCAGGCAGATGATGATCAGCAGCGGTGCCGACCAGATCACCAGTTCAAGCTGCGTCGAATGGTCCCAGTCGGGTTTATAGGTCGCATCCTTGTTCGACGCGCGATATTTCCAGGCAAAAAAGATCGTCAGCGCCATCACCGGCACGATGATCAGCAGCATCAACACCGTCGACAGGACGATCAGATCACCCTGCTGGCGCGCCACATCGCCGGCGGGATCGAGCACGATCAGCCCGCAACCCGACAAAAGCGGCAGCGCGGCGACCAGCGGCAACAGCCGCGTCCGGGCGAAAAAACGGGGGAGATTGCTTGGCATGATGCGCGCCTAGGCCTCCTTTGTTGCACTGCACATAGGACATTTTGTCCAATCCCGCGATCGGTCATCATCGCGCAGGGACATTTTCATTCCGGGCGCTTTTGCCCTATGAACGACTCGTGCCCCTGCATCCTGACGTGCGGCGGGCGCCAGCTCAAGGATTGTTACCATGGCTGCCGATACCGTGCCCACCACCGAGGTCGAACGCGACGCCCGCGCCCTCCACGGCGCCGACGACCAAGGGGGCCACCGCATCGACCCTGCCGAGATCGCGATCGGCGTCATCATCGGCCGCACCTCCGAATTTTTCGACTTCTTTGTCTATGCCATCGCCTCGGTGCTGGTATTTCCGAAGCTGGTCTTTCCGCACCTCGACCCGCTGACCGGCACGCTCTGGTCGTTCGCGATCTTTGCCCTCGCCTTCGTCGCGCGTCCGGTCGGCACGATCATCTTCACCGCGATCGACCGTGCCTATGGCCGGGGCGCAAAGCTGACGATCGCGCTGTTCCTACTTGGCGGTTCGACCGCCGCGATCGCCTTCCTCCCCAGTTATCAGTCGATCGGCATCGGCGCGGCGCTGCTGCTCGCACTGTTCCGCATGGGCCAGGGTGTGGCGCTTGGCGGTTCGTGGGATGGTCTCGCCTCGCTGCTTGCGCTCAACGCGCCCGAAAACAAGCGCGGCTGGTATGCGATGATCCCTCAGCTCGGTGCGCCGCTCGGCCTGATCGTTGCCAGCCTGCTCTTCATGTTCCTGATCTCGGCGCTTCCGGCGGAGGATTTCCTCGCCTGGGGATGGCGCTATCCCTTCTTCGTCGCCTTTGCGATCAACGTCGTCGCGCTGTTCGCGCGGCTGCGCATCGTCGTGACCCCCGAATATGCCGAATTGTTCGAGAATCGCGCGCTTCAGCCGGCGCCCTTGCTCGACACGGTGCGCTCGGAATGGAAGACGATCGTCATCGGCACCTTCGCACCGCTTGCCAGCTTCGCGATGTTCCACATGGTCACCGTCTACCCGCTGTCGTGGGTGTTCCTGTTCACCGACGAAACCCCGGTCCGCTTCCTGATGATCGAGGCGATCGCCGCAGTCTTCGGTATCGCGACGATCATCGCATCGGGCGCGCTCGCCGACCGCTTCGGCCGCCGCACGGTTCTCGCCGCGACCGCTGCTGCCATCGCGGCGTTCAGCGGCTTCGCGCCCCAGCTGCTCGATGCCGGCGGATTGGGCGAAGCGACCTTCATGATCCTCGGCTTTGCGCTGCTCGGCCTGTCGTTCGGCCAGTCGTCGGGGGCGCTGTCGTCGAACTTCCAGCCGCGCCACCGTTACACCGGCTCGGCCTTCACCTCCGATCTCGCCTGGTTGTTCGGCGCCGGCTTCGCGCCGATGGTCGCGCTCTGGCTGTCGAGCCAGTTCGGGCTGATTGCGGCGGGTGCCTATCTGCTTTCGGGCGCGATCGGCACGCTCGTCGCGCTCTGGCTCAACCGCGAGCTCGCCAGCACGATCGGCTGACGTCGGCATTGGCATCGGGCGGGCGTCGCGCACCAACAAGTTGCCTGCCCGCCCATTTGGCGGCGCGGCCGAAGTAGGGCATGATGGCAACCGAAAGGAGCTTTTCATGTCCGATCGCAACACCCCCAGCCGCCGCGAGCTGATCGCGGGGGCCGCCGCGCTCACCGCCGCCCCCACCCTGCTCCACGCCGCGACGCCCCGGATTGCACCGACGCTGAAGGGGCGCACGATTCTGATCACCGGCGCGTCGAGCGGTTTTGGCCGGATCGGCGCGCTGTTCTACGCCCGGCTTGGCGCCAAGGTGATCGCGACGATGCGAAACGTCCCGCGACCCGAGGCAGAATCGCTGGCCGCCGAAGCCGCGAAGGAGAAACTCGACGTGCAGATCGTCGAGATCGACGTCACCGACGACGCCTCGGTCGCCAGCGGGTCCGCGCAGGCGCTCGAACTGGCGGGCGGCCGCATCGACACGTTGATCAACAATGCCGGGATCGGCATCACCGGACCGGTCGAGGTGCAGGATATGGAGGCCACCCGCCTGATCTTCGACACCAATGTGTTCGGCATCCAGCGGATGCTGCGCGCGCTGTTACCGCAGATGCGCGTGGCAAAGGGCGGGCAGGTCTTCAATATCTCGTCACAGCTCGGCCGGGTGATCGTGCCCGGCGGCGGTCATTATTCGGCGACCAAATTCGCCGTCGAGGCCTTGTCCGAACAGCTCGCCTATGAACTGGTGCCGCACGGGATCGACGTGACGATCATCCAGCCCGGCGGCTATCCGACCCGCGTGTGGCAGAACCGCAACATCTATACCGGGGCGCTGCGCGATCGCAGCGAGGCGGCGCTGCTCGCAGCCTATGCGCCGTTCACACGCGGCATGGGGACCGAGGACGGCAGCGGCCGCAGCGCGGACCCAGCCGACGTGCCGCTTGCCATTGCCGAGATCATGGCGATGCCCGCCGGCAAGCGGCCGCTGCGCCGCGCGGTCCATCCGGGCAACAAGCCGCAGGAAGCGATCAACCGCGTTTCGGCGGAGGTCCAGCTCGCGTGGCTCGGCGGTGGCGGGCTCGGCCCGCTGGTCAAGGCGGTTCACGACTGATCCGTCACAAGTCCGTCATTTAAGTCATTGCATTCCGACGCGTTCAAGCAACGCGGATGACATCATCCTCTGCAATCGGTGCGCCACCTCCAAACCGGGACGTTCGAGTCCCGGGGCTCAACCGGAAAACAGGGGAAACTGCATGTCACATCTTACCGATGACGCCCGCGCGCCGTATCGCGACGAAACCGATAGCCTGCCGGGTCCTGGCAGCCTCGAAGCGATCGTTGCCGAAAATCCGTCGCGCCGCACGCTGCTTCGCAACGGCCTGTTCGGCCTGTCGATCATCCCCGCCGCCGTGCTGGCCGGTTGCGACGACAGCAACGCCGAACCCCCGGTCACGGTAACGCCGACCCCCAGCCCCACGCCGACCCCGACGCCGCCGCCGGTCAGCTATGCGGTCACGTTCGCCGCGGTCGCCGCGAGCCAGGAGGACAAGGTCACTGTGCCCGCGGGTTACACCGTCGACGTGCTGCTGAAGGCCGGCGATTCGGTTGAGGCCGGCGCGGGCTATTCGGGCAGTTTTCCGACGCCCGCGGTCGCCGAAAAATGGGCCGGCGGCAATCATGACGGGATGGAGTATTTCACCCTGCCCGGCGTCGACGCCAATGTTGGCGGCCTGCTGGCCCTGAATTTTGAATATCCCGATTTCAACATCCTGATGGCGGGCGGATATAATGCCGCGACCGCAACCGCCGACCAAAAGGCACTGGCGCTGTCGGCGGTCGGGATCGGCGTCGTCGAAATCGCCAAGGGCACCGACGGCAAATGGGCGGTGAGGTCGGGGTCGACCTATAACCGCCGCTATACCGGCAACAGCAGCTATCGCGCCGGGGGCCCCGCCGCGGGCCTGCTGTCGGGCAGCATCAAGGGTATGCTGAACAATTGCGCGAGCGGCCGCACGCCGTGGGATACCTATCTGACCTGCGAGGAAACCACCGACAATTATTTCGACCCGACGCAGCCCGCGACCAATTATGGCTGGGTGGTCGAAATCGATCCGCTGCGCGAACTGGCCCAGCCGACAAAGCGCACCGCGATGGGCCGTTTCGATCACGAAAATGTCGCCTTCATGGCGAACAGCGACCGCCGCGTGGCTTTTTACATGGGCGACGACAGCACGCCGGGGTGCATCTATAAATTCGTCCCCGACCGCGCTTACAGCACGACCAATCGTGCCGCCAACACCGAACTGCTCGACTATGGCACGCTGTATGTCGCGCGCTTCAACGGCGACGGCACGGGCGAATGGCGCGCGCTGGTCGTCGGGCAGAACGGCCTGACCGCAGGCGCGTCGGACCCCGGCAACACCAGCCAGAGCACGACGCCGCCGACGCCGACCATCGTCAATTTCAACAACCAGGCCGATGTGCTGATCAACTGCAAGTCGGCGGCCCGGGTCGCCGGCGGCACGGTCATGGACCGTCCCGAGTGGATCACCGTCGCACCCGACAACAAGGCGGTGTTCGTCACGCTGACCAACAACAGCGGTCGCCGCGTCACCGACCCCGCCAACCCCCGCGTCACCAACCTGCACGGCCATATCATCAAGTTCCGCGAGGAGGGCGATTCGCCGGTTGCGACGACATTCAGCTGGGAAATCTTCCTGGCCGCAGGCGACCCGTCGCTTTCGGCGGGCGGCAGCAACCTGGTCGGCAACATCAACGGCGACACATTTTCCAGCCCCGACGGCATCCGTATCGATCCGCAAGGCCGCATGTGGGTGCAGACCGACCACAGCGTCCCCGGCAATTCGGGCGTCGCGGGCCGGAGCATCGATCAGGCCTTTGGTCATAATGCGATGTTCTACGTCGACCAGGTGACCAAGCAGTCGAAGCGTTTTCTGGTCGGCCCGCTCGGTTGCGAGATCACGGGCCTGGCCTATACGCCCGACCTGAAGACCTTTTTCGTCAACATCCAGCACCCGACGGGCAACTGGCCGGTGGCCGGCGAGCCGCCGCGATCGTCGACTATCGTGGTGCGCCGCACCGACGCCCAGCCGGTCGGCAACTGACCGCACGGCCCGTCCGCCCCTGTCGTCAGGGGCGGACGGGCGTCACGGCGCGCGCTTCGGCGGTGGTGGCGGCGATCCGTCGGGCGTCTGCGACATCAGCGTCACGCACATCGTCCGGTGCACCGGGTGGCGGCCGCACGCGATCCCGGCATAGCGATGCGTCGGGCGGAGCAGGCTGTGGCGATGGCCGCGGCCCGGCACCCCGTCGTCGATCAACAGCTGGTCGACGACGCCCGCAGGGCTGTGATGCCCATAGGTGATCACTTCGTTGACATAGGGCCCGCCGCCCCGCGCCCGCATCCGTTCGCCGGGGCCGCGACCGCGGGTATAATGGCCGACCGCGCCCGATCGCGACTGGACCGCGACATGGTCCGCCGCCGCCTGCGCCAGCCGGTCGCTCCATTCGAGTTCGGCCAGCGGCTTTTCCCGCCGAAGGTCGCGGATCGCTTCATCGACCGCGGCGACGCCCTCATGCGTCATAATGTCGATTTCGCTGTCCTCGTCGCCGATCAACAGCTTGCCATCGAAACGCGGGCGATAGTCGCGCAGAAAGTCGGCATAGGCGGCCGGATCGCTGCGAAAGCGGTTGAGTTCGGTGAAAACGCCTTGCTCGAACCGGCTCGGCGCGGCGACGGCGACCGTCGCACCAAGGGTGAGGATGGCGGCGGCGGCGAGAAGGCGCGATTTCGTCATGGCGGGTGCGATAAAGGCCCAAGTCTGAACCGGGCGCAACGGCAAAGACTGGCGCCGGGCGCGACTTGGCGCTAGGGGCGCTGCAACAGCGGCGCCGCACCGAACAGCGCGCCCGATCTCACGGAGTTTTTATGGGTTTCAAATGCGGCATCGTCGGCCTGCCCAACGTCGGCAAGTCCACCCTGTTCAACGCGCTCACCGAAACCGCGGCGGCACAGGCGGCGAATTATCCCTTCTGCACGATCGAGCCGAATATCGGCAATGTCGCGGTGCCCGACGCGCGGCTGGAGAAACTGGCCGCCATCGCGAGCAGCAAGAAGATCATCGCGACCCAGCTCGCCTTCGTCGATATTGCGGGGCTGGTGCGCGGCGCGTCAAAGGGCGAAGGGCTGGGCAACCAGTTCCTCGGCAATATCCGCGAAGTCGATGCGATCGTCCATGTCCTGCGCTGTTTCGAGGATGACGACATCCAGCATGTCGAAAACAAGGTCGATCCGGTCGCCGACGCCGAAACCGTCGAGACCGAGCTGCTGCTGTCCGACCTCGAAAGCCTGGAAAAGCGCGTTCCCGCCTTTGCCAAAAAGGCCGCGCAGGGCGACAAGGAAGCCAAGATCGCGGCATCGGTGCTGGGCCAGGCGCTCGACCTGCTGCGCGACGGCAAGCCCGCGCGGCTGGTCGAACCGAAGGATGACGAGGAAGCCCGCGTGTTGCGGACCGCGCAGCTCCTGACCTCGAAACCTGTTCTCTACGTCTGCAACGTCGATGAAGGCAGCGCCGCGAACGGCAATGCCTTTTCCGAAAAAGTGTTCGCCAAGGCGGCGGCGGAAGGCGCGCAGGCCGTCGTCGTTTCGGCGGCGATCGAGAGCGAGCTGGTGACGATGGACATGGCCGACCGGCTGGAATTCCTCGAAGAAATGGGCCTCCACGAAACCGGCCTCGCGCGCGTCATTCGCGCCGGTTACGAACTGCTCCACCTGATCACCTTCTTCACCGTCGGCCCGCAGGAAGCGCGCGCCTGGACCGTCCACAGCGGCGCCACCGCGCCCGAAGCCGCGGGCGAGATCCACAGCGATTTCCAGAAGGGCTTCATCCGCGCCGAAACGATCGCCTATGACGACTATGTCGCGCTGGGCGGCGAAGCAAAGGCGCGCGAAGCCGGCAAGCTGCGCGCCGAGGGCAAGGCCTATGTCGTCCACGACGGCGACGTGATGCATTTCCTGCACAGCTGATCGGGCTTGCCGAGGCCTTAGTGCGTCGCAGGATGCGTCGGCGCACGTCGAGAATGGCTGCCTTGTCGCTTTAAGCGGAGGAACGGAATTTCGCCGTTTTCAAAGAGCGGGCATCAGGCTGGCATGGGGAAATAATGCAGGAAAGCCCCGTTTTGGATGGCGCCGCGTCGGCTTTGGGGTGGGAAGCGGACGTTACAAAGGCTCCAAGGCTTGCTCGGCAGGCCAGTCGTAAGGCGGCGGTTCAAATCTGTGTGCAGTATCCGGCTCGTTGGCAACGCCCAGCACACGCTGCTCGCGATAGCGGAATGCGCCATGATATTGATCCCCGCCAGCTCCATTGACGATGTAAAGATGCCCTGACTTCAGTGGTTCCGCAGGCACCACTGACTGCCAGTTCTCCGGTGCAACGCCATAGAATAGTGGAAAAATCTCGCACTTAACATTGTCTGTTGCGTTCTCGATCCGCCAGACAGTCTTCCCCGATTCATCGCGAACTGAGAAATAGCTGGGGCAAAATCCCGTTTCCCCAAAGAACCAGTCCTTACCGGCGCCTGCAAAGGCCAATCGACCGTTCAAGAAAACGGCATTAACCGGGTAATCAGCGCTGCACGAACTAAGGACGGCCGCCGCCGCTAACACCCATAAAAAAGTCCGCGCCACCCGTGTCCTCCATATGCCGCCCTCGAACTTATGACGACCGGCCGAAGTCCGCAATTGGTCGCTAGCGGCCTTTTCAGGAACCTAAGGCTCGAACGCAGCCAGGATCGGGCATGGTCCCTTGTCGGTCGCCGCGCATTGGTCGGCGAGGCGGGCGAGCGCGCTGCGGGTTTCGGTCATCTGGGCGATCTTGGCATCGAGCGCCTCGATCCGCTGGCGGGCCAGCGCCCGGACGCGGACCCGGTCGTCGCTTTCCTCAAGCGCCAGCAGGTCGGAAATTTCGTCGAGCGTGAAACCCGACGCCTGCGCCGACCGAATGAATTTCAGGCGCCGGAGATCGTCGGCGTCGTAGCGGCGGACACCCGCCCCCCAACCGTCGCCGCCGCTGCGCGTCGGCGTCCCCATCAGGCCGCGGCGTTGATAATAACGGATTGTTTCGACCCCAACCGCGCCGGCGGCGGCCAATTTGCCGATCGTGAGCTGCATCGCTTGACTCCGTACTATGGTACGGAAGTTATAGGGGCTGCATGACACGCCAAGCAACCCTCCATCGCATGGTCATGCCGGGGCACACCTGCCCCTATGGCCTCAAGGCAAAGTATCTGCTGCAACGCCGCGGTTTTGCCGTCGACGACCGATGGCTGACGACGCGCGCCGAGACCGATGCATTCAAGGCCGAGCATGGCGTCAAGACGACGCCGCAGACTTTCATCGACGGTGTCCGCATCGGCGGATATGACGATCTGCGCCGCCATTTCGGGCTGAAGGTCGCCGATCCCGACGCGACGAGCTATATCCCGGTGATCGCCCTCTTCGCGATGACCGCGCTGATGGCGCTCGCGGCAAGCTTCGCGGTCGAGGGGAATGCTTTCACCTTGCGCGCCGCCGAATGGTTCATCTCGTTCAGCATGATCGTCCTTGCGCTGCAGAAGTTGCAGGACGTCGACAAGTTTGCGACGATGTTCCTGAATTACGACCTGCTCGCGCGCCGCTGGGTTCCCTACGCGAGCATCTATCCCTTTGCCGAGGGCTTCGCGGGCGTGCTGATGACCGCCCACGCGCTGCCCTGGCTGTCGATCCCGGTCGCGCTGTTCATCGGCACGATCGGCGCGGCATCGGTGTTCAAGGCGGTCTATATCGACCGGCGCGACATCAAATGCGCCTGCGTCGGCGGCAGCAGCAAGGTGCCGTTGGGATTTGTCTCGCTGACCGAAAATCTGATGATGATTGCCATGGCATTTTGGATGCTGGGGAGGATGATGTGACCGTGACGATGGATCGGCGGCAATTGCTGTTCGCGGGCGGCGCCGCGGCGCTTGTCCCCTGGCTGCCCGCCTGGGCGCAGCCGGTTTCGTCGGGCCTGCCGACGGTCAGCGGCAGCGACATCCACCTCAAGATCGCGCACCGGATGCTGACGATCGATGGCAAGACCAGCCATGCGATCGGCATCAACGGCACGATCCCCGGCCCGCTCGTCCGGCTGAAGGAAGGGACGGACGCGCGTATCCACGTTACCAACGCGCTGGACGGCGAGGACAGTTCGATCCACTGGCACGGGCTGATCCTGCCGTTCCACATGGACGGGGTGCCCGGCATCAGCTTTCCGGGCATCGCGCCCGGCAAGAGCTTTACCTATGAATTTCCGGTCCGGCAGTCGGGCACTTACTGGTATCACAGCCATTCGGGGTTGCAGGAACAGGTCGGCCATTATGGTCCGCTCGTCATCGACCCCGCGGGCGCCGACCCCGTGGCCTATGACCGCGAACATGTGATCCTGTTGTCGGACCACAGCGCGCTCCATCCGCATATGATCTTCAAGAAGCTGAAACAGATGGGCGGCTATTTCAACCACCGCAAACAGACGCTCGCCGGCCTGATCGCCGGGAGGGACCAGCCGCTGAAGGACCGCGTCGAATGGGGCGCGATGCGGATGGACCCCACCGACATCAGCGACGTTACCGGCGCGACCTATCGCTATCTGGTCAACGGGCTTGGCCCGCGCGACAATTGGACCGGGCTGTTCCGTCCCGGCGAGCGGGTGCGGCTGCGCATCATCAATGCGTCGGCGATGACGACGTTCAACGTGCGCATCCCCGGCCTGATGATGGAGGTCGTGCAGGCCGACGGGTTGAACGTCCGCCCCGTCCGCGTCGGCGAGTTCCAGATCGCCGTCGCCGAAACCTATGACGTCGTCATCACACCCGGCGACGAAGCCTATTCGCTGATCGCCGAAACGTCGGACAGGTCGGGCATGGCGCGCGCGACGCTGGCGCCGCGCGCCGACATGGTCGCGGCGGTTCCCCCGCTGCGCGAACGCCCGCTGGCGACGATGCAGGACATGGGCATGGGCGGCACGGAGCATGGCGGCATGGATTATGGCGCGATGGGCCACGGCGCGATGGGCCATGGTGGGGGGCCGGACGGCGGCATGGACCACAGCATGCGGGACATGCGCCTGGCCCCGACGGTGAAGGACACGCCGACGGTGCAGAGCATATCGCCGATGCCGGTCGACCGCACCGGCGACCCCGGTCAGGGGCTGGAGAACGAAGCCGACGTGCTGACCTATCGCGACCTCGTCGCGCTCGACCGCAACCCCGACACGCGCGCGCCGTCGCGGCAGATGCAGATCCACCTCACCGGCAATATGGAACGCTATATGTGGGCGTTCGACGGGGTGAAGATGAACGAGGTCAAGGCGCCGATCCCGTTCACGCTGGGCGAGCGCGTGCGCGTGACATTGGTCAACGACACGATGATGGCGCATCCCATCCACCTGCACGGCCATTTCTTTGAACTGGTCACCGGCAAAGGCGACCATGCGCCGCGCAAGCATACGGTCAACGTCCAGCCGGGCGGCAAGGTCAGTTTCGACCTGACCGCCGACGCGCCGGGCGACTGGGCATTCCACTGCCACCTCCTCTATCACATGCACGCGGGGATGATGCAGGTGGTCACCGTCCGCCCGGCGGAGGATGCGGCATGAGCCTGTTCGCCCTCCTGCTCGTCGCCGCGCAGCACCAGGGGCACGACATGCCCCCCGCCCCGGCCTGCACCGCCGAACATGCCGCAATGGGTCATTGCGAGATGCCGAAGCCGGAAGCCCCGCCACCGCCCCCCGCCCCGGCTTGCACACCCGAACATGCGGCGATGGGTCACTGCACGATGCCGGAAGAGCCCAAGCCCGCAGCGCCCGCCTGCTCCCCCGAACATGCCGCGATGGGGCACTGCTCGCGTCCCGAAACCGGCACCCCCGGCGTGGGCAATGCCGCTCCCCCGCCTGCGCCGCGCGTCGGCGCCGCCGATGCGATCTTCGGCGCCGACGCCATGGCCACCGCCCGCGCGCAGCTTTATGCCGAGCATGGCGGCGGCAGCGTATCGAAAATCATGCTCGATCAGGCCGAAGTCCGCGTCGGCGGCGGCGAAGAGACCTATGTCTGGGACGCCGAAGCCTGGTTCGGGGGCGACATCGACAAGCTCGTCGTCAAGAGCGAGGGCGAAGGCGAATTCGGCGGGCCGTTCGAGGGCGGTGAGGTGCAGGCGCTTTGGGGCCGTGCGATCGGACCCTATTTCGATTTCCAGGCCGGCATCCGGCAGGATTTCGGGCCGGGCGCGTCGCCGACCCACGCCGTCATCGGCTTCGAGGGGCTTGCGCCCTATTGGTTCGATATCGAAGTCGCGGTGTTCGTGTCGCACAAGGGCGACGCCACCGGCCGCTTCGAGGCGAGCTATGACCAGCGCATCACGCAGAGCCTGATCCTGCAACCTTGGGCCGAGCTGAATTTTGCGGCGCAGAATGTGGTCGAGCGCGGCGTCGGCGCGGGCCTGTCGAGCGTCGAACTGGGCCTTCGCCTGCGGTACGAAATCGAACGCGAACTGGCGCCCTATGTCGGCTTTGTCTGGGAACGCAAGGTCGGCAAGACCGCGCGCTTCGCACGCGCCGATGGCGAAGACCCGTCGCGTCCGGCGTTTGTCGCGGGGGTGCGCTTCTGGTTCTGACGCGCGCGGCGCATTGATGTAACGCGGCGCTCGTCTATCGAGGGTTCATCGATTCGCGCCCGCACGGAGCCAGCCATGTACAACCGCCGCCATTTCCTTGCCGGGGCGACGCTCGCCGGCCTTGCCGCCCCCGCGATCCTGCGCGCCGAGGGCGGGATTTTCCGCGACTTCCCGTTCAGCCTTGGGGTCGCCGCGGGCGATCCGGCCAGCGACGGTTTCGTCATCTGGACCCGGCTCGCGCCCGAACCGATGGAACCGCACGGCGGGATGCCGCTCGCGAATGTGCCGGTCGACTGGGAGGTCGCGAGCGACGGCGGCTTTCGCAGCATCGTCGCCAAGGGCACCGAACTGGCGCGCCCCGAACTGGCGCACAGCGTCCATGTCGAGGTCGCGGGACTCCAGCCCGACCGTCCCTATTATTACCGCTTCACCGCGGGCGGCGAACGCAGCCTGCGCGGCCGTGCCCGCACCCTGCCCGCGCCGGGCGCCAAGGCCGATGCGCTGAAATTCGGGGTCGCGGGATGCCAGCATTTCGAGGCGGGTTTCTTTGGCGCCTATCGCCACCTCGCGCGCGAGGACCTTGCCTTCGTCTATCATTATGGCGACTTCATCTATGAATATAGCGAGGAATATCTGTTCAACACCGGGCTGCCGACGCGGCCGGTGCGCAAACATGCCTTCCGCGCGCTCGTCGACGTCAATGATTTCCGGGGCGCCTATGCCCAGCAGCTTGGCGACATCGACTTGCAGGCGGCGCGCTGCACCCATGCCTTTCTGTCGAGCTTCGACGATCACGAAATCCGCAACGACTGGGTTTCGGACATCGACAATTGGAAACTCGGGCTCGACGTGAACGACCCCGAAGCCGCGCCCCCCGAAATCTTCATGCTCAAGAAACAGGCGGCGATGCAGGCGTGGTACGAACATATGCCCGTGCGCAAGGCCTTGCTGCCCCGCGCCGGGATGGTCGCGATGAACCGCGAGTTCCGATACGGCGACCTGATGGCGATGCAATTGCTCGACACGCGGCAATATCGCAGCGACCAGCCCTGCGACGACGGCTTCAAACCCGCCTGTCCGGCGGTGTTCGACAAGGATGCGCAGGTTCTGGGCAAGGCGCAGGAAGAATGGCTGGGCCGCAACCTCGCCAGGGGCGGCGCGACGTGGAATGCCTTTGCGCAGCAAATCACGATGATGTCGCTCGACCGGCGGCGCAAGGCGGACGAACCGAAGAAGATCGTCAATCTGGACAGCTGGGCAGGCTATGAAGCCCCGCGCGAGCGCATCCTGTCGCGCATGGCGGGATTGAAGAATAATGTCGTGCTGACCGGCGACGAGCATCAGAATTTCTGCGGCGACCTGGTGGCAAAGGACAAGCTCGTCGGCGCCGAGTTCGTCGCAACCTCGATCTCGTCGGGCGGCGACGGCAGCGACAGGCGCAATGGCACCGACATGTTCCTGAACCAGAACCCCGAACTGAAATTCGCCAACGACCAGCGCGGTTATCTGGTGTGCGAAGTGAACCGCGAGGCGTGGCAGACGCATTTCATGGTGGTCGACAAGGTGACGACCCCGGTGAACAATCTGTCCAAACGCGCGACGGGCGTGGTCGAACGCGATGTCGCCGGGATCAAGATGGCATGATGTGTCGCCGGATGGTCACACAAGACCCATAGCGGACCGACCATGAACCGCTTTGTCCCGTTTCTGCTCGCCCTGTTCCTGCCCTTTGCCGCGCTGGCGCAAGAGGGCGACGCGCGCGCGCCGGTCACGATCCTGATCTCGATCGACGGATTCCGCGCCGATTATCTGGATCGCGGCATCACACCCAACCTGTCGCGGCTGGCCGCGGACGGCGCGCATGGGAAGCTGCGCCCGTCCTTCCCGACCAAGACCTTTCCCAACCATTATGCGATGGTGACGGGCAAACGCCCCGACAAT
>Ga0155548_148_pt1 | contig 25044 bp, 26 predicted proteins | sample RifCSPhighO2_12_FD_107205 | JGI IMG/M metagenome (GOLD analysis project Ga0155548, IMG submission 107205) | Sphingopyxis sp. RIFCSPHIGHO2_12_FULL_65_19
CGTCACGCTTGGTCCTCTCCCTTCGCCCCGATTGCGCGAAAGCCCGGCGCGACGCAAGAGGCGCGCGCATGGCGGGCTTGCGGCGGCCGCGCCTTTCTGCTCCGTTCAACCCCGGACAGGGGAGAAATCGATGACAAGACTGACCGCGCTGCTGACGTCCGCCATATTGTTTGCAACGCCCGCAATCGCCGCCGAGGCGGTCCCCCGTCCCGACCAGCTCGCCTTTCGCGAAATCTACAAGGAGCTGGTCGAAACGAACACGACGCTGTCGTCGGGGAGTTGCACCCTCGCGGCCGAGCGCATGGCGGCACGGTTGAAGGCGGCGGGATTAAAGGACGATCAGCTGACGCTGTTTGCCGTCCCTGACAAACCCAAAGAGGGCGGCCTCGTCGCCGTCTATCCCGGCACGTCGAAAACGGCGAAACCCATCCTGCTGATCGCGCACATCGACGTCGTCGAGGCGAAGCGCGAGGATTGGGAGCGCGACCCGTTCGTGATGGTCGAAGAAAATGGTTATTTTTACGGGCGCGGCACCGCCGATATCAAATCGCAGGCCGCGGTCTGGGTCGACACGTTGATCCGGTTTCAGCAACAGGGGTATAAACCCAGCCGCACCGTCAAGATGGCGCTGACCTGCGGCGAGGAAACCAACGGCGCGTTCAACGGCGTCGAATGGCTGGCGGCGAACGAGCGCGATCTGATCGACGCCGAATTTGCCCTCAACGAAGGCGGCGGCGGCGACAGCGATGGCAAGGGCAACGTCATCGGCCAGTCGGTGCAGGTCGGCGAAAAGACTTTCGCCAACTTCCGGCTGGAGACCAGAAACCCCGGCGGCCACAGCTCGGCGCCGGTGCCCGACAATGCCATCTATCAGCTCGCGCGCGCCGTAACCCGGGTCGAGGAGCATCGCTTTCCGACCGAGATGACCGACACGACCCGGCGGTTCTTCGCCGAAGCGGGCGCCGCACGCGGCGACGAAACGGGCAAGGCGATGGTCGCCCTCGCCAACAACATGGCCGACAAGACGGCCGAGGCGATCGTCAACAAGGACCCGTTCCTGCACAGCAACCTTCGCACGACCTGCGTCGCGACGCTGCTCGATGGCGGTCATGCCGCGAACGCGCTGCCACAGCGCGCGGGGGCGAATATCAATTGCCGTATCTTTCCGGGGCACAGCATCGAATCGATCAAGGCTGAACTGGCAAAGGTGATCGGCGACCCCGGCGTCGCTATCACCCAGCTGCCACCCAAGCGGCCCGCCCCGCCTGCCCCGCCGCTCGATCCAAAGATCATCGGGCCGATGCAGACGCTCGTCGACAAATATTGGCCGGGCCTGAAGGTCATCCCGTCGATGGCGAATGGCTATACCGACGCGACCTTCCTGGGCGCGGTGGGCATCCCGACCTATGGCATTCCCGGCATGTGGGGCGACCCCGACGGCAATGGCGCGCATGGCCTCAACGAACGCATGGAAGTGCGCTCGGTCTATGTCGGGCGCGATTATATGTTCGACCTGGTGAAAGCTTACGCCGACTGACATTCCTTCACCCTCGTTGGGAGAAGGATATCGAGCCTTGTCGCGAAGCGATGTCACGCTGCCTCCCCCGTCAAGGGGGAGGACAGGTTCAACCCACGAACGCCCGCTCGATCACGAAGTCGCCGGGCGCCGCGTTCGATCCTTCCGTGAAGCCCAGCGCCTCGAAGCGCGCCTCAAGGTCGCGGATCATCGCCATGCTGCCGCACATCATGATGCGGTCGGTCGCGGGGTCGAAATGCGCCGGGCCGGTCAGCGGGTGGCCGAACAGGCCCCCGCTTTCGATCAGCGCGTCGATGCGGCCTTCGGTGCGGAAGGGCTCGCGCGTCACCGTCGGCAGGTAATGAAATTGCAGCAGCGCCTGGTCCTGCACCAGCGGATCGCCCGCCAGCTGGCTTTCGAGCTCGTCGCGAAAGGCGAGGTCGCTGACCTGGCGCACGCAATGGACGAGCTGGATCTGGCTGAACCGTTCATAGATGTCGGGGTCGCGTGCCAGGCTGAGGAAGGGCGCAAGCCCGGTGCCGGTCGAGAGCAGGAACAACCGCTGCCCCGGCAGCAGCGCGTCGGCCACCAACGTCCCCGTCGGCTTGCGGCCCAGATAGACCGGATCGCCGGGCTGGATCTTCTGAAGCCGCGAGGTCAGCGGACCGTCGGGCACCTTGATCGACAGAAATTCCAGCTCGTCGGCATAAGCCGGGCTGGCGATCGAATAAGCGCGCAGCAGCGGGCGCCCTTCGCCTGGCAGGCCGATCATCACAAATTCGCCCGACCGGAACCGAAAGCTCGGCGGACGGGTGATGGTAAAGCTGAACAGATGCTCGTTCCAGTGGCGCACCGAACGCACTTCTTCGACCGTCAACGAGGCGGAGGGAGCCAGCTTAGCGGCTTCGGCAATACGGTCACTCATCACTTTGGACTTTCCTGATGCGTCATGGTGCCGGCCGCGAGGGCCGACATATCGAATCCCGCCGCGACCAGCCGGCGCGTCGCTGCGCCCATCGCTTTCGCGATCGGGCCGACGCTGTCGTCTTTGGCAAGCAAGGCCAGCGTCGCGCGGGCATTGGCGGCGTTCTCAAGCGAAAAGTCGCGCCAGAGTCCAAGCAGAATTGCTTCATCCTCTGAAATCTGGAGGCACGGCATCGGCGCCAGCAGCAGCGTTCGGGCCGCATCGCCGCCGAGCAGCGCCATCGCGATATGGAAGTCGGCCAGTGCGCCCGCCGCATTCACGGCGACGAATCCCCGATGCAGCCGTTGCGGCGGGCATTGCCCGCGTTCGGCAGCCGCAACCCAGCCGCGCATCGCCCAAAGCAGAAATCGCCCGCCATTGCAGAGGCTTTTCACCGGCCGGTCGACGAAGGCGTACATCAAATCCCTTTCCAGCACACGCCTCGATGCGGTGCTGGTGGGCTTATATGTTATTGCGAGTCATTTGCAATTTACATTTTGTAGGGATCATGTTGTCGGCCCTGGGCGCTGCATCACCGGTCAGCGATGGGACGCAGCCGCAAACCCACCCCACCGCGCGGCGATGGGGTGCGGGACCACCGCGAGCCGAGGGTGGCGGGGCGGTTCGTTCAACTCGCCGCCCCTCGGTCAGCGCTTTGGCGGGCGACCTCGCCATTGCTTCGCGACAGGGAGCGACCGGCCCCGTCGTTCAATATCCCAGCGTCGCCTCCAGAAACCAGATGCGCTGCTCGGTCTCATCGGCCCAACCGTCGACCAGCCCGCTTGTCGCGATGTCGCCATCGGCTTCGGCTGCGGCCTTCACATCCTTGAGCTGGCCGAGCAGCACCTTGTTATCGTCGGCAAGCGCGCGGATCATCGCTTCGGCCCCGACGTTCGCGTTGTCGTCATCGCGGATCGAGGCGCGGCGACTGATGTCGCCGATGGAGCGCAGCGTCTGCGCGCCATTTTTGCGTACCCGCTCGGCGATCAGGTCGGTGGTCGCGAAAATCTGCGCCGCCTGTTCGTCGAACAGAAGATGCAGTTCGCGAAACTGCGGTCCCTGGACGTGCCAGTGATAATTTTTTGTCTTGAGGTAGAGGGCAAAACTGTCGGCGAGCAACGCGTTGAGCGCGTCGGCTACGGCGGGAGCATTATCGGTGTTCTTGGACATGGGAGCATCCTTTCTTTGGTCCTCCCGATATAGCGGATGGGGCCGGTGCTTTCCCATTGAAGCTTTGGCTAAGCTTCATCGATAAAAACGATAAGACCTGATAAATATCGGCAACTAGCCGATCAGTCCGAAGGCACCGAGCGCCGTGCGGATTCCCCACAGCGCCAGGATAACGGCGCCGGACCAGCGGATGATCCGCGCCGTGCGTCGTTCGGCCAACGCCGGGCCAAAGGCAAGGAAGGGCAACATCGCCAGCGTCCAGCCGACCAGCCCACCCGCGGCGGCCCACTGCCCCGCGCCGCTCGTCGCGGCGAGCGCGCCGATCAGAAAATGGCTGCGATCGCCGAATTGCGCGGCGAGCATCCGCCCTGCCAGCAAAACCGGCGGCGCGTCGTCGGCCCCAACATCGGACAGGAACGTCACCCGCCACAGCAGCGCGGTCGCCGCCGACAGCAGCGCGAGCGCGACGAGCAATGCCGCCACCCCCTGCCCGATCATGCCATTCGCGATTGCGCCTGCGACAGCGGCGATCACCGCGTTGACGATGAAGGCACCGAACGCAATCGCCACGGTGACGCGCCGATCGCGGCGCGCGCTGATCAGCCGGGACAGCGCGATCCCGCTGCGCCCGTCGGCATTGGCGAGCAGCACGGCCACCAGCGCAAGCATGATTGCATCCATGGAATATCGTGTGGATTGTCAGCGCAGGGCGGTCAATGCCCCAGCCGCATCGCCACCGACGCCAGCCAAGCCTCGTGTGCGGCGGCAGGCAACGGCCCGCGCGGGGCGCTCGCAGCGTCGCTCATCGCATCGAGATAGGTCAGGATGGCGGCGCGATACCCACCCCCGGCAACCGCGGATTCCAGGCGGCTCGCCAGTGTCTCGACCGCGGCAAAGCCATTGTCGCGCGCGAGGCAGCGAATGTCGTCGATGCCCTGGACGATCTGCGCGAGCGCGCAGTGCGGCAAGGCTTCGGCCAGCGCGCCGATCTGGCCGGTAATCCGGTTCTGGATGTCGAGATATGGGTCGGTCTGGTTTCGCATCTTACCCCCCTGTCGTCAGGCGAAGGATGCGCTTTTTTGGTTAACGCCGCGTTAGCGGTGGCCGGGAAGGCCGCCCAGCCGCTGCTTGCTGCGATACATGTCGCGGTCGGCGGCCGCCAATATGTCGGATTCGGTCATCCCGGTCTGGAGCATGGCGATACCGAAACAGGCCGACAGCGCAATTTCATGCCCGTCATAATGCGCGGGTGCGGCGGTCAGCACGTTGCACAGCCGGGTGACCTGGGCCCGCGCGCCGTCTTCGCTCGACTGGTCCAGGATCAGGCCGAATTCGTCGCCGCCGATGCGCGCCGCGACGTCGGTGGCGCGGATCGACGCGGCGAGCCGCTTGGCGATTTCCAGCAGCGCAAAATCCCCCGCCGCATGACCAAAGCTGTCGTTGATATATTTGAGCTGGTTGACGTCGACAAAGACCACCGCGGCGCGTTCGGCGTGGCGTTCAAAGCGGGCCATGCGGTGATGGATCGCGGTCAGGAAATAGCGGCGGTTGAACAAGGGCGTCAGCGTATCGCGCTCGGATACGCGTTCAAGCTCGGCGACGGCGATCTTCAATACGCGGTTTTCGCGGCGCAACGCGTCGCGTTCCCGGCGTATGTCACGCAGCTGGTCCTCGATGGAGTCAACGGATACGGCGCCGAACTGGTCGACTGCGATCCGTGCCCCCCCTACGCTATCCATGCCTAGTCCCCGGCGCGCCCTACCCTCCCTCGGCCGAGCGCCGACGGATCTAAGTGCGGCAACCCTAGCCGCGACTTGATACCAATCGGTAAACGCGATCGACATCAATTGTTCGGCGGCTCTCCGTTCCTTGCCAGCAGCCCCCCAAACGCGATCTCGATGCTTCCATCTCGACAAGACAGGCTCTAGTGGGAGGGCGGCGGCGATTCATCGCGGCCCGCAGGAGGGATGGGTGATGGGCGAGAACGCGCCGCAAGTCGGGGTCATCATGGGCAGCCAGTCGGACTGGCCGACCATGGCGCACGCGGTCCAGATCCTCGAACAATTGGGCATCGCGCACGACGTCCAGATCGTGTCGGCGCACCGCACCCCGGATCGCCTCGTCGATTATGCGAAAAGCGCCGCCGAACGCGGGTTGAAAGCCATCATCGCGGGCGCGGGCGGCGCCGCGCACCTGCCCGGCATGGTCGCGTCGATGACGCGCATCCCGGTGCTCGGGGTGCCCGTCCAGTCGGCGGCGCTCAGCGGCGTCGACAGCCTCTATTCGATCGTCCAGATGCCCGGCGGCATTCCGGTCGCGACCTTCGCGATCGGCAAGGCGGGCGCGACCAACGCCGGCCTGTTCGCCGCCGCGCTGCTCGCCACCTGCGACCCCGATCTGGCGCAAAAACTAGACGCGTGGCGCGAAACGCAGACGAACAGCGTCGCCCCCGTCCCGGTTCGCGAGGGCTGACCGCCTTGCTGCCACCCGGTTCGACAATCGGCATCCTCGGCGGCGGCCAGCTTGGCCGGATGCTTGGCCTCGCGGCAGCGCAGCTCGGCTACAAGGTTCATGTCTATGCCCCCGACGCGACAAGCGTCGCGGCCGAGGTGACGGCCCACCACAGCCAGGCTGCATGGGACGACGAGCCGCGTCTCGCCGCCTTTGCCGCGACGTGCGACGTCGTCACCTTTGAATTTGAAAATGTGCCGGTCGATACCGTGCGCTTCCTGTCGGGGCATGTCGCGGTGCGACCGGGCGCCCGCGGCCTTGAAATCGCGCAGGACCGCCTCGCCGAAAAAAGTTTTGTTGCCGGGCTGGGCGGTCGGCCTGCTCCCTTTGCTGCGGTGCCCGACCGCGCTGCGCTCGACACCGCGCTCGCAGAAATCGGGACCCCGGCGATCCTCAAGACGGTGCGCATGGGCTATGACGGCAAGGGACAGGCGCGCCTCACCGCCGCCGCCGCCGCCGACGCCGCGTGGGATGGCATCGACCGCCGTGCCGCGGTGCTCGAAGGCTTTGTCACCTTCGACCATGAATTTTCGGTGCTGCTGGTCCGCGGCATCGACGGCGAAGTCCGTTTCTGGGACTCGCCCGTCAATGTCCACCACGGCGGCATCCTCGCCACATCGACCCTGCCGCCGCCGCAAGCCGTGCTCGAGCAGCAGGACGAAGCGCGCGCACTGATGGCAAAGATTGCCGACGCACTTGACTATGTCGGCGTCCTCACCGGCGAATTCTTCGCCACCGCAGACGGCCCCGTCTTCAACGAGATGGCGCCGCGCGTCCACAACAGCGGCCATTGGACGATCGAAGGCGCGGTGGTCAGCCAGTTTGAAAATCACATTCGCGCCGTCGCCGGCCTGCCGCTGGGCAGCACCGCGACCGCGGCGCTGCCGGTTGTCATGCACAACCTCATCGGCGGCGGGATCGAAACCGTGCCGGACCTGCTCGCCGACCCCGCGTGCCACGTCCATCATTATGGCAAGGCCGAGGTCCGCGACGGCCGCAAGCTGGGCCATGCCACCTGGGTCGGAGCCAGCCCCGCATGAACCATCCCGAAATCACTTTGGTCCTTGCGCGCGCCGCCAATGGCGTGATCGGCGCAGGTGGCAAGATGCCCTGGCACCTCCCCGCCGACCTCCGCCGCTTCAAGCAGATCACGATGGGGCGCCCGATGATCATGGGACGCAAGACCTTCGACAGCCTGCCCGCGGTGCTCGAAGGCCGCCGCCATATCGTCCTGACGCGCGATCCCGACTGGCAGGACGAAGGCGCCGAACCCGTGGCGACGATTGAAGAGGCGTTGAAGCTTGCCAACGCGCCGCATGTGATGGTGATCGGCGGCGCCGAAATCTATCGCCTCTTCCTGCCGCTCGCCGACCGTATTGAGCTGACCGAAGTCGCGCTGGAACCTGCGGGCGACGCGATCATCGACTATCCGCTCACCGCCGACTGGCACGAGGCCGCGCGCGAGGATCATCCCGCCGACGATGCCGGCCGCCCGGCTTACAGCTTCGTCACGCTCACAAGGAAATAGGCCGATGCGTCGCTGGGTTTTCAGCATCCTCATCCTGCTGGCGCTCGCCGCGGCGGCCTTCTTCACCCTCGCGCCCGGCCTGATCGAAAGGGACCTCAACAAGATCGACGGCAAGCCGCTGCCGCAGGTCAGCGCCCGCGCACAGGCGCTGCACCGGACGCTGACGATCGTCGACCTCCACAGCGACAGCCTGCTCTGGAAGCGCAGCATCCTCGATCGCGCCGACCGCGGCCATATGGACCTTCCCCGGCTCGAGGACGGAAACGTCGCCCTGCAAATCCTCGCGAGCACGACCAAATCGCCCAAAGGCCAGAATTACGACGCCAATGGCGCCGACACCGACAATATCACCAGCCTCGTGATCGCCCAGCTCCAGCCGGTGCGGACTTGGAACTCGCTGCTCGAACGCTCTTTGTGGCATGCTGAAAAGCTGCACCGCGCGGTGGCGGCTTCGGACGGCAAGCTCACCGGAGTGACCCGTCCCGAAGAGATCGACGTACTCCTGCTGGAACGGTCCGCCGCGAAGCCTGCGCTGGACCGAACGCCGGCGCCAGTCGGCGCGTTGCTCAGCCTTGAAGGCCTGCACCCGCTCGAAGGCAAGCTCGCTAACCTCGACAAGCTCTACGCCGCGGGCTTCCGCATGGCGGGCCTCACCCATTTCTTCGACAATGATCTGGCGGGATCGATGCACGGCCTGAAAAAGGGCGGGCTCACACCCACCGGCCGGCAGGTCGTCGAGGCGATGGAAGCCAAGGGCATGATCGTCGACATTGCGCATTGCTCCAGCGCCTGCGTCGCCGACATCCTCAAAATGGCGCGCCGCCCCGTCGTCTCCAGCCACGGCGGGGTGCAGGCGACGTGCAAGGTCAACCGCAACCTCAGTGACGAGCAGATCCGGGGCGTCGCCGCGACCGGCGGCCTGATCGGCATCGGCTATTGGGACGCCGCGGTCTGCGACACCTCGCCCGCCAGCATCGCCAAGGCGATGACGCATGTCCGCGACCTCGTCGGTATCGAGCATGTCGCGCTCGGCAGCGATTATGACGGCGCCACCACGGTGCGCTTCGACACGTCGAAGCTGGTGCAGGTGACGCAGGCACTGATCGACGCGGGCTTTTCCGACGACGAAATCCGCGCCGCGATGGGCGGCAACGCGATCCGTGTGCTGAAAGCGGGGCTGGTCCCGCTCACGCCACCCACGCCATGATGTTGAACCGCCTTTCTTTGAAAGATCCAGTTCCCCCGCGAAGGCGGGGGTCCATCTCCGACCGATGTGAGTTGGAGCCGGTCAGAGATGGGTCCCCGCCTTCGCGGGGACACACCCATGCATTGCCCTCAAGCCAAACTCTTAACGCGCGCAAAAAGGCGTGGAACGAGGTGGTCCCATGATCCGCCTCGACGGCCACGCCCGCATCCCCGATGGCCTGCGCGGCGGCGTGATCGCGCTCGGCAATTTCGACGGCTTCCACGCCGGGCACCAGGCGGTGGTCGGCCGCGCCGTCCGCCATGCGCGCGACGAGGGCCGCCCCGCGATCGTCGCGACCTTCGACCCGCATCCGGTGCGCTTTTTCAAACCGGACCTTCCGCCCTTCCGCCTGACCACGCTCGACCAGCGGCAGGAATTGTTCGCCGACGCGGGCGCCGACGCGATGCTCGTGCTGCCGTTCGACGGGGCGCTCGCGGGGACGACGGCGGAGGATTTCATCACCGGGCTGTTGCTCGATCGCTACGGCGCCGCGGGGGTCGTCACCGGCGCCGATTTCGTCTTTGGCAAGGGCCGCGGCGGCAACGTCGTCACCCTCGCCGACCATGCCCGCCGCCTCGGCTTCTTCACCGAAATGGTCGCCCCCGTCGACGATGCCGAGGAGGTGGTCTCGTCAAGCCGCGTCCGCCAAGCCTTGCAGGCGGGTGACTGCGCCGCCGCGACGCGCCTGCTCACCCGCCCTTTCACCGTGCGCAATATCGTCCAGCACGGCGACAAGAACGGCCGCCTCCTGGGCTTCCCGACCGCGAACCTCGAAATGGGGCAATATCTGCGCCCGCTTTACGGCATCTATGCCGTCACCGGACGGCTTCCCGACGGTCGCGTGCTCAAGGGCGCGGCAAACCTCGGCATCCGCCCCAGCTTCGACCCACCCAAGGAACTGCTCGAACCGCATTTCTTCGACTTTGCCGAAGATCTTTACGGCCAGGAAATCGACATCGCCTTCCACGCCTTCATCCGGCCCGAGGCGAAATATGACGGCATGGACGCGCTGATGGCGCAGATCGCGGTCGATTGCGACCGGGCGCGGCAACTATTGGCCGATGTCTGAAACGTTCCCCGGCGAAAGCCGGGGTCCAGCGGCACGGCGCGACATTCCTATGGTTTGCTCCCACGCGAATCTGCGCTAAGCGCCCGCCCATGACCGACACGCCCGCCCCCGCCGAACAGCGCGACTACCGCGACACCGTCTTCCTGCCCAAGACCGACTTCCCGATGAAGGCCGGCCTGCCGCAGAAGGAGCCGCTGATTCTTGCCAAATGGCTCGAAGGCAATCTCGAGGGGCAGATTCGCGCCAGCCGCAAAGGCCGCGAGCAGTTCATCCTCCACGACGGCCCGCCCTATGCCAATGGTGACATGCACATCGGCCATGCGCTCAACCATATCCTCAAGGACATGGTCGTCCGCACCCAGACGCTGAAGGGCAAGGACGCGCCTTACGTCCCCGGCTGGGACTGCCACGGTCTGCCCATCGAGTGGAAGGTCGAAGAGCAGTATCGCAAGAAAAAGCTGAACAAGGACGAGGTTCCGGTCGAGGAATTCCGCGCCGAATGCCGCGCCTATGCGCAGCATTGGGTCGACACCCAGCGCGAACAGCTCAAGCGCCTCGGCATCGGCGGCGACTGGGACCATCCGTATCTGACGATGGATTATGAGGCCGAGGCCACCATCGTCCGCGAACTGCTGAAATTCGCCGCCAACGACATGCTCTATCGCGGCGCCAAGCCGGTGATGTGGTCGCCGGTCGAAAAGACCGCGCTCGCCGAGGCCGAGATCGAATATGAGGACATCGTCTCGACCCAGATCGATGTCGCGTTCGAGGTGACCAAAGGCAATGGCGCGGTCGTCCCCGGACAAAAGCTGTTGATCTGGACCACCACGCCCTGGACCATCCCGGTCAATCAGGCCGTCGCGTACAATCCCGACCTGCAATACATCCTGATCGATTACAGCTGGACCGATGACACCGGCGCCACGCAGCGCGTAGATTTCTTCGTCGCGCGCGACCTCGCCGCTTCGGTCATGCAGCGCCTGGGCGAGCTCTCCGGAACCAGCGGCAAATGGAATGTCGGCGCCGGTCTCTATCGCGGCTCGGACTTTGCCGGGGTCGAGCTTCGCCACCCGATGCACCATCTCGGCGGCTTCTTCGCGCGCCCGCGCCCGATGCTGGCCGGTGACTTTGTCACCGCCGACAGCGGCACCGGCTTCGTCCATATGTCGCCCGACCATGGCGAGGACGACTTCGACCTGTGCAAGGCGAACGGCATCGACCCCGTGTTCGCGGTCGAAGGCGACGGCAAATATCGCGAAGACTGGGGCTGGCTCGGCGGCCAAGGCTCGGTCATCAACCCCAAGTTCAACGCCCCCGACGGCCCGATCTGCACCGACCTGCGCGACGCCGGTGGCCTCCTCGCGGCGTCGGCCGACTATAAGCACAGCTATCCGCACAGCTGGCGCTCGAAGGCCAAGGTCATCTATCGCTGCACCCCGCAATGGTTCGTGCCGATGGACCGGGTGATGACGCATATCGAGCCCAAGGCGCCGCGCGAGCAGCGTTGGGAAAGCGAAGGCGGCGCGATCAACCCCGCCGAGGAGGATCTGTGCGCCGCGCCGACGCTGCGGCAGGCCGCGATGCACGCGATCGACCGCACCCGCTTCGTCCCCGAAAAGGGCCGCAACCGCATCGGATCGATGGTCAAGGACCGCCCCGACTGGGTGCTGTCGCGCCAGCGCGCTTGGGGTGTGCCGATCACCCTCTTCATCGATCGCAAGACCGGGCAGTATCTCAACGACCCGGCCGTCAACGACCGCATCGTCGCGGCAGTGAAGGCGGGCGGCGTCGACGCATGGAGCGACGCGCGCGCGCAGGAATATCTCGGCGACGCCTATGACGCCGCCGATTACGAACGCATCGTCGACATTCTCGACGTCTGGTTCGATTCGGGCTGCACCCACGCCTTCGTGCTCGAAAGCGGTAAATGGCCCGCGCTCGTCCGCCACGACGGCGGCACCCACAGCGCCGACCTCTATCTCGAAGGCAGCGACCAGCATCGCGGCTGGTTCCAGTCGTCGTTGCTCGAAAGCTGCGGTACGCGCGGACAGGCGCCGTACAAGGCGGTGCTGACGCACGGCTTCACGATGGATTCCAAGGGCTTCAAAATGTCGAAGTCGCTCGGCAACACGATCAGCCCGATCGACCTGATGCGCGACTATGGCGCCGACATCCTCCGCCTGTGGGCGCTGTCGGTCGACTTCACCGAAGACCACCGCATCGGCAAGGAAATCCTGACGGGCGTCGCCGACCAGTATCGCAAGCTGCGCAACACCTTCCGCTATCTGCTCGGCGCGCTTGACGGGTTCAGCGAGGACGAACGCATCACTGACGTTTCGGCGATGCCCGAGCTGGAGCGTTACATGCTCAGCCTGCTCGCCGACCTCGACGCCAAGCTCGCGCGCGCGGTCGATGATTTCGATTACAACAGCTACACCCGCCTGCTCGCCGATTTCTGCAACGAGGATCTGTCGGCCTTCTATTTCGATATCCGCAAGGACGTCCTCTACTGCGACCTCGGCCCCGCCGCCCCGCTCGGCACCGACACCCGCCGCGCGTACCGCAGCGTGCTCGACATCCTGTTCCACGCCCTCGTCCGCTACGCGGCGCCGGTGCTGGTGTTCACCAGCGAAGAGGTGTGGGGCACGCGCTATCCCGATGCGGGTTCGGTTCACCTCCTCGAATGGCCCAATCTCGAAACCTTGCTGCACCCCGGCGAAGGCCGGGGTCCATCGCCTGCCGGTTCAACCTCGAACCCACCGGAGATGGGTCCCGGCCTTCGCGGGGATAAGGTGCTGACCGACAAATGGACCCTCATCCGCGAAACTCGTGCGCTCGTCACCGAACGCATCGAACCGCTGCGGCGCGAGAAGATCATCCGCTCCAGCCTCGAAGCCGAAGTCTGGCTCCCCAACGAAGCCGGCGATGTCGATTTCGAGGAAATCTTCATCACCTCGACCGTCCATCAAGGCGAGTGGGACGTAAAGCGCACCGAAAACCACAAATGCGGCCGCTGCTGGCGCCACCTCCCCGAAGTCGTCGAGGACGGCGCCTTGTGCAATCGCTGCGACACGGTATTGACCGCGGCATGAGCAGCACCCGTTCCCCGCACCTGCGCTTTGGCCTGATCTTTGCGGCCCTCGCCTTCATCCTCGACCAGGTCACCAAATGGGTCATCACGGTGCCGCTGTCGCTCGAACCCAAGGGACAGATTGAGGTCGTGTCCTTCTTCAACCTGACCTGGGCCGAAAATTGCGGCATTTCGCTGTCGATGTTCGCCAGCTGCACCGACACGACGCGCTGGACGCTCGTCGCGGTGACGGGGCTGGTCGCCGCTGCGGTCGCCATCTGGATGACGCGCGAACAGGCGAAGGGCGACGTGATCGCGCTCGCGATGATCCTCGGCGGCGCGCTCGGCAACATCGTCGACCGCGTCCGTTTCGGCTATGTGGTCGACTTTGCCGACCTGCATTTCGGCGATTTCCGCCCCTTCATGATCTTCAACGTCGCCGATGCGTGCATCACGCTCGGCGTGCTTTTGCTGGTTGCGCGCGCGCTGCTCTTGGGCGAAAAGGCGGCAACCACGGACGGCAAGCCGTCTGCCGAATAAACGGGGCGTATAGGAGTATATTGCAAAGTGAACCGGACCACCGCCATCCTGGCCGCCTCGATGATTGCCACGACCCTGTCGGCCTGCGGGTCGAACAGCCTGTTCAGCCGCGACCGCCCCGACGAAATGATGGTGTCGCGTCAGGCACCGCTCGTCGTGCCGCCCGATTATGCGCTGACTCCGCCCGCGCCCGGCACCGCGCGTCCCGGCGGCGAATCGACCGCCGAACAGACGCTGCGCGCGCTTTTCGGTGGCCCGTCGGCGCGTAGCCCCGGCGAAACGCAGATCATCGGCAGCGCCGACGGTGCCCGCGCCGACCCCGGCATCCGCAGCCAGGTCGGCAGCCCCGACACGCAGGTCGTCGACAAGGGCCTCGTCGTCCGTGACATCCTCGCCGCCCCCGAAGGCGACGGCCGCGACGCGCAGGCGGCGATCCCCGGCGCCTGATCCCGCGCTATCGATATCGAAACACGGCCCGGCAGCCCCGGGCCGTTTTCTGTTGCGCGATCAGCGGAAAAGCTGCGACACGATTGTGAACAGCAACAGCGCCTCGACCATCGCGCGCGAGGCATGACCGGCAGCTCGCCAATAGCCGGTGCGCAAATGGTGCGCGAACCACAAGATCTGCAAGGTGCCGAACCACAGCAGCGCAAAGATCAACAGCGCCAACCCCGCCACCGCCCAGACGCCGTCCATCCGCATCAGGATCGAGGCGCCGCTGACCATCATGGCGAAGGGCGCGGTGACATAGCATTGGCTGTAAAAGGGCGGCTTGAGCGGCGCGCGGTCGAGCTTCACATGCCGCGCGCGCACCATCCGCGCCGCCATGATCAGCGGGAAAATGCTGAAAAACGCCACGCGCACCAATATCAGGCTGCTGTCATCGCTGACAAAGGCGCTCAGCCCGGTCTTCCCCGTGATCAGCTCGTCCTGCCCGACGATCGACAGTTCGGCGGCATGGGTCAGTGCCACGGTCAGCAGCAGGAACAGCGGCGGTGACAGCGTATCGGTATATTGCCGCGCCGCCGGATCGCCGAGTTCGGTTTCCGAATAGGTCATCATCGTCAGCGGCTTGGTCAGCGTCCGCCACAAGGTGACCGGATAAAAGATCAGCCACGACATGATCTCATAGAGCAGCTCGTCGAGCGATTGGATGAGTTTCAGGAAATCCATTGGCCCGCCCCCTTTGTCGCAATTCCACTCGGCGATCAGCGAAAGTCCGCAAAGCGGTTGGCGCTACTTACAATCCTGCCCCGCGGAGCCCCGTGCCAATCCCTATCCACGCCAAGCCAAATAGTCCGGCGAAAAGGGCCGTCAACAACGATATCGACGCGATCTCGATCAATTGCCAAGCGCGCCAGCGCTTGACCCTACGCATCCGCCGGCGTCCGGCGACAAAGAGCGCTGCAACGCCAACAACGCCCGCAAGCATCACCGGCAAGCGAAACGCTCCCGCCCAGCCCAGGATCGGGTCGAGAAATTGATAAGCAGCCAAATGATCAAGCAACAGCATCGCGACGGCCGCTAGAGGCCCGTAGAGAAGCGCCAAGACGGTCATGCAACCCTTCATGTTGCCGCCCTGTCGGTCAAAACTTGCGGTTACAATAACGACCAGCAGCGCGAACAAAATGAACTGCGCCACCGGGACGAGGTCACGTTGCAGCGAAAAAAGAAACTGGGGCCCGCCAAACAGCGTCACGGCCGCGATGCCCAGCCAAAGAAGCATGGTCGTCGATCGTCTCACGGGAGCGAACCGCTCTCGATCACTTCGCCCCGCTCAAGCCCGCGCGCCCGCTTCCTCGACCCCGGCGCTATTGTGGCGCAGCGCTTTCAGCACGCAATCGACGATCTGCGGCGCGTTCAGCCCCGCTTCGTCATATTGCAGTTCGGGCTTGTTCTGGTCCTGAAAAACGTCGGGCAGGCGCATCGTGCGCAGCTTCAGCCCCGCGTCGATCAGCCCCTCGTCGCTCGCGAGCGTCAGCACATGCGCGCCCAGCCCGCCAACGCTATTCTCCTCGATCGTCACGCAGACTTCATGCCCCGCGAGCGTCTTGCGGATCAGTTCCTCGTCGAGCGGTTTGGCGAAGCGCAGGTCGATCACGCTCGTCGACAGCCCGCGCGCCTCCAGCGTGTCGGCAGCTTTCAACGCCTCGGCGAGCCGTGTGCCCAGCGACAGGATCGCGACCGTCTTGCCGCTCCTCACGACGCGCCCCTTGCCGATCTCCAGCTTCTGGGGAACGTCGGGCAACGCCACCCCGGTGCCATTGCCGCGCGGGTAGCGGAACGCGATCGGTCCATCGTCATATTCGGCGGCGGTGTAAGTCATATGGACCAGTTCGGCCTCGTCGGCCGCCGCCATCACGACAAAATTGGGCAGCGTCGCCAGGTAAGTGACGTCGAACGATCCCGCATGGGTCGATCCGTCCGCACCGACCAGCCCGGCGCGGTCGATCGCGAACCGCACCGGCAAATTCTGGATCGCCACGTCATGGACGACCTGGTCGTAAGCGCGCTGAAGGAAGGTCGAATAGATGGCGCAGAACGGCCGCATCCCCTGCGCCGCCAATCCCGCGGCAAAGGTCACCGCATGTTGTTCGGCGATCCCGACGTCGAAGCTGCGCGTCGGGTGCGCCTTGGCAAAACGGTCGACCCCGGTTCCCGACGGCATCGCCGCGGTGATCGCGACGATGCGTGGGTCGGTGTCGGCCAGCTTCGCAAGCGTCTCGCCGAACACATTCTGATACGCGGGCGGGCCGGGCGGCGCCTTGGCCTGTTCGCCGGTGATGACGTCGAATTTCTGGACGCCATGATATTTGTCGGCGGCGGCCTCGGCGGGGGCATAGCCCTTGCCCTTCACGGTGACGGCATGGATCAGCACCGGACCATGGTCGCTGTCGCGCACATTTTCGAGCACAGGGATCAGATGCTCCAGATTATGCCCGTCGATCGGTCCGACATAATAAAAGCCGAGTTCCTCGAACAATGTCCCGCCCATCGCCATGCCGCGCGCATATTCGTCGGTCTTTTTTGCCGCCTTGTGCAGCGGTTCGGGCAATTTGCGCGCGACACGCCGCGCGATTTCGCGCAGTTCGATGAAGGGCCGCGACGATACCAGCTTGGCAAGATACGCCGACAATCCGCCCACCGGGGGCGCGATCGACATGTCATTGTCGTTCAAAATGACGATCAGCCGGTTGCCCGCCGCGGCGGCATTGTTCATCGCCTCATAGGCCATGCCCGCCGACATCGACCCGTCGCCGATCACCGCGATCGCGCGCCCGGGCTCGCCGGTCAGCTTGTTTGCGATCGCGAAACCCAGTGCGGCACTGATCGAGGTCGAGCTGTGCGCGGCGCCGAACGGATCATATTCGCTTTCGCTGCGCTTGGTGAAGCCCGACAGCCCGCCGCCGGTGCGCAGCGTGCGGATGCGGTCGCGGCGTCCGGTGATGATCTTGTGCGGATAACATTGATGGCCGACGTCCCACACAATCTTGTCGCGCGGGGTATCGAACACATAATGGAGCGCGGTCGTCAGCTCGACGACGCCGAGTCCCGACCCCAGATGCCCGCCCGTCGTGCCGACGGCAGAGATCATTTCGGTGCGCAGTTCGTCGGCAAACTGGCGGAGGTCTTCGGGCTTCAGCTTGCGGAGGTCGGCGGGGACATCCACCGTGTCGAGCAGCGGTGTTGACGGACGATCGGTCATCGCGCCGTCATACTGGTAACCGCATGGGGTGTCGAACGAAAAGGCGATCCGCCGGTCAGCAGCGCGCGCACCTCAATCGCCGTCATCGCCCTGCGCATCGCCGTCGCCCGCGGTCCGTGCCGCGTCGACCTGCGCATAGAGGCCGCGCACCATCATGTCGGTGAACACCAGCATGACCCCCACCATGCCAAGGAACAGCGCGACCGCGACGGCGGGCAGCGGACCGACGCTGGCGACGCCGTCTTTCTTCATCAGAACCGCAACAATCGCTGCCGCGGCCATCAGCGCATAGCCGATCAGGCGGGGCACCCGGCTCATCGCGCGGAACCAATGGCGCAGCGGGGGAATATGAAAGCGGCGACGGCGCGTTGGTGCATGAAAGACACATGCGGCCAAATGCAGCCGTCGGCAAGACGAAGCCGTTGCAATGGCGGGTCAATCACTTACACCCCCGATCAGAGGGGCAAGACAACAAGGATACGGACATTCATGCCCGATTATTTGATTTTGTTCCGTACCGCCCGTTTGCGTTCGATCCCTGCGCTCGCCCTGATTGCCGGCGCCTTCGCCGTCCCGGCCGCCGCCGCCGAAGAGGAGGCGACGCTGCCCTATGATCTCGCCGGCAATGCGGGCGCGGCGCTGGCGCCGCAGCTGGAACCGGGAACCGAAGACTCGTCTGTCCATTATCTCCAGAACAGCGACATCGACGAAAATATCATCCTGCCCCCCGCGCGGCCGCAGGACGACGATCCCGATCGCAAATGGTCACGCGATTATTTCGCGGTTGCTGCGGGGGTGCTCAACAACCCCAAATATAATGGGTCCGACGATCGCCGGACGCTGCCCGCCTTTTATTTTCGCGGCCGCGTAAGCGGCTTTTCCTTTTCGACGCGTGGCACCAATTTCCAGATCGACCTGATCCGCCAGCGCCGCGGGCAAAGGACCGATTTCAAGCTCGGCCCGACGATCAGCCTGCGCGGCGACCGCACCGGAAAGATCGACGATCCCCAGGTCGCGGCGCTCGGCAAGCGCAAGGTGGCAGTCGAAATGGGGCTCTTCGCCGGTGTCACCCGCACCGGCGTGATCACCAGCCAATATGACCAGCTGGGCGTTCGCCTGTCGGCGTCCAAGGATATTTCGGGCCGCCACGGCAGCTGGACCGCTTCGCCCACGATCGACTACGGCACCCCTCTGTCAAAGCGTGCCTATCTGGGCGTGTCGGCGTCGGTCAATTTCTATGGCAAAGGCTTCGGCCGCTATTATTACGACATCGACGCCGCCGACAGCGCGGCGAGCGGCCTGCCGGTCTATGACGCCGCCGGACGCAAGGCGACCGCGGGGAAATATACGCTCGGCGTCGCGGGCGCCTACGCCCTGTCGGGCGATCTTCGCAAGGGATTCACGCTGATCGGCGGTGCGCAATATGGCCGCATCACCTCGCGCTTCGCAAAATCCCCGATCGTCGCCGACGTCGGCAGCGCCGACCAGTGGGTCTTCGGCGGCGGGCTCGCCTATCAGTTCTGAGCGGTTGCGGCCAACGGCGGACGCGCGCCGCATCACCAATTCGCCAGTCCCGCCATCCGTAATCTTATCTTCATCGCGTCGATAAACAGCCGTACCGCGGGCAATCCCGCGCGCGACGGTTCAAACAGCAGGTGCACCGGCAACGCGGGTGGCTGCTCCTCCGCCAACAGCGAGATCAATCGCCCCGCATCGACGGCCTCAGCGAGCTGGTAGCTCAGCAAATTGGCGATCCCCAGCCCCGCTTCGGCCGCGGCGAGCACCCCGTCGACGGTGTTGATGACAAGCCGCGGCGGCGCGTCGAGCCGCCACCGTCGGCGCGCGAACTGCCATTCGTTCGCCCAGCGCGGCCCCATCGTTCCAATCAGATCATGCCCCGCCAGGTCGGCGATCGTCGTCGGCGCACCGCGCCGGGCCAGATAGGCCGGGCTGGCGACGAGCATCTGCCGCACCGCGCCGATTCGCACCGCCGTCAGTGCCGAATCGGCCAGCGGGCCGATGCGCACCGCGGCATCAATCCCTTCCTCGACGATGCGGACATTGCGGTCGATCAGCATCATCCTGACGGTCAGCTCACGGTGCTGCGCCATCAAATCGCCGACGACGGGCAGCACATGCAATCGTCCGAACATCACCGGGGCGGTCAGGTGAAGCTGGCCCCGCGGTTCGGCCGCCGCCCCGCGCAGTTCGCGCTCGGCACCCGCCAGTTCGGCAAGGATGCGCCGCGCTTGGTCGAGGAAGGCCGCCCCGGCGTCGGTCAGCGCGACCGCGCGCGTCGAACGATGGAACAGGCTGATGCCGAGCCGTGCTTCGAGCGCAGCGATGCCGCGCGTCACTGCGGGCGGCGAGCTGCCCAGCTTGCGCGCCGCCGCCGCGAAACCGCCCTCGCTCGCCACCGCGACGAACATCTCCAGCGTCAGCAAACGATCCATAATTATTCCATTTTTCGGAATTAACTTGTTCGGTATTCCCTTATTATCATCAAAATCGCAACGGCCTATCTCTGCATTGCGGGTGGAGACCTCGCCCCTCCCGGCCCTCACCCGCCCCTTTCGCAAAGGTCCACCCGATGGCGCAGAATTACCGGCACACGATGTTCAACGATGCGGTGAAGGCGCTCCAGCTTCGCCACGGCTCGCGGGCCTCCTATGCGAAGCTCGACGCGGGCGCCGATGGCACCCCCGATGCGCTGACGGCGAAGGAACTCGATTATATCGCCCTCCGCGACAGCTTTTACATGGCGAGCGTCAACGCCGATGGCTGGCCTTATATGCAGCATCGCGGCGGCCCGGCGGGTTTCCTGCGCCACATTGCCGGCAATCGCATCGGCTTCGCCGATTATCGCGGCAACCGGCAATATATCAGCACCGCCAACCTCGCGGACAACGATCGAGTCTCGCTGTTCCTGATGGACTATCCGAACCGCGACCGGCTGAAACTCGTCGGCCATGCGGTGAGTGTCGAACTTGCCGACGATCCCGCCGCGGTCACCGCGCTGATGCCCGAAGGATATCGCGCGACCCCCGAGCGCGCCTTTTTCATCGACGTCATCGGCTGGGAATGGAATTGCTCGCAGCATATTACCCCGCGCTTTACCGAGGCGGAGATTTCCGCCGCGGTCCGCCCGATGGCAGCTGAAATCAACCAGCTGCGTGCCGAAGTCGCGGCGCTTCGCGCTCGACCGGACCAGCCGAAAAACAGCGAAGGAAACCGACGATGATCCGCCTCTATGCTTCTGAAATGTCGGGTAACGCGCACAAGGTGCGGATGGCGCTCGCCTTCCTTGGCTTCGCTTGGGACGAACGGGCGACCGACGCCGCGGCCCGGCAAAGCGACGCGTTTCGCGCGATCAACCCAATGGCGCAGATACCCGCCTATGTCGAAGACGATTTTGTCTTGCGCGACAGTCAGGCGATTCTTGCCTTTCTGGCCGCGCGGCATCGCCCCGGCGAATGGGACGGGCACTCGCCGGAAGAGCGCGGCGCGATCATGGTCTGGTTGTCGCATTCGGCGAACGAGATTTTCAACGGCCCCGCACTGCTGCGCGCCGAACGGCTGTTCGGCTGGTCGGTCGATACCGCGCGCGCGCAGGCCGTGACCGACCGCATCCTGCCAATTGTCGAGGCGCATCTGGCCGCGCGCGACTGGCTGGTCGGCGACCGGCTCACCATCGCCGACCTGGCCGCCAGCCCCTATCTTGCGCTTGCCCCCGACGGCGGGATCGACCTTGAACAATGGCCCGCGATCCGCGACTGGACACGGCGGATCGCGGCGCTGCCCGATTTCCCTGCCATGCCGGGCTGGCCGGCCGAAGGAGGCGCATGATGCCCTATGTCAATATCCGCATCACCCGCGAAGGCGCGACGGCGGAACAGAAAGCCGCGCTGATCGGCGGCGTTACCGAATTGCTTCACAATGTGCTGGGCAAAAATCCGGCGACGACCGTGGTCAATATCGACGAGGTCGATCTGGAAAATTGGGGCATCGGCGGGCTGCCCGTCCTCGACTATCGTGCCGCGCAACCCGTGAAGGAGCCCGAACGATGACCGCGAACAACGCCGCCCCCGCTTTTGCCACGATCATGTTCCTGACCGGCGTCGGCATCCCCATCCTCGCCGCCCTGAACGGTGGCCTCGGCGCTCGCCTCGGCGCTCCGATGGCGGCGTCGATGATCCTCTTCGGCCTTGCTTTCCTGATCGCGGCGGCGGGCGCCTTGATGACGGGGTCGGTCGGCCAGATTCGCTTCACCTCGGACATTCCCGCCCACTTTTATTTCGGCGGGCTGTTTGTCGCTTTTTACGTGATCGCGGTAACCTTTATCGCACCTAAATTCGGGGTCGGTAACGCGATCTTCTTCGTCCTCGTCGGCCAGTTGATCAGCGCCGCGACGATCGACCATTTCGGCCTGTTCGGCGCGCTGCGTTCGGCGATCGACCTGAAACGCGTCGCGGGGATCGCGCTGATGGTCGCCGGCGTCTACCTTGCACGGCGGACGGGCTAGGGCCAGGCCCCAAGGACGGCGAGAATATCCTCGTCTGGCGCGGTCACGCACGCGTCAGCCGGTGGACGGGGCCGAACTGCGCGATCGCGGCGCCGACGAAGGGCAAGGCGACAAGCCACAGGCGCACTCCCGTCACGCCCAGCGGACTCGCGATGCTGATCGCCGCGGTGGCGCCAAGGCCTGCGCAGATCAGCAGCAGCCCGACAATCAGGCGCCAGTGCGGCACCTCCCGGTCGCTGCCACTCGCGCGTTCGTGGCGCGCAAAGAGCATGATCAGCGGCAACAGCGCAGCGATATACAGCGCGAACCAGACCGGCCGCGCAAGCCACCACGCCGCCGTGCCGGGCTGCACGTCCAATCCGATTCCGCCGAGCAGCCACGCCGCGACCATCACCAGCACAAAGGCGGTGAGGTGCCAGAGGTAGATCGTCATAATCATGCCGTTGACAAGCACGACGGCGGTCCAGACGCGGATATTGTCCAGCATCCGTCGTCCCGCCGGCTCGAGGGCGAGCGCAAAGCCCGCCTGCGCGATACCGAGCGCGAGCAGCGCGAGCGTCGGCGGCATCGAATTACTGAGGCCAGCCCCCGGCACCCCGATCATGGCGACCGGATACGGCCCAAGGCCGACAAGCAGACCGAGCGCGGCCAGTCCGCCCAGCCCCCACAAAAACGCCGTGCGCGGCGGCAGACGCCCCTCGCTCCACGCGAAACCGAGCTGGTGGATCGCCAGCCAGACGAATGCAAAATTGAGGAAATTCACATAGGGGATGCCAAAACGCAGCGCCGCGACGTCGATCGCCGCCGCGCCTGCGACCAGCGTCCAGAAGGACGCGAAACCCCAGCGCGTCCACGCCTTCCAGGTCAGCGGCACTACCGCCGCGACCATCAGATAGACCGACAGGAACCACACTGGAATCAGCGCCAGCTGCGCCGCCATGGCAACCACCCCACGCTCGACTCCCGCCAGCGTGCCGAACATCGCGACCAGCGTCCAGATCAGGAACAAGGGCAGCACCGGGTTGATCAGCCGCTGGAGCCGCCCGCTGTACCAGCCCTGGTAAGAGCCGCCCTTGCGCAACGTCGCTGCCCACGACATGCCGTTGGAGAAGCCGCCGACGAGGAAGAACAGAGGCATGACCTGGAACCCCCAGGTCAGCCACTGTGTCCATGGCAATATGCCAAGCAGATGCCCGCCCTCGACCGCGCCGTCCTTCATATAGGGCGCCGCGACCAGCCAGTGGCCGATCACAACCGCCAGGATCGACAGCGCGCGCAGGAAATCGACATAGCGATTGCGTTCGGGCGGTGCCTGCTCGGCCATCTCCCTGGCTCGCGACCAGATGCTTTTGCGAACGACGCCAGTGGTTTCGTTCAAAATATCGCCCCTCCCCGGATGGAAACCCCAAGCTAGTGTCGCGCCGCGTCAACGCAAGCCTTTGCCTTGGCGCGCCAGCCTTGCTATCGGCTCTGCGCAATGGCGACAACCAACGACGATCTTCCTCCCTCCGAACCCGTCCCCGGCATGATCGATACCCCGTTCGACAGCGCGCTGTCCGAACGCTACCTCGTCTACGCGCTGTCGACGATTACCGCGCGTTCGCTGCCCGACCTGCGCGACGGGTTGAAGCCCGTGCACCGCCGCCTGCTGTGGGCGATGCGCGCGATGCGGCTCGATCCGTCGCAGGGTTACAAGAAATCGGCGCGCGTTGTCGGCGACGTCATCGGCAAATTCCACCCGCACGGCGATGTCGCGGTCTATGACGCGATGGTCCGGCTCGCGCAGGACTTCTCGCTGCGCTACCCGCTCGTCGACGGCCAGGGCAATTTCGGCAATATCGATGGCGATAACGCCGCTGCGTACCGCTATACCGAGGCGCGGCTGACCCGCGTCGCCGTCGACCTGATGCAGGGACTCGACGAAGGCACCGTCGATTTCAAGCCGACCTATAATGGCGAGGATGAAGAGCCCGAAATCATGCCGGGGCTGTTCCCCAACCTGCTCGCCAACGGCGCGAGCGGGATCGCGGTGGGCATGGCGACGAACATCCCGCCGCACAATGCCGCCGAGGTGATCGACGCGGCGCTGGTGCTGATCGAAAACCCGCGCGCCGAACTGTCCGAACTGCTCGAACATGTCAAAGGCCCCGATTTCCCGACCGGCGGCATCGTCGTCGACAGCCCGGAGACGATCGCCCACGCTTATGAAACCGGCCGCGGCGGCTTTCGCGTCCGCGCGCGCTTCTCCACCGGCCGACTGGAGGGTGGCAGCTGGGAGGAAGGCGGCATCGAAAAGCTGCCCGGCGGCACCTGGCAGCTCGTCATCAGCGAAATCCCCTATGGCGTCGCCAAGGGAAAGCTGATCGAACAGATCGCCCAGCTGATCGCCGACAAGAAATTGCCGATCCTCGAGGATGTCCGCGACGAAAGCGCCGAGGATTTGCGCATCGTCCTCGAACCCAAGAGCCGCAACGTCGATCCCGATGTGCTGAAAGACAGCCTCTACCGCCTGACCGACCTCGAAAGCCGCTTCGCGCTGAACCTCAACGTGCTCGATGCGACGCGCACGCCGAAGGTGATGGGGCTGCACCAGCTGCTCACCGAATGGCTCACGCACCAGATCGTCGTGCTCGTCCGCCGCGCGCAGCATCGGATCGCCAAGATCGACGACCGGCTCGAACTGGTCGCAGGCTATATCATCGCGTTCCTCAACCTCGACCGGATCATCGAGATTATCCGCACCGAAGATGAGCCGAAGCCCGTGATGATCGCCGAATTCATCCTGACCGACCGCCAGGCCGAGGCGATCCTGAACATGCGCCTGCGCTCGCTCCGCAAGCTCGAGGAAATGGAGCTGAAGCGCGAGCAGGCCGACCTCACCGCCGAACGCGAGGAGCTTGCCAAACTGGTGGAAAGCCCGGCGCGGCAGAAGACGCGGCTGCGCAAAGACCTCGAAAAACTGCGCGCGGTCTATGGGCTCGAAACCCTGCTCGGCGCCCGCCGCACGACGATCGCCGAAGCCGCGCCGACGCGCGAAATCCCGCTCGACGCGATGATCGAGAAGGAGCCGGTGACCGTCATCCTGTCGAAACGCGGCTGGATCCGTGCCCAGCGCGGCCATGTCGCAGAAGGCCAGTGGGCCGAATTCAAGTTCAAGGAAGGCGACGAACTGCTGTTCGCCGCGCACGCCCAGACGACCGAC
>Ga0155548_114_pt2 | contig 24019 bp, 22 predicted proteins | sample RifCSPhighO2_12_FD_107205 | JGI IMG/M metagenome (GOLD analysis project Ga0155548, IMG submission 107205) | Sphingopyxis sp. RIFCSPHIGHO2_12_FULL_65_19
ATCACGGCCGATCACCGCCGCCGGGGTCGCGTCGTTCGCGGCATATTGCTGCGGCAGCACGCGGCGGATCAGCGCCAGTCCATCCGGGCGAAAGCCGGGGTGCGTCAGGAACGCTGCCATCAGCTTGGCCTGGAGCGCGAAATCTTCGGGCGACGTCAGCGCGCTGCCGCCGAAGCTGTCGGTGCCCATCCCGAAACCGGGGCTGACCGTCTTGCCGGCAAGGACCGACCGCAATTCGTCGACGCTGTGCGCTTCCAGCCCGCCGAGCATGATCGAGCTGGCAAGCGACACCTTCGTCGGGTCGTCGCGCGTCGCCAGCAGGCTGCCGCCGTCGACGCGCAGCGACAGCATGACCTTGTCCTTTTGAAAATCGGTCGTCTTGATGTTCAGCATGACATTATTGGCAAAGCGCACGCGCCGAATGCCAAGATCCTCGACGCGTTCGTCGCTGACGATTTTGCCCGGCGTGCCGAATTTGTCGTAGGCGAAAGCCGCATTCGCCGCTTCGGTCGGCGCCGCGACCGCGACCGTGCTCGATGCCCGCAGCGCCGCAAGGATCGCGTCGGCACCGCCGTCGATCGGCTTTTTCGCCGAGACGCGCGTGAGCGGGGCGCTCAACCCCTCCATGCGTTTGCGAAACGCGCCCGTCACCGCGGCGGCGGTCAGCGACGGAGCGGTCGCATCGAACAGCGCCTGCGAGGTTTCGGGGCGGACAACGACAAAATCGCCCTCGGCCGCGCCGACCAGCGAGTCGGCAAGCGCATCGCTGCGCCGCGTCGTCACGCCTGCGACCGCATTCCTGAGCGCGGTGCGGCGGTTCGCCAGCTGTTCATCGACCTCCGCCTGCGTAAAGCCATGCTCGATGGCGCGGCGCTGTTCTTGCTCGACGAGGGCAAGCGCATCCTTCCATGCGCCTTCCTTGGCAACCGCGCCGACGGTGACCTGGTCGAATGTCTTCCAGCCCTCCGCATCGCTGAAATAGCCGGTGAGGATCGGCGAATCCTCGTTGAGCGCGATCTTGGCGAGGCGACGGCTGACGATCGCCTCGCCGATATCCTCGGCCAGCTTTCGCGCACGCTTTGCCTTGCTATCGGGTTCGAGGGTCCACGGTTTGAAGGCTGCGATCGTCACCATATCCTGGATCGCGGGATCGATGAAATCGTCGGCCGCCGCGGCGCGGGCATAATCGACATTGCCGATGGCGGGATCGCCGCCCGCGGGGCCGCGGCCCTGCCAGTCCGAAAAGCGCGCTTTGATCTTCGCCTCGACCGCCGCGGGGTCGAAATCGCCGACCATGACCAAAGTTGCGCGTTCGGGACGGTAATAGCGGTCGTAAAGATCGCGCAGGCGGGCAGCGGGTGCGGTCTTGATCACCTCTTCGGTGCCGACAGGAATGCGGTTCGCCACCGTCATCCCCTGCATCTGGAAATCGAGCTGGTCGATCAGGTTGCGCAGTTGATACGTATCGCGCGCGCGCCGTTCGGACAGGATGATGCCGCGTTCGCGGTCGACCGCGGCGGGATCGATGGTCAGTTCGCTTCCCGTTTCGCGCATCAGCATCAGCCCGGTGTCGATCAGGTCGTCGGATGCGTTGGGCAGGTCGAGCTTATAGATCGTCTCGTCAAACCCGGTCGAGGCGTTGGTGTCGGCGCCGAAGGCAAGGCCCTTGCGCTCGAGCAACTTGATCATCTCTCCTTCGGGCACGCCCTTCGATCCATTGAACGCCATATGTTCGAGGAAATGCGCAAGGCCGCGCTGGTCCTCCGCCTCGGCAAAGCTGCCGACCGCAAAGCGCATCCGCAGGACCACGCTGTCCTTGGGCGTGCTGTTTTTCAGCAGCGCATATTTCATCCCGTTGGGCAGCACGCCAAAGACGATGTTCGGGTCGACCGGCACATCGCTCGCCGCAAAGTTCCATGCCTTGGCCGCCGCGCCCTGCGGATTGACCGCCGCGGGCGCCGCGACCGGACTGTCCTTCGCATAGGTCGGAGCGGTGCTGGCGATGAGGAAAACGAGGGGCGACAGCGCGGTCGAAACACGCCGGACAAGGGATTTGGTCATTGGCAAGATGTGACCGCGACCCCGCGGCCGGTCAAGCCATCGTTACGCGACGCGGCCGATGCTTTCGACAGACGACGTCAAACCGCGCTCGGCGGCCTTGGCGGCGTAAAGCGCACGGTCCGCGATTTCCAGTAATTTGCGCGCGCTGTCGCCGTGCTCGGGCCACCGGGCGGTGCCGATGCCCGCGCCGACGCCGATCGTCTGCCCACCGATGCGATAGGGCGCGGCAAGCGCCGCGAGGATATGGTCGGCGATGGCCGTGCCGAGCAGCGGCGATCCGGCGGGGACGAGGATCGCGAACTCGTCGCCGCCCTGGCGCGCAACGACGGCGTGATCGCCGCACGCCCGGCGCAGCCGTTCGGCGAGTTCGCACAAAACGCCGTCGCCGATGGCATGGCCGTGCTGGTCGTTGATCGGTTTGAAGCCGTTGAGGTCGAGCAAGGCGATCGCAAAGGGGCTGGATTCTTCGCCCTTCGCAATTTCTTCGTCGAGCCGCAAGTCGAACGCGCGGCGGTTCGCGACGCCGGTCAGCGGGTCGGTATGCGCGAGGTCGCGCATCTGGTGCTGGAGTGCGAGCAGGTCGATCAACTGATCATGCTGTTGCAGGATCATGCGCAGGAGGAAGATCGTCGCAACAACCAGGCTGGTCCCCGCCGCAATTTCAGGCGCGATCCCCGACGTCAGCATCAGGGCCGAGATCGGCCCGAGGCCGATGAGCAGGTTGACGAAGGTCGCGAAGCGAACCGACGACAGGCAATAGGCGGTCGCGAGCGAGCCCATCGCCATGATCATCGCGTAATAGCTGTGCGTGGCAGCGGGCGCCGCCAGCCAGTTGACCACCGTCCAGCAGCTGCACATCGCGCCGGTGGCCCCCGACAGCCAGGTCGATTCGACAATCATCCGCCGCGCGCGCCGCACGCTCATCCGCCGCCCCCGATTGTGCATCAGGAACAGGAAACCAAGCACACCGACGATGGCGAGCGTCACGGGGAATCCGATACGGATCACCGGATGCACCGTGTCCACCCCCGCATAGATCGCGGTCGGCGTCGTCGCTGCGAGCATCAGGAACAACATCGGGGTCAGCGTTTCGATGCGATTGGCGCGCAGCAACGCGACGTCGTCCCGAATCGCATCCGGAATCGGCGGAAAAAAGCGCGTGCGCAACCAGTGATAGACCCCCGTCATGACGGCGGGATAGCAAGCACGGGTAAAGCAGGGGTTAAGGATCGAAACCTTGTCTTATCACGCACCTAAGCATGCGGTGGATGGGAATGGCTTGCGAAATATTAACCATGTCCGGCGACAAGCGGCGCCGATTTTTCGCGCCCGACAGGAGCCTTGCCATGTCCTATCCGATGCCGCCGCTGACCGCGCCGACCGCTGCGCCCGCAGTCCCGATGCCCGCCAGCGACCCGAGCTTGCCGCAGGACGACACCCCGGCGCAGCAGGCGGAGCGCGCCGCGCAACTGGCCGCGACCCGATTGGTCTATCGTTGGACGACCGACGTTCCGACGCTGCCCGGCGTCCCCCTTGCGACCCAGGTGCCCAAGAATGACGAGCCGACGATCGCCTGGTTCGTGATCCTGATCGGCGTTGCACTGGACATCGTGCGCAACGCGCTGACGGTGAAACTGGGCGGCGTCGACAAGGGCGAACTCGACAGTCCGCGCGCGCAATATGAGGCCGCCTTGGTCGAATGCGACGCGATCGAAGCCTCGGCCGCCAAGATCGCCGCGGAGCATGGCGTCCACACCGGCGGCACTATCTTCAGCCGCATCGTCGGCGACGTCGAACATGCCGTCGCCGCGGCCGAGCACGACGCGCATGTCGCTTTGCTCAAAGGCTATAAAGAGCGGCTCGAAGAGCTGATGAAGGTCGAGGACGCCGAACAGCTGGGCAGCAAAACCCCCCGTAGCGTCGAAGCCTATCGGGCGCTCTTTGCGACGCTGCCCGTTCCGGGAGTCAGCTATATGTTCCAGGACGACAGCACATTCGCGCGGCTGCGCGTTCAGGGCCCAAACAACATGCTGATCACCGCGGTCGGCGACACGCTGCCGCCCAATTTCCCGCTGAGCGCCGCCAAATATAGCGCGGTGGTCGGGGGCGACACGCTGGGCGCCGCGCTCGCCGACGGGCGCCTGTTCCTGCTCGATTACAAACCGCTCGAGGTGCTCGATCCCGGCACCTATGGCTCCCTCGCCAAATATGCCTGGCAACCGATGGCACTGTTCGCGATCCCGCCCGGTGGATCGTCGCTGGTTCCCGTTGCGATCCAGTGCGGGCAGGACCCGATCGACAATGCGATCTTCACCCCCTCACCCGTGGCCGACAAGCAATGGGGGTGGGAGATGGCGAAGTTCGTTGTCGAGGTCGCCGACGGAAATTATCACGAACTTTTCACGCATCTGGCGCGCACGCATCTGGTCATCGAGGCTTTTGCCGTCGCGACGCATCGTCACCTTGCCGAAATCCATCCGATCTGGGCGCTGCTGGTCCCGCATTTCGAGGGAACCTTGTTCATCAACGAAGCGGCCGCGACGTCGCTGATCGCAGCGGACGGCCCGATCGACCATATATTCGCCGGCACGATCACGTCGAGCCAGCTTGCCGCGGTCGATGCGCGGCTGGCGTTCGATTTTTATGGCAAGATGCTGCCCGCCGACCTGGCCGCGCGCGGGGTCGGGGTCGATTCGGCGCTCGAGGATTATCCGTATCGCGACGACGCCCTGCTCGTCTGGGGCGCGATCCACGAATGGGCGCGGCAATATGTGGGGCTCTATTATGCCCACGACGCCGATGTCGTCGCCGACGGCGAGCTGGCAGCCTGGGCCGACTGCCTGGCCGGCGAAGCGAAGATCAAAGGCTTCGGCCCCGTGACGACGCGCGCGCAGCTCGCCGAAATCTGCACGATGGTTATGTTTACCGCGAGCGCGCAACACGCCGCGGTCAATTTCCCGCAAAAGGACATCATGGCGTTCGCCCCCGCGATCACCGGCGCGGGCTGGCAGGCGGCGCCGAACGGCCAGCGCGGGCACGACAAGTCCGGCTGGCTGGCGATGATGCCGCCAATGGCGCTCGCGCTCGAACAATTGAACGTGCTCGAACTGCTGGGGTCGGTGCATTATCGCCCGCTCGGCGATTATCGCAGCAACGCCTTCCCCTATCCGCTGTGGTTCCAGGACCCGCGCGTGACCGGCGCGGAGGGGCCGCTCGCGTGGTTCCAGGCGGCGCTACAGGGCGTCGAGGCGGAGATCGCGGCGCGCAATGCGGAGCGGATGCAGCCTTATCCCTATCTGCAACCGAGTTTGATTCCGACGAGCATCAATATTTGATCAAACGCAGACCCAACCCGTTCGTGTCGAGCGAAGTCGAGACACCCCGAAGGCGTGCGCGACTGATGGGCATCTCGACTTCGCTCGATGCGAACGGAAAAGGGGGCTGAGCTAAACTTAGCTGCCCTTTTTCTTCCGGTGGCTGTCGAGATCGAGCACCGCATTCTCACCGCCCTCGGGCATCAGGCCCAATCGGCGCGCGACTTCCTGATAGGCTTCGACTTCGCCGCCGAGGTCGCGGCGGAAGCGGTCCTTGTCGAGCTTTTCGTTCGTCGTCATGTCCCACAGGCGGCAACCGTCGGGGCTGATCTCGTCGGCCAGGATGATGCGGCTGAAATCGCCTTCATAAAGGCGACCGAACTCAAGCTTGAAATCGACGAGGCGGATGCCGACCGCGGCGAACATGCCCGACATGAAGTCATTGATGCGGATCGCCATGTCCTGGATGTCGTGGAGCTCGTCCTGGCTGCACCAGTTGAAGCAGGCGATATGTTCCTCGGCGACCAGCGGATCACCCAGCGCATCGTCCTTGTAGCAATACTCGATCAGCGTGCGGGGAAGCTGCGTCCCCTCCTCGATGCCAAGGCGCTTTGACAGCGTGCCCGCGGCGACGTTGCGGACGATCACCTCGATCGGCACGATTTCAACCTGCCGGATCAGCTGTTCGCGCATGTTCAGGCGGCGAATGAAGTGGGTCGGCACGCCGATGTTGCCGAGCAACGTGAAAACATGCTCCGAAATCCGGTTGTTCAGCACGCCCTTGCCGTTGATCGTCCCGCGCTTCTGTGCGTTGAACGCGGTCGCATCATCCTTGAAATATTGGATCAGCGTGCCCGGTTCGGGGCCTTCGTACAGGATCTTCGCTTTGCCTTCGTAAATCTGGCGGCGACGGGCCATGGCGTTCAAACTTTCTGTCGGAACCAAATGAATGACCCCGGCAAAGCGACTCAGAAGGAGGCGCGGCGCCGGGGCGGTGGGGGCGCCTATAGCGACAAAGCGGCGGCGCGTCATCCCCAGCATCGCCAATGATCCTCCCTGTCGCGAAGCGATGGGGAGGTGGCAGCGGCGCAGCCGCTGACGGAGGGGCATGAGGCTCCGTCTCGCCCCTCCGCCACCGCTTCGCGGCGATCCCCCTGCCCATGCCTTCGGAACAGCGAGGATATTCCTTTACGTTTACGTCAACTAGAGCTTGCCATCCCCCGCGTCGCTTGCAACCATGCCCGCCAACGAAGGAGAGAGATGATGAGCTTCGATCAGATTCGCCTCGACCGCCACGAGGGCATCGCGCTGCTGACGCTCCACCGGCCGGACCGGATGAACGCTTTTACTACGGAGATGATGCTCGAAATCGTCGCCGCGCTCGACGAATGTGATGCCGACGACGGCGTGCGCGCGGTGATCTTTACCGGATCGGGCGACCGTGCCTATTGCGCCGGTGCCGACCTGGGCCAGGGCGCCGCGACCTTTGATTATGACAAGCGCACCGACAAGCAGGCGATCCTGCCCGATGGCATGTCGGCAAGTCCTGTCGCCGAGGACGGCACAATCGACTGGTCGCACCCGCTGATCCGCGATTCGGGCGGCCGCGTGTCGATGCGCATCTTTGACTGCAAAAAACCCGTGCTCGGCGCAATCAACGGCGCCGCGGTCGGCATCGGTGCGACGATGACCCTGTCGATGGACGCGCGGCTCGCCAGCGAAACGGCGCGCTACGGCTTTGTCTTTGCGCGCCGCGGGATCGTGCCCGAAGCCGCGTCGAGCTGGTTCCTGCCGCGCCTCGTCGGCATCCAGAACGCGGTCGACTGGTGCTATTCGGGCCGCCTGATCGATGCCGCCGAAGCGCATGAAAAAGGACTGGTCCAATCGGTCCACGCGCCCGGCGCGCTGGTCGACGCGGCGATCGCCAAGGCGCGCGAGCTGACCGATCACAGCGCGCCGGTGTCGGTCGCGCTGACGCGGCACATGCTGTGGCGGATGCTCGGCGCGCCGCACCCGATGAGCGCCCACCGCTGGGACAGCCGGGCGATCTTTGCGCGCGGGCGCAGCGCCGATGCGGCAGAGGGCGTGTCGAGCTTCCTCGAAAAGCGCCCCGCGAATTTCACCGTCAGCGTCGCGAACGACTATCCCTGGTTCGCCGAGTTCGAGGATGCCCCGCCTTATAGTTGAGGCGCACCCGGTCAGGCGGCGTCATATTTTCGCCGCCCCCGCGCCGCGGTCATGCTGTGCGTCCCTTTCAGCTTTGGCGTGTGGGTGCGGATCGTTTCGACATTGTGCCAGTTGGCGGTGACGCGATCGCGCGTCATCTGCACGGTCACATAGCCGCGATCTTCGGTATTCGCCCATTGGAGCTGCGGCGATGAACGGCGCAGCGCCGCAACGCGCGCGTCGTCGGCGACGCCCTTGATATAGGATTCAAAGCCGGGCGACGTGACGCTGTGGCCCGCGATTTCGATGCCCGCCGGCCGGCCGTCCTCGGCCAGGTCCAGCGCCCAGGCATTATGTGTGTCGCCGGTCAGCGTGACGAGGTCGGCGTCGGCGCGCTGCGCCGCGGCCAGCAAGCGGCTGCGCGCCGCAGGATAGCCGTCCCACGCATCGAGGTTGAGCGGCAGTCCGGCCTTCGCCGCCAATTGTCCCGCCTCGACGCGGCGGCGGACATAATCCGGCTGCTCGCCGCCGAACCAGTCGCGCGTTTCGGGCGGGGTAAAGATCGTGCCCATCACGACTTGCTGCGCGCAGACCTGCCAGCGCGTCCCGGCCTTCGTCGAGGCGGCGAAGCCGTCGAACAGCCATTTTTCCTGTTCGGCGCCGAGCATCTGACGCGCGGGATCGCGATAGCTTGTCTCCGCAAAAGTCTTGAGCGTTGCCGCGGCATTACCGCCACCCGCGATGATCTCGTCGACCTCGAACTGGCGGTCGCGCGCCGTGACGCGCGTTTCGGGAAGAAAGATCGTGGCGAGATCGCCGACCTGGTAATCGCGCCACCGCGTGTCGGCGACGGGCATCCATTCGCGATACGCCCGCTCGGCCGCCGCCATGCGCGCCGTCCACTCGCCCTCGCCTTCATTATGGTTTTGGGCGCCGCCCTTCCACGCGTCGTTGGTGAATTCATGATCGTCCCACTGGGCGATCATGGGGAACAGCTGATGCAATCGTTGCAGGTCGGCGTCGGCGCGATAGGCGGCATAGCGCAGTCGATAATCGGCGAGCGCGACAATCTCGTGCGCCGGCTGGATCTCGCGTCCCGGAAGCATTTGCTTCTGCGAGGGATAATTGCCAGCGGGATATTCATAGAGATAGTCGCCGACGTGCGCGACCAGGTCGATATCGCCGCGCGCCGTCGCATGGGCATAAGCGTTGAACCAGCCAAACGGCAGGTTCGAGCAGGAAAAGAGCGCGAGAGTGAAGGCGCTGGTCGGCCCGGCGGGCAAGGTGCGCGTCCGGCCGGTGATCGACTTCGTCCCGTTGGGCGCGACGAAGCGGTAGAAGTACCACCGGCCGGGCTGGAGCCCGTCAACGACAATTTTGGCGGTATGATCGCGGTCGCCGCTGGCCGTCACGCTGCCGCCGCCGACGATCCGCGCGAAGTCGGCGCTTTCGGACAATTCGGCCGTCAGAACGGTGTCGTTCGCCGCGGCATAGCGCGTCCAGAGCAGCACCGAATTGGCGCCCGGCTCGCCGCTCGCAACGCCGTGGGTGAAGCCCTGCGCCATCATCGCGGCGGCCGCGCCGGGCAGCGACAGCGCCGCGAGGCCCGTCGTCCCCAGTTTTATCAGCAGTCGCCGTTCCATCGCGCCCCAATGATGATGCATCACAATTCTCCTCGTCGATCGGCGGGTTCTTTGCCCGGCCTTTGTTACGATTCGGCGCGCGCTTTAAATTAACCCATCACCCCGAGCGCGAGCAGCAGGAACATGAACATCATCACCGAAAACATGCTGAAAAACAGTAATAAATTGGTACGGACAAACGCCCCGATGCGTGACGATCGATACGCGCCGCGCAGCTGTCGATACATGTGGAAAGGCATGTAGAGCATCGCAAAGGCGGTCGCGACGTCGCCGAAAATCGTAAGGTTGAACAGCCGCACCACCACAAACATCAGCAGCATGAAGCTGATCGAATAGGTCACGAACACAAAATGATCATAGGTGTGGAAACGGCGGCTGAACGGATAGAGCAGCCACATGAACGGCAGTGACATCGGGATCAGCGCCCAGGCGAATTTATACGCATTCGCCTGAAGCTTGTAAAAAATCAGCGCGGGGTTCGCGATCGCCTTTTGCAGGCTTTCATCAATGAACGGCACCCCCGTATCGACCTTGGTGCGCGACAGGAAATCGGCGCCGGTCATCACCTGTTCGACCGGACTTTCCAGAACGGGCGGCCCCTTGTCGATTTCCTCCTGACTCAGGCGCCGCGCGACGCCCAGATAGTCCGCGCTTTTCTGAAGTGTGGCGCGCTCGTCCTCAAGCATTTGCCGGTCAGCCGCAGCCAGCGTTTTGCTTGCCAGCCGCGCTTCGATGCGATCGGCTTCGATCGCGAAACTCTCCTTGAGCGCGTTCGACCGCGTCTGCTCGGCCGCCGCCTTGGCGATTTCTTCGCCGACTCCGCCCCCGCTGCCGAGCATCGCCAGCACCGCATAGGTCAGGAACACGGCAAACAGGAACAGCGCGAGCGGCGAGATGAAGCGCGCGCGTTCGCCGTCGATATAGCGCCGCGTCAGGTCGCCGGGACGCCACGCCAGCAGCGGCAGCGTGTTCCAGATCTTGCCCTCGAAATGAAAGATCGCATGGACCAGGTCATGCCCGATCGCACCGAAGCTGCGATGCACATCGGCGCGCTGACCGCAATGGTGGCAGTGTGGCCCCGCCAGGCTGGTGCCGCAATTCAGGCAGCGTTCGTGGCCCTTCACCACGCGCGTTCCGCCGTGCCGCGGCTCGACCACGCGCCCCGCCAAACCCGCGGTCACCGCCGCCCCGATACCTTCGATGTCCCCGCTCATGGCGCCCTGCCTAAAGCGGTGCGAGATGCGGCGCAACGGGACTTTCGCGGGCCGCGCAAAGCGTGGTAGGGCGACGCGATGAACGCCGAAGCCCTGACCGCCCCGCCGATGCCCGGCGACGCCGCCGCCCTGATCGCCGACATGGGCGCGCATGCGCGCGCCGCGGCGAAGCAGCTCGCGCTGACGCCAACGGCGAACAAGGCCGCGGCGTTGCACGCGGCGGCAGCCCAGATCCGCGCCCACGCCTCCGACATATTGGCAGCCAATGCCCAGGATATGGCGGCGGGGCGTACGGGAGGACTGTCGGGCGCGATGCTCGACCGGCTGCGGCTCGACGAGGGTCGGCTGGCCGCGATCGCCGATGCGATCGACGATGTGGCAAGGCTGCCCGACCCTGCGGGCGCTGAGATCGAGCGCGTGACGCGCCCCAACGGGCTGGTGCTGAGCCGTGTGCGCGTCCCGCTGGGCGTCGTCGGCATCATCTATGAAAGCCGCCCCAATGTGACCGCCGACGCCGCGGCGCTCGGACTGATGTCGGGCAATGCGGTGATCCTGCGCGGCGGCAGCGAGGCCGTGCATTCCAACCGCGCGATCCACGCGGCCTTCGCTGCGGGGCTGGTCGAGGCCGGACTGCCCGCCGACGCGGTGCAACTCGTCCCGACGCAGGACCGCGCCGCGGTCGGCGCGATGCTGCGCGCGCAGGGGTTGATCGACATCATCATTCCGCGCGGCGGCAAGGGGCTTGTCGCGCGGGTGCAGGACGAGGCGCGGGTGCCCGTGCTCGCGCATCTCGACGGGATCAATCACCTCTATATCGACGGTGCCGCCGATCCTGCGAAGGCCGTGGAGCTCGCCATCAACGCAAAGATGCGGCGCACCGGCGTCTGCGGCTCCGTCGAGACGATATTGATCGACCGCGCCTATCCCGCGCCGCTGGGCATCATCGACGCGCTGGTCGCGGCCGGATGCGAGGTGCGCGGCGACAAGGGCATCGCCGCGCTCAGCCCGCATGTCGAGCCCGCAAGCAACGGCGACTGGGACTCCGAATATCTCGACGCGATCGTGTCGATCGGACAAGTCGATGGCCTCACCGGCGCGCTGGCGCATATCGACGCGCATTCGAGCCGCCACACCGACGCGATCGTCACCGAGGATGCCGCGACCGCCGAACGCTTCCTGACCGGCGTCGACAGCGCGATCGTCATGCACAACGCCTCGACGCAGTTCGCCGATGGCGGCGAATTCGGCCTTGGCGCCGAAATCGGCATCGCCACCGGCCGCCTCCACGCGCGGGGGCCGGTCGCACTCGAAGGACTCACCACCTATAAATGGCTGGTGCGCGGGACAGGACAGGTCCGGCCCTGACTCGTCCAGCCAGATCGGGGCGTATTCCCACCGGCCTCCTCGGCGGCAGCTTCAATCCCGCGCATGGTGGGCATCGCGCAATCAGTTTGAACGCGATCGATGCGCTTGGGCTGGCCGAACTGTGGTGGCTGGTGTCGCCGGGCAACCCGCTGAAACCCAAGGCGGGCATGGCTTCGCTCCCTGCGCGGCTCGCTTCGGCACGGCGCATGGCGCGCCGCGCACCGATTCGCGCGACCGCGATCGAGGCCGAGCTGGGCACGCGCTACACGATCGACACGCTCAAAAAACTTGTCCGCCTTTACCCCGATCGGCAGTTCATCTGGATCATGGGCGCCGACAATCTGGTCCAATTGCCCCAATGGCGCGACTGGCGGGGAATCGCGCGATTGATGCCGATTGCGGTTGTCGCGCGTCCGGGCTATAACGGCCGTGCCCATGCAAGACGTGCGATGGGATGGCTGCGGCGATTTGTCCGGCCCGCAGACCAGAAGAGTTATTGGACAGACTGGAGACCGCCCGCCCTCGTGTTCCTGCGTTTTTCGCCCGATGTGCGATCCGCAACTGCGATACGGCAGGCCAACCCCCGCTGGTTTGAACGCTATGAAGGCCGCGCTTTGCGCGACCCGATCACCCGTTCATGGCTGGTGGAACCGAACAGGAAAGGACGCATTTGATCTCCGCCACCCAGGGGGCCGCGCCGGGCGCCGCACCCGCCAATGACAGCGTGGACGCGCTCCACGCGCTGATCCTCCACCAGCTGGACGAGGACCAGGCCCAGGAAACCATTTCCATCCCGCTTGCCGGCAAAAGCAGCATCGCCGATCACATGGTGATCGCGAGCGGCCGATCGACGCGCCATGTCTCGGCGATCGCCGAAAAACTGGCACAACGGATCAAGCAGGAAGCGGGCCGTCCGGTTCGCGTCGAAGGATTGCCCAACGCCGATTGGGTGCTGCTCGATGCAGGTGACGTCATCGTCCACCTGTTCCGGCCCGAGGTTCGCAGCTTCTACAACCTTGAGCGCATGTGGTCGTTCGGCGACGCGCCGCCGGTCGCAGCCGCGAATTGACGTTTTTGATCTGTTCGGCCTAAAGCCCGACAGAAGCAAAAACCCATGTTGCTGCACATCATCGCGCGCGGGCGCATCGGACGCGGGCCGGAGGCCGAGCTGGTCGAGCGATATATGAAGCGCGTGACCTGGGCGCAGAAGATTTCGGAACTTCCCGATACCGGCGGCCGGATGCCCGTCGCGGCCGACAACAGCCGCACCATATTGCTCGACGAGGGCGGCGATCAGATGTCGTCGCTGGAATTTGCCAAATTGCTCGAAAAATGGCGCGACGGGGGCGTGCGCGAGACGCGCTTTTGTCTAGGCGCCGCCGACGGATTTACGCCCGAAGAGCGCGAGGGTGCCGACAAGGTCATCGCCTTTGGCCGCGCCACCTGGCCGCATCTGATGGCGCGCGCGATGCTCGCCGAACAATTGTGGCGTGCGACCAGCATCGTCGCGGGTCATCCCTATCACCGCGAGGGTCGGCAATGAGGCGGGTGATGGCCGCCGCCGCGACCATCGCCGTCTTTGCCGGCGGCGCGCTCGCACTGGCGCAAAGCGACATTTTCGATCCCACCGCTATCGCCGCGCGCGAACGCGTGCAGCTCATCGACGCCAAACAGCAGTCGGCGCAGGCGATGGCCCGCAGCGCCTTGCTCGAAAAACAGGCCGTGGCCGCGACGGACGAGGCCGACCGGCTGAAAAAGCGCAGCGCAGCGCTCGCCGCGCGCATCCAGTCGGCCGAGGCGGACATCAGCGCCGGCGAAGCGCGCGTCGCGCTCGTCAGTCGCCGGCTGTCGGCACGGCGCGCGCGGCTGGCCGAACAGCAGCAGCCCCTGCTCGAACTGGCCGCCTCGCTCCAGCAACTCAGCCGTCAACCGCCGGTCAGCGTGCTCGCACAGCCGGGCTCGCTGTCCGACATGGTGCACGCCCGCGCGGTGATCGACGCCGCGATGCCGGTGATCGAGCGGCGCACCGCGGGGGTTCGCCGCGAACTGACGCTGCTCGACACGACGCGGCGCCAACAGGCGCTGGCGCTGAAGGCGCTGGCGGCGAGCAAGGCGCAACTCGCGCACCGCCGCGACGCGCTGACGCGATTGGAAAATGAGGGGCGGCTGCGGTCGCGCGAGCTGTTGAGCAGCGCGCAGCTCGAGGCCGACCGCGCGCTGGGACTGGGCGAAAAGGCACGCGACATCGTCGACCTCATGGACAGCCTCGAAGCCGATGGCGCCGTGCGCGCCGAGCTTGCACGGCTCGCGGGGCCGTTGCCGCGCCCGCGCGATCCGCTCCGGGGCGTGTCCGGCGCCGCGCCGCCGGCCGCGGCCGAGGCCGAACTGACGCGCGGCGCATACCGGCTGCCCGTCGTCGGGCGCATCGTCGCGGGGCTGGGCGAGGTCAACGAGAGCGGCGTTCGATCGCGCGGCATCACGATCGCGGCGCGCGCCGGCGGACAAGTGGTGGCCCCCGCGCCCGGCCGCGTCGGCTTCGCGGGCGATTATCGCGGCTATGGCAAGATTGTGATTATCGACCATGGCGGCGGCTGGATCTCGCTGCTCACGGGAATGATCGCACTGTCGGTCGGCGTCGGTGATACGGTGGACGCCGGGGCGCCGGTCGGACGCGCCGGGGCGGGCGACAGCCGGGTCACAGTCGAACTTCGCCGCGGCGGACATCCGGTCGATATCGTGGCGATGATCGGCTGATCCGGCCGGTTCATCGGCGATTGTGGCCCTGCCCCGTATCGGAACGCACCGCTTGACGCCCGCATAATTGCGTAGGAGGATGGCGCGCCGGGGATTATAAGGCGGGGTTGCTCTCGCCTGATTGAAAGATGCAGATGACCGACTCGACCCGAATCGCCCCGTCCCCGAAGCGCCGCTTTGCCTTGTGGCAGGGGGCCGCCGCGCTCTCGACGCTGGCGCTCGTCCCGCTTGCCACCGGCGCGATGGCGACGGTCGATTCCAAGACGCAGGAAGAAATTTCGCGCTTCATGGACGTCTATCTCGAAGTGAAGTCCAACTATGTCGAACCCGTCGACGATTCAAAGCTGATCGAGGGCGCGATCAACGGCATGCTCGCCAGCCTCGATCCGCATTCGGGTTATCTCGACGCGCGCGGTTTCTCGAACCTCAGGACCCAGACCGACGGCGAATATGGCGGGCTGGGCCTGTCGGTCACGATGGAAGACGGCGTGGTCAAGGTCATCGCGCCGACCGCCGACACCCCGGCCGACAAGGCGGGGATCAAGGCAGGCGATTATATCACCCACATCAACAAGGAACTGATCTTTGGGCTGACGCTCGACGAGGCGGTCGAACAGATGCGCGGACGTCCGGGCACCCAGATCGACGTCACCGTCGTTCGCGAAGGGCAGGACAAGCCGATGGAACTCACGCTGACGCGCGAAATCATCGATCTGAAGCCCGTGAAATGGGAAGTTTCGGGCGATGTCGGCGTGCTGACGGTCGCCAGCTTCTCGGCCGATGCGACCACCGATCTGCGCGCCGCGATGATGGCGGTGGAAAAATCGCTGGGCAAGAAACCGCGCGGCTGGATTCTCGACCTGCGCTCGAACCCCGGCGGGTTGCTCGACGAAGCCGTCGGGATCAGCGACCTGTTCCTCGAACGCGGCGAGATCGTTTCGCAGCGCGGCCGCAAGAAGGGCGACATCGAACGCTATTTCGCCGAACCGGGTGATGTTGCCAGCGGCGCACCTGTAGTCGTGCTGATCGACTCGGGCTCGGCCTCGGCCTCCGAAATCGTCGCGGGCGCCTTGCAGGACCAGCATCGTGCGGTCGTCATGGGCGAACGCAGTTTTGGCAAGGGATCAGTGCAAACCGTCCTGCCGCTGACCGACACGACGGCACTGCGCCTGACCACCGCGCGTTATTTCACCCCGTCGGGGCGGAGCGTGCAGGAAGGCGGCATCGAACCCGATATCCGCGTCCCGCAATTGTCCGATCCCGATTATGCGTCGCGGCCGAAGTTCCGCGAAAGCGACCTGCGCCGCCACCTGGTGAACGAAAAGAAGGTCGACAATGGACTGCTCGAAAAGGATGAAAAGGCCGATCCGCGTTTCACCGCAAGCGCCGCCGACCTGAAGGCCAAGGGAATCGAAGACTTCCAGCTCCACTATGCGTTGCAGACGATCGGGCGGATCAGCCCGGTCGCGCCGCGCATGGCGCAGGGCGGCAAGCCGCCGGTCAAGCCCGCCAAGCCGACCGCTCGCAACTGAGGGGCGATGTTTTTCCTTCCGTCATCCCGGCGAAGACCGGGATCTCGTCGCCGCACTCTGGCGCACCGGAGAGATCCCGGCCTTCGCCGGGATGACGATTTGATTTGAGGATGGATTGATGCTGAACTCGCGGCTTTCCGCGCCCCTCGTCGCGCTCGCGGCACCGCTGCTGCTTTATGGCGGCGCGCTACTCTCGCAATATGGCTTTGGCCTGGCGCCGTGCGAGATGTGTTACTGGCAGCGGTGGCCGCACCAGGCCGCGATCCTACTGGCGCTGCTGGCGCTGTTGCTGCGCCGCAGCGACAGCGCGATGCGGACGCTCACCCTGCTCGCAGCCGTCGCCATCGCCATTTCCGGCGCGATCGGCGTCTTTCACGCCGGGGTCGAATATGGCTTCTGGGAAGGCATCACGACCTGCGCGACCGGGTCGGCGGGGCCGGTGTCGCTCGACGCGATCATGAACGCGCCGCTGATCCGCTGCGACACCGCCCAATGGACGCTGCTGGGCATTTCGCTCGCAGGCTTCAACGCGATCTTCTCGCTCGGCGCGGCGGCGATCGTCTTGACCTTGCTGCGCCGAAAGACCACATCGGCGGCATGACTGGCAAGCGCACCGCATCGATGATCCGCGTCGACCAGGCCGGCGAATATGGCGCGACGCGCATCTATGCCGGCCAGCTCGCGGTGATGGGCGACCGCCACCCGATGGCGCGCGAAATCGCGCATATGGCCGAACAGGAAGAGCGGCACCGGAAATTCTTCGACGCGATGATCGTCCAGCGCGGGGTGCGGCCGACCGCCCTCCAGCCCTTCTGGAACATCGCAGGTTTTGCGCTCGGCGCGGTGACCGCCGCGATGGGACCGCGCGCCGCAATGGCGTGCACCGCAGCCGTCGAGACCGAAATCGACCGCCATTACCAGCATCAGCTCGACGAACTGGGCGACAGCGATCCCGAGTTGAGCGCCGCGGTGGAAGAATTTCGCGCCGAGGAGCTGGAGCATAAGGAAGCCGCGCTGAACGCGGGCGCCGAGAGTGCGCCGGGCTATCCGGTGCTCAGCCTTGCGATCCGGGCCGGCTGCCGCGCAGCCATCGCGCTATCGAAACGTATCTGATATTATAGCCATCGCCGTTCACGACGGATGCAGACAGCAGCTGCCATGGCGACTGAAACGACAAAGGACATTCGATGACCCGCTTTCCCCTGTTCGCCCTGATCCTTGCCGGCAGCGCCGCCGCCGTGCCCGCCGCGGCGCAGCAATCGGTCGACGCCGAAAAGATCAACCAGGTTATCGTCTATGGCGACGACAAGTGCGAACAATCGAGCGCCGACGAAATCGTCGTCTGTAACCGCCTGCCCGAAACCGAGCGTTACCGCGTCCCGCCGATGCTGCGCGGCAATCCGCTCGACGTGCGCAACGAGGCTTGGGCTAACAAGGTCGTGGCGCTGGAACGCGTCGGCCGCTTTGGCACCGACAGCTGTTCGCCAACCGGCCTTGGCGGGTTCACCGGCTGCACACAGGCGCTGGTCGCCGGTGCGCGGGCCGAGCAGAAAGCGGCGGACAAGACCGACTGGCAGGCGATGATCGCCGACGAACGCGCCAAGCGCCTTGCCGGGATCGACGCGGCGGCGGACGAAGTCGAAGCCGCGGTCGTCGCGGAGGAACGCGCGCTCGCCGAACGGCAGAAGGCCGCCGAAGAGCTGGAGCGCCAGGCCAGCGGAATGGCCCCCGCCCCCACGGCGCCCGACGAAGCCGACGCCGAACCGCTGCCGACCCCGCCGCAGGGCTGAACCGATATAATATCGGTTGATTCCAGGCCCCTCCCTTACTAGCCCCTTGCTTGGGGAAGCGGGGGGATCGGCGTGAAGTTCGTAACAGCAATCATGCTGCCAGTCGTTTTGACTGCGGCCGTTCCGGTTCTGGCTGCATCCGAGAATGGACATGCGGGGAAAGCCGGTGCGAGCAAGACGGCCGCACCTGCGCCACTCCCCGGATCGGCCAGCGATACCGACTTTTTCCGTTGCGACGGCTATGCCGCGCCGAAGGGCAAAGTCGATGGAATCTCCCAGGAGAGTTTCATTTTCGGCGGGACAAGATCCGCCGATATTCGCCGCGGCGAGATGTGGATCTGGGGCGAAACAGGCGTCGCCGCCTGCGATCGCGCTTTGGCCGACGCACGCTTGATTGACGCCTTCTGGCTACGGCGGGCGAATCTGATCCAGGCCAAAGCCCTGCACAGCATTGCCGCCAACCGTCCCGAGCAGGCCCTGACGTTGACCACCGAGAGTGGCGCGCTGGGCGCAGCGCACGATGACCGCTATTTCACTCAAAGCATAGGCGCAGGCAATGAGGGGGTACGTGCCTATGCGCTGATCGCCACGGGGCGGAAGGACGAAGCAAAAGCTGCGATCGACCGCCTGCGAACTGGTCGCCCCTTCGCGCAGTCCATCCAACAATTGGCGACACGCCTGCAACTGCACCTGGATGCCAGCTTTTCGGGGCAAAGCCAGGAAATACGAAATGTAATCCCACTGTCGCCGGAAAAGGCCGGCTCGCTGTTCTGGATGCATTTTCTGCATGGCAATTATGCCGAAGCGCGTGCGATAGCGCCGGTTGTCAGCTTCGATTTGCCGAAGCAGCGCGGCGGGTGGACCTTGCACGGCGCCGATCAGAATGTGCTCGACGGCATTGGCCTCCGCAGCACCTTTTACGGTGCCTGGGCTTACGCAGACACGGTAACCGGCCATAATGATCACGCGGCCTCGCTGCTGACCGAGGCCAATGCCGAAGTCGAAGAGATTATGGCGCCGCCCCAGCCGCGCTCGGATGGCCGGCCACCGAAGAAGAAAAATGTAGAGGAATATGAACGGCGCCTGCCGTACGCGCGCAAGGCGAAGGATGAGCTGGCGTTGTGGAAAGCCGCCATCAATTTTCGCCCGCGGGTTACGATCCAGCCGATCGGCGAGACGCATAGCGCGTTCTTGAAGATGCGGCTCGATACCCTCCCCATTGCGCCGGACATTTTGATGAACGTGCCTCAGGAAAACCCCGCCGAAAAGGCAGAGGCACAAACCGCGTTGGCGAGCATCAGGAATCGGCTGGAAGCCGAGCGGATCGCGGCGCTGGACTTCCCGGTCAAGGATGTCATCGCCTTGCTGCCGCGCCCCGAGACACCAAAGGTCGTGCCGAGGCTAAAGCCCGCTGGCGACGGATATTTCCTGAGCGCGTCGGGCCTGACGCGCGATCGCGAAGGCAAAAGCGATATATGGACGATCCGCTACACGCACCTGCTCGCGCCGATCGCGGCGGTCGAGGAACTCGCCATGTTGGGCGCGGCGCTAACGGCGAAAAAGGAAGGTTATGACAGCCTGCTTCTGCTGAGCCGGATCGGCATCGCGCGGACGACGAATGTCACGAGCTATTACGGTGGAGGCTATCAACAGAACTCGGGCTATGAATCGCAAATGCGCGTCCGTTTCCTGAACGCCTCGGCGATTCCACAAGAATTGCAAGGCATGGAGTGGCGCCTGATCCCCGCGCAACGCGTCATCGACGAGCTGGCAAATCGCTACACGGAAGGCGGCATCACCATCGCGTGGTGAATGTTGCGATGCAGGCACAGGGACAAAGCCGGAAATTTCTCCCCAAAGAACCATTATTGCAGCATTTTTGCATCCCGACCCGATTTGGTTGGGAATTCGCGCCGAGTTGAGTGCAAAAATTAACGAATCGCTGGCAACCTGTCTTGACTTGGGAATTTTTGGGGCAAAACGTGCGGTTCTGGGAATCGCCAGCCTAAGGGGGCTGTAACATGGCATCAGCATTCGGACCGCGCCTGTGGAGGCGCACGGCAACCAGCGTGCCGGCGGCACGCAGTCTCGGCCGCCGAATGACCTGGCACGCCGCCGCCGCGCTGCTCGCTTTCGCCGCCCTTCAGATCTGGCTGGTCATGGGCGCGGTCGCCGCTGGCGCGCCGTCCGCTTTCATCGTCGTGGCGCTCGTCATGTTGCTGGCACTGGCGCTGCCCGTCGCACGCTCGACCGAACGGCGCTGGTATCACCTGAGCCGCCAGGCGCTCGCCAGTTGGGGATTGCATGCGCGCTTTCGGCGCGATGTCCGCCGCCTGTGGGTCGCCGCGCTGACGCTGCCCTTCCTGTGGATCAGCGGCGCGATGGCGGCCACCGACGCCATCGCCGCGATCACCCGCTAAACCGACTTAGATTTTGACGCTTCGCCCCGCGCCGGTTAGGGCGCGGACATGCTGACCGTTTCCGAAGCTCTCGATCGCGCACAGATGCTGTGCGACGCCGCCGCAAAAGCTGGCGCCGATGCCGCCGACGCGCTTTATTATTGCAACGCCGCGACCTCGGTCTCGATGCGGCTTGGCGCGCTGGAGGATGTCGAGCGGTCCGAGGGTCAGGACATTTCGCTGCGCGTCTTCGTCGGCCAGCGTAGCGCCAGCGTGTCGACCGCCGACATGGATGCGGGCGAACTTGCGAAGCTGGTCGAACGCTGCGTCGCGATGGCGCGCGAGGCGCCCGAAGACCCCTATGCGGGATTGGCGCCTGAGGACATGCTGTTCAAGGGCGAAGCACCCGATTTCGACCTTGACGATGGCAGCGAGGCCGATCCCGCCGCCTTGCGCGAAGCCGCGCTGGCGACCGAAGAGGCAGCGCGCGCGGTCCCCGGCATCACCAACAGCGAAGGCGGATCGGCGAGCCACAGCCGCACGCGCTTTGCGCTGGCGACCAGCCACGGTTTTGCCGGCGGTTACGGGTCGAGCGGCCACAGCCTGTCGGCGAGCGTGATCGCGGGCGAGGGCGCGGCCATGCAGCGCGACTATGGCTGGCACAGCGCGCACCACCTGACCGACCTGGAAAGCGCCGCCGACATCGGCCAGCGCGCGGGTACGCGCGCGGTCGCACGCCTCAATCCCGGCAAGGCGCCGAACGGCAAGCTTCCGGTGCTGCTCGACCCACGCGTCAGCGGCGGCATTATCGGCCACCTGCTTGGCGCCATCGCCGGTCCCGCCATCGCGCGCGGCACCAGCTTCCTGCTCGGCAAGGAAGATCGCATGCTGTTCGACAGCAGCATTGTTATCCGCGACGAGCCCCATCGCCCGCGTGGGCTGCGCAGCCGCGCCTTCGACGGCGAGGGCTTGCCGACCGCCGCGCGCAATCTGGTCGCGGGCGGCAAGATTACCGGCTGGCTGCTCGACACCGCCTCGGCCAAGCAGCTGGGCTTGGCCCCGACCGGCCATGCGAGCCGCGGCGGCGGGGCGTCGGGCGTCGCCGCGAGCAACCTGCACCTCGCAGCCGGCAGCGTGACGCCCGCCGGGTTGATGGAGGGTATCGCCGACGGCGTCTATGTCACCGAACTGATCGGCCACGGCGTCAACCCGGTGACCGGCGATTACAGCCGCGGCGCATCGGGGTTTCTGATCAAGAACGGCGCGCTGGCCGGGCCGATCGCCGAGTTCACCATCGCGGGCAATCTGATCGACATGTTCGCCGCGCTCATCCCCGCGAACGACCTTGAGTTTCGTCACGGCACCAATGCACCGACGCTGCGCATCGACGGCATGACCGTCGCCAGCAGCTGAGCCGCCGCCGGTGCCTGGCCGCAACCTGGAAGCCGTGATTGCCGCGACCCGCGAGGTCGGCGACATGGCGATGGCGCGCTGGCGCGGCGAGGGTCGGCCGGTCGATGTGTGGCATAAATCGCACGACAATCCGGTCAGCGACGTCGACCTGGCGGTCGATGCACGGCTCAAGGCGGTGCTCGGCGCGATGGTGCCCGAAGCGGGGTGGCTGTCCGAGGAGACGGCCGACAATGAAGACCGGCTGGCATGCCGCGCGATGTGGTGTGTCGACCCGATCGACGGCACTCGCGACTTCATCCGCGGGCGACCCGGCTGGTGCGTGTCGGTCGCGCTCGTCGTTGACGGCACGCCCGAACTCGGCGTCCTATATGCCCCGGCCCTCGACGAGCTGTGGGTCGCGCAAAAGGGCAAGGGCGCGACATTGAACGGCGAGACGCTGCGTGCGAGCCGCCGGATGATCTTCGATGGATCCCGCGTCCCTGCCGACAGCCTGCCCAAGATCGACCGCGACCTGATCATGGTGACCAAGCCGAACAGCATCGCGCTGCGCATGGCGCTGGTCGCCGACGACCGCGCCGACCTGGTAGCGACGCTACGCTGGGGGTTCGAGTGGGACGTTGCCGCAGCGGCGCTGATCGCCGCCGAAGCAGGCGCCGCGGTGACCGATGCCTTTGGCGAGCCACTCAAGTTCAACACCCCGCGTGCGCAAGCCTTTGGCGTCATCGCCTGCGCCCCCGGCATCCACCGCGCCGTGGTCCATCGGCTGGCGACACGCGCGAGCGAGATCGCCCCCCGGACCGAGGCGCGTTGAGCGGGGCTTGTAGCACTCGCTACAAATTGATAGAGAACATTGTAGCAATTGCTACAGGGAGACTCTTGATGTCCACGTCGCCGACCCGCCTTCCCTTTTCCAGCGGCCAGATGGCAAGGTTGATTCTGGCCGGGGTCGTGTTTTGGTTTGTCGGTGCGCTCATCTGTCGCTGGGTCGGCACGATCGGTGCGTTCGATGGCGCCAACCGCGCGCTGCTCTATGCCGCGCTGGTGCCGGGGACTTTCCCCGTCATTCTGCTGGTGCGCCGCATCGCGGGGCTCGCCGCCGACCAGGTGGCGCTGGGCAGCGCGGTCGTTACAGCGGCGGCGATTGCATGCGACGGCGTCGCGCTGGCGATGATCCCGCAGCTTTACGGCGCGGGGATCGAACAGACCGCGGCGTCCGGCGCGGTCATCCTGTGGGGCGGCGCGGTCGCAATCGCGATCGGTTGCTGGCTCAACCGGGTTCCGGCCCCGCGCTGATCGACAACGCCGCATCGACTGCGTCGACCAGCCCCAGGCTGGTCAGCAACACCATGCCCTCGATCTCGGTCAGCAATCGTGCAGCCAGCGCGGGCCGATCGGCGGCCGCGCAGGCAAGCTGCTCGCCCGCCCACGCAAGGAAACCGCGCCCGATCCCCTCTCCAACGCCAGCATAAAGCGCATCGCCATGCGCCGCACGCGCCGCCATGTCGAGCCACAGCCGCATATAAGGCCATAAGGCCGGGTCGCGCAGCTGCGCCGCAAGCCTGGTCCGCAGCGTCGCATAGGGCAATGGCTGCGGTGGTGCGGCGGCGGCGAGCAGCGCGGTCATCCGCGCGGCGATCCGCTCGACGGTCGCTGCCATCACCGCATCCTTGTCGGTGAAATAATAAAGCAGCATCCGGTCGCTCGTTCCCGCCGCTCGTGCCAGCGGGCGCAGGCTCGACGCCGTCAGGCCATGCGCCAGGACATAGTCGGCAAGTCGGTCGAGCAGGGCGGAAAGGCGATCGTCACTGGTCATGGCTTCGATGCTGTGGCATATCCCTCGGCGTGGGGAAATCCCCGGCGCAACGCTTGACAAAATGGGCGACTCACCTTAGTTGCGCGAGCATTCCGACAGCCTGACCGGACGGCGAAGCGCCTGTGCGCGCATCGTGGTCCGTTTTTTGCGTTGGAAAATCAGACGCTTTGAGATGGGGCCGATTGCCACCGGCCCTGTGGAGCAGGAGAAAGTACCCAATGGCACGTATCGCGGGCGTCAATTTGCCCACCAACAAGCGCGTAATCATCGCGCTCACCTATATCCACGGCATCGGTCGCAAGACTGCAGTTGATATCGCCGACAAGCTGGGCATCGACCACACGCGTCGCGTTCAGGACCTGTCGGACGCCGAAATCCTGCAGATCCGCGAAACGCTCGACGCCGACCACACGGTCGAGGGTGACCTTCGCCGCAACACGGCGATGAACATCAAGCGCCTGATGGACCTCGCCTGCTATCGCGGCCTGCGTCATCGCAAGGGTCTTCCGGTCCGCGGCCAGCGCACGCACACCAATGCGCGCACCCGCAAGGGCA
>Ga0155548_143_pt2 | contig 23427 bp, 27 predicted proteins | sample RifCSPhighO2_12_FD_107205 | JGI IMG/M metagenome (GOLD analysis project Ga0155548, IMG submission 107205) | Sphingopyxis sp. RIFCSPHIGHO2_12_FULL_65_19
GGCGCTGGCGCGCCTGCTCGCCGCGATCGATGAACAGCTCGCCCTGTCGGGCATCGTGCGCGGGCCGCAAGCGGGGCATTAGAATCCCCTCCCCGTCGCGGGGTGGCGGCAACAGATGCAAGGATCTTGCCAGATTGACCTTGGCGGCGCTCCTCGGGTAACGCCCGCACATGTCTCATCAGGAAGCGATGGCGAAATGACCGACGACGAAGCGACCCCGGCGACAATGACCGCCGACGGCGACCATGGCGTCGCTGAACATCGGGCGCATGTCCGCGACGATGCGGCCGCCGGCAACGGGCTCGCGGTGATTTCGATCGCGAAAAGCTATGACAAGCGCGTCGTGCTGTCCGACGTTTCGCTGTCGGTGGGCAAGGGCGAGGTTGTCGGCCTGCTCGGCCCGAACGGCGCGGGCAAGACCACCTGCTTCTATTCGATCATGGGGCTGGTCAAGCCCGATGCCGGGCGCATCATGCTCGACGGCGCCGACATCACCGCCTTGCCAATGTACCGCCGCGCGATCCTCGGTCTCGGCTATCTGCCCCAGGAGACCTCGATCTTTCGCGGCATGACGGTCGAACAGAATATCAGCGCGGTGCTCGAACTCAGCGAGCCTGACAAGGTGTCGCGCGAACGGCGGCTGGAAGAATTGCTCGACGAATTCGGCCTGACCCGGCTGCGCGCTTCGGCGGCGATGGCGTTGTCGGGCGGCGAACGGCGCCGCGCCGAAATCGCGCGCGCGCTTGCGGCCAACCCCTCGATCATGCTGCTCGACGAACCTTTTGCGGGCATCGATCCGCTGTCGATCAGCGACATCCGCGACCTGGTCGCGGACCTCAAGACGCGCGGCATCGGCGTGCTGATCACCGACCATAATGTGCGCGAGACGCTCGACCTCGTCGACCGCGCCTGCATCATCTATGACGGCAAGGTGCTGCTTGCCGGCTCGCCGGCCGAACTGGTCGCCGATCCCGAAGTGCGCCGACTGTATCTGGGTGAGGGTTTCTCCCTGTGAACGTTGCGGACCGCCGCCAGACAAATTTCCATGTGTCCCCGCGAAGGCGGGGACCCATCTCCGGTGGGTTCGAAATGGCGCCGACCGGAGATGGGCTCCCGCCTTCGCGGGAGCACGCGGGGCAGTAATATAAGCCGCCATGGCGTTGGGTCCGCGCCTCGATCTCCGCCAGTCGCAATCGCTGGTGATGACGCCGCAGCTACAGCAAGCGATCAAGCTGCTGGCGCTGTCGAACCTCGAACTCGAAGCCTATCTGGCCGAGGCACTCGAGGGCAACCCGCTGCTTGACGCGACTTCGGGCGACAGCGACGCAAGCACGGGCGATCCGGGGGACGAGCGCGGCGACGATGGCCCCGCAGCGGAAGCGGCGTCGCTCGATGCCGACCAGGCGCTGTCCGCCGATGGCGGCACCGAAAACGACCTCGATGTCGATCTTGCCGCGGACAGTTTCCACCACGACAGCGCCAGCGACAATGTCGGGCTGTCGGGATCGGGCGAGGATATCGATTTCGACAGCTTTGCGGAGGCCGAGGGCACGCTCCACGACCATCTGCTGGCGCAGGTCGGCGAGCGATTTGGCGGTATCGAGGCGATCGTGGCGGGGCAGCTCGTCGCGCTGATCGACGAGACGGGATATCTCCGCGCCGACCTTGCCGAACTCGCCGCGCAGCTCGGGGTGCCGCTCGCGCTGATCGAGGCGGTGCTGGCGGTAATCCAGACCTTCGACCCGTCGGGCGTCGGTGCGCGCGACCTCGCCGAATGTATCGCGATCCAGGCGCGCGAGGCCGACCGCTACGACCCCGCGATGGCGACGATGATCGCGCATCTCGACCTTGTCGCCAAGGGTGCCTTCCCCCAGCTGAAACGTATCTGCGGCGTCGATGATGAGGATCTGGCCGACATGATCCGCGAGTTGCGCAGCTATGATCCCAAACCCGGGCTCAAATTCGGCGGCGACGGCGCGCCTGCGGTCGTCCCCGACCTCTATATCCGCCCGACGGCGACGGGCTGGGCAGTCGAGATCAACAGCGGCACGCTGCCGCGGCTGCTGGTCAATCGCCGATACTACACCGAATTGGCGCAGGGCGCGGCGTCGAAAAGCAAGGCTTGGCTTTCCGAACAACTGGCGGGGGCGAACTGGCTGGTCCGCGCTCTCGACCAGCGTCAGCGCACGATCGTCAAGGTCGCGAGCGAAATCGTGAAGCAGCAGGAAGGATTTTTCCTCCACGGCGTCGCGCATATGCGCCCGCTGACCTTGCGCCAGATTGCCGAGGCGATCGGCATGCACGAATCGACCGTCAGCCGCGTCACCAGCAACAAATATCTCAGCTGTCCGCGCGGATTGTTTGAACTCAAATATTTCTTTTCGTCGGGTATCTCGGCGACCGAGGGCGACGGCGCGGTGTCGGCGGAGGCCGTAAAGAGCAGGATCAAGGCGATGATCGAGGCCGAGGATGCCAAGGCGATCCTGTCTGACGAGACGATCGCACAGAAACTGTCGGCCGAGGGGCACGATATCGCGCGGCGCACCGTCGTCAAATATCGCGAGGCGATGGGATATGGCTCGTCGGTGCAAAGGCGGCGGCAAAAGGCGCTCGCGGGCTGAAATCGGCCTGAAAGGCGGTTGACTTTCGAGCCGCTTCCCCATAGTTGCGCCGCTTCGCGTAACAACGCCAAGATTTACGGACAGAGATCATGAAGATTCGCAACAGCCTGAAGTCGCTGAAGGACCGCCACCGGGATAACCGCGTTATCCGCCGCCGTGGCCGCACCTATGTGATCAACAAGACCAACCGCCGCTTCAAGGCGCGCCAGGGCTGAAGCCCTGCCGGGGCCTATGTCCCGCGCGCATAGCGAAGTTAGCGTAACGCCGTCGGATGCTTCCGGCGGCGCTTTCGCGTGTCTGGAGCAACCATGATTCGCCAGAGCGTGATCTTCGACGTCGGGCGCGTCCTGTTCGACTGGGACCTGCGCCACCTGTTCGCCAAGCTGATCGACGACAAGCAACAGCTCGAATGGTTCGTGACCAACGTCGTCACGCCCGAATGGCATTTCCAGCACGATGCGGGCCGCCCGCTCGCCGATATGCTGCCCGAGCTCAAGGCCGCATTTCCGGGGCATGACGATCTGATCGACGCCTATGCGGCGCGCTTCAACGAGACGATCCTCGGCACGATGCCCGGTAGCCTCGAACTGGTCGAGCGGCTCGACGATGCGGGCGTGCCGCTGTTCGCGATCACCAATTTCGGGCATGAATTCTGGGAAGGCTTTCGCCCGACCCAGCCCATCTTCGACCGCTTCCGCGATATCATCGTGTCGGGGACCGAGAAGTTGATGAAGCCCGACCCCGCAATCTACCGCCTCGCGATCGAGCGATTCGGCATCGACCCCGCGGGCGCGCTGTTCATCGACGATGTCGCAAAAAATGTCGCGGGCGCCGAATCGGTTGGGATTACGGGGCATCGGTTTGTTGATGCTGAGACGCTGGAAACCGAATTGGTGTCGCACGGATATCTGGCTGCTTCATGAGCAGGGCGAATCGCCTCGAGCGCCTCGACACCCGCCGGGTCGAACTGGAAGCCGAATATGAGCAAGTCTTGCGCGAAGCCTTGCGCAAGGCCGCTGCTGGCTCGTGGGGCCTATTTGACCATAATCAGGATCGGTGGACCCGCGCCAATTGGGAACCCGTCGTCACGGATTTGTGCGACCGGGGCGAAGAAATTGACGGGATACGCGATCAGCTCGGATTGCAGCCGTTCGCGTTGCACGAGGAGTTCGAGGCATCGCGCGGGCCCGTCTCGACGAACGCTCCGGGTGAGCCCAAACAGGCCAAGGCCTGGCTTGAGCGACTGGGTGAGGACGTCTAGGCGCTTACGTGCCACTCAAGATATCGTCATTCCCGCGAAAGCGGGAACCTAGCGAACAACAGCGTGAACCGGGTTCCCGCTTTCGCGGGAATGACGAGGTTTGTGATTATTTCTCCACCCCCAGCTGCGTCAGCACGAACGCGAATTCCTCGGCATCTTCGCGCAGCGCGCCCCAGCGGCCCGACTTGCCGGCGTGGCCCGCGCCCATGTTGGTGCGCAGCAACAGCGTCGCGTCGTTGGTGCGCGTCGCGCGGAGCTTTGCGACCCATTTTGCCGGCTCCCAATAGGTCACGCGGGGGTCGTTGAGGCCCGCCGACACGAGCATCGGCGGATAGGCTTTCGCGGTCACATTGTCGTAGGGGCTGTAACTCAGCATATAATCGAACGCCGCCTTGTCGGTGATCGGATTGCCCCATTCGGGCCATTCGCCGGGGGTTAGCGGCAGCGTTTCGTCGACCATCGTGTTGATGACATCGACGAAGGGGACGCCCGCGAGCACCGCGCCCCACAGTTCGGGCGCCTGGTTGTAAACCGCGCCCATCACCTGTCCGCCGGCGGAGCGGCCCTCGATCGAAATCTTGCCCGCGCTCGTATATTTGGCGGCGATCAGCCCCTTGGCGACGTCGATGAAGTCGTTGAACGTATTCTTGCGCTGGTCGGTCTTGCCCGCGAGATACCAGGCGCGGCCGAGGTCGTCGCCGCCGCGGACATGCGCGATCGCATAGATCATGCCGCGATCGACAAGGCTGAGGCGCGTCGTCGAGAAGCCCGGCGGTACACGATAGCCGTACGAGCCATAGACATAGAGGTGCATGGGCGCGCTGCCGTCGCGCGGCGTTCCCTTTTTGTAGACGAGCGACACGGGCACCGGCGTGCCGTCGCGGGCAGGCATGTTCACCAATTCGGTTACATAATTATCATGGTTATAACCGGAAGGAATTTCCTGCACCTTCAGCGTCTCGAGCTGGCGGCTCGCCAGATCGTAATCGAACACCGTGTCGGGGGTGACCATCGATTCATAGTCGAGCCGCAGCTTGTCCTGATGATATTCGGGATTGTCGCCGAGACCCGCGACATAAGTCGCCTCCGGGAATTTGATCCGGCCCGGGGTCAGCGGCGCGTCATATCGGCGGATATCGACCTGATCGACGCCCTTTTCGCGCGATTCGAGGACGAAATAGTCGCGGAAGACCGAAAGCCCGGTGAGATAATTGTCGTCCGAACCGGCGATCAGCGTCGTCCACGTCCCCGGCGCCTTGATATCGGCGGTCGCGACGCGGAAATTGGGATGCTCGTCGTTGGTGTGGATATAGAGCGTCCCTTCGCGCTCATCGACGCTATATTCGCGGCCCTTCTGGCGGGCCGATACCAATTGCATCGGCGCTTCGGGGTTGTCGGCGGGGAGGAGGTAAACTTCGCTCGTTTCGTTATCGCCCGTCGCGATGACGATATAATTGTCGGCGGCGGTCTTGCCGATCCCGACGCCGAAGCCGATGTCGGGTTCCTTATACAGCAGCTTGTCCTCGGCGACCGGGGTGCCAAGCTTGTGCAGTCGGACATTGTCGGTGCGCCAATTCTCGTTGGCGAGGCCGTAGAGGATCGCGTCGTTGCCCGATGTCCACACCAGCGACGACAGCGTGCCGGGGATCGTGTCAGGCAGCAGTTCGCCGGTTTCAAGATTGCGGATGCGTGCCTCGAAGCGTTCGGAGCCATTGTCGTCGAACGAATAGGCCATCAGCTTGCCGTTGGGGCTGACCGATACTTCTGCGAGGCGGAAATAATCCTTGCCCGCCGCCATCGCGACTTCGTCGAGGATCAGTTGGGTATCGCCGGAGCCCGACGCCGACCTGCGATACCATTTCTTATATTCGGCGCCTTCTTCATATTCGACCCAGTAAATCCAGTCGCCATCCTTCTGCGGCACGCTCGAATCGGCTTCCTTGATCCGGCCCTTCATTTCTTGGAACAAGGTTTCGACGAGCGCCGCGTGCGGTTTCATCGCGGCGTCGAAATAGGCATTCTCGGCCTTCACATAATCGAGGACATCCTTGTCATCGATGACCGGATAGCTCTCGTCCTTCAGCCAGTGATACGGGTCGGACAGTTTTTTGCCGTGCAGCGTCACTTCGTGCGGACGCTTTTCCGCAACGGGGGCGGCGGGCAGGGCAGGGGTCGGGCTGGTCAATGCGGCATCTTTCTCTTTGGCGAACAGGGAAGGTGTTGCGACAAGCGGGGTGGCAATTGCTGCCAGAAACATCCAAATAGCGCGCATCACAAAATCCCCCGCGGTGTCGCCCCCTGTGGGCGGGATCGGCCGATGTAGGAATAAGGAACGTCTGATGTCCAGCGCCATCCATGCAGAACGCCTCGCGCGCGTCCGCGCCGAACTCGCACGCCGGGGTCTCGACGGCTTCGTCGTGCCGATCAGCGACGAGCATATGAGCGAATATGTCGGCGACTATGCACAGCGCATGGCGTGGCTGACGGGCTTTGGCGGCTCGGCCGGAACCGCGGCGGTGCTGCCCGAAAAGGCGGCGGTGTTCGTCGACGGGCGCTACACGGTGCAGGTGCGCGACCAGGTCGACGGGTCGCTGTTCGACTATGTCGGCGTGCCGCAGTCGAGCGTCGCCGAATGGCTGGGCGCGAACGTCAGCGCGGGGCAGAAGATCGGCTTCGATCCCTGGCTCCACGGCATCGACTGGGCGCGCTCGCTCGAAAGGGCGCTCGCGACGAAGGGCGCGAGCCTCGTCGCGGTCACGCCGAATCCGCTCGACGCGGCTTGGGACGACCAGCCCGCGCCGAGCGATGCGGTGGTGACGGTCCATGACGCCGCGCTCGCGGGGCAGGGCGCGGTCGAGAAACGAGCGATCATCGCCGACTGGCTCAAGGCGAACGGCCTCGACACCACAGTGATGACCGCGCTCGATTCGATCGCCTGGACCTTCAATATTCGTGGGCAAGATGTCAGCCACACGCCGGTCGGCCTGTCCTTCGCGCTGCTTCATGCCGACGCGACCGCCGACCTGTTCATTGCGCCCGAAAAGGTCAGCGACGCGGTGCGCGCGCATCTGGGCAACAGCGTCCGTATCCACGATCGCGACGCGTTCGAGGCCGCGCTCGCCGGCCTCAAGGACAAGAAGGTCGCGGTCGATCCCGACCGCGCCGTCGCGGCGATTTTCACCGCGCTCGAAGCGGCGGGCGCCAGGATCGAACGCCATCGCGATCCCGCCGTGCTGCCCAAGGCGATCAAGAACGAAACCGAACTCAGCGGCACCCGCGCTGCGCACGTCCGTGACGGTATTGCGGTGGCGCGTTTCCTGAAATGGATGGAGGAGGTCGCACCGCAGGGCGGGCTCGACGAACTGGGCGCCGCGGCGAAGCTGCGCGAATTTCGTGAGGCAGGTGGCGGGCTGAAGGATCTGTCGTTCGACACCATCTCGGCCGCGGGGCCGAACGGCGCGCTCCCCCATTACAAAGTCGATGAAACGACAAATCGCGCGATCGAGACGGGAACGCTCTATCTGGTCGATTCGGGTGGGCAATATGCCGACGGCACGACCGACATCACGCGCACGATCGCGATCGGCACACCGACCGCCGAGATGCGCCGCCGTTTCACGCAGGTATTGAAAGGTCACATCGCGCTCGCGACCGCGCGCTTTCCGAAGGGCACGCGCGGCAGCCAGCTCGACATTCTCGCGCGCCAATATCTGTGGGCCGACGGAGTCGATTATGCGCATGGCACCGGCCATGGCGTCGGCACCTATCTGGCCGTTCACGAAGGTCCGCAGCGGATCGCCAAGCCCGCCGGAGGGCAGGCTGGAACCGAAGAGCCGCTTCACGCAGGCATGATCCTGTCGAACGAGCCCGGCTATTACAAGGCGGGCGCGTTCGGCATTCGTATCGAGAATCTGGTGATCGTGGTGCCGCAGAACATCGCCGACGCCGAAGAGGAAATGCTGGGATTCGAGACGATCACCTTCGCGCCGATTGCGCAAAATCTTGTCGATGTCGCGCTGCTTTCGGCGGCCGAGGCCGACTGGCTCGACGCCTATCATGCCGAAGTCTTCGCCAAGCTGGCGGACGGGACGCCGGCGGCCGATCGCGACTGGCTCGAGGTCGCGTGCGCACCGCTCGACCGCAACCCCGCCGCGCTCGCCGCCTGACACCGCCATGACGACGATCCACAGCGACGTGCCGCTCGCCGATTTCCGCGTGCAGGAACATGTTCGCGTCCGCTTCAACGAGATCGACGGCCAGAATATCGTCTTTAACGGCAATTATCTGGTTTATGCGGATATTGGTGTGACCGAATATTTTCGCGCGATCGGCGAAGGGCAGCCTGGCCCTTATTTTCACCAATATGGTACAGACATTCGCGAAACGCATTGCGAGATCGATTATCATGCACCGGCGCGGCTCGACGAGCTGATCACGATCGCCGCGCGAATCAGCGCCTTCGGCCGAACCAGCTTCACATTGCATTGCGGGATTTTCCGGGGTGAGGAGCGGCTGACCGACATTGAGATCAGCTATGCGCATATCGACAGCGATAGCGGACAGCCCACCCCGTTGCCCGGCAGTTTCATTGCAGAGGTCCGCCGATTCGAGACGCGTACCCCGGCGCAGGACTGATTCGCGAACAGCCGATTTGAACCGGAACGCGTTTCTCGACTAAAAAAGTCAGCTTTCAGGCCGCAAAGGCCAAAAAAAAGGGCCACCCGAAGGTGGCCCGTGAAAGTTTTGGGAGAGGATGCCTAAAAGGCAAGTGTGATATTGCACTGCACAATGAATGTTGCAACTGCGAAAAGAGCATCTGCTGTTGCATTTTTTGCAATCGAGAACGTTATCAGCGTTCGTTGCGTGCAATCGCGTGCTGTGCCGCTTCCGCTCGCAAATTGTCGCGACATCGCCTAAATTGTGCCGATGGGAATGTTCAACAATATGGATGTCGGCGGCGGCCTGTCCGATTTCTGGGCCTATATCCGCGAACCCCGCCCGCATCGCTGGGCGGTCTGGGGCGTCGCGCTGGCACTGACCTGGCTCGTTTTCACCGGGGTCGAGAAATATCTGATCCCCTATGAAGCGCCGAAAGAGCAGATCATCTATTTCGAGAACTGGACCGCCGACCGAAGCGCGCAGGACATCCGCGCCGACTGGGTCGCACGCGCCAGGGAAACGACGCTGCACAACGCACAAAAACGCGCCGAATATCAGCGTTTCGCCGACAGTCTGGGTATCGAATATGATTCGGAAGAGGCTGACAGGGTAACGCGCGAGACGCTGGGCGAAGAAGCGGCGGCCGCGGCAAAGAAAAAGCCCGAGCCGGTGCAGATTCGCTCGACGCTCGCCGAACGCGCGGCGCGCGGGGCGCGGCCCAAAGCTGCCGACTGACCGGATGCAGCGCGGTCCCGCCGATGCCGACTGGATCGCGGCTGCGCTCGCCCTGTCGCGGCGCGGCCGGCCGGCATCGGCGCCCAATCCCAACGTCGGCTGCCTGATCGTCAAGCAAGGCAAGGTCGTCGCGCGTGGCTGGACACAAGCGGGCGGGCGCCCGCATGCCGAGGCGGTCGCATTGGCGGGGGCGGGCGGCGCAGCGCGCGGCGCGACCGCTTTCGTCACGCTCGAACCCTGCGCCCATGACAGCCCGCGCGGCCCGGCGTGCAGCGACCTGTTGATCGCGGCCGGCGTCGCGCGCGTCGTGATCGCGGCGCAAGATCCCGATTCGCGCACCGACGGCACTGGCATTGCGCGGCTCAGGGCGGCGGGCATAGAGGTCGTCGCCAACCTGGCCCCCGCCGAAGCGCGCGCCGCGATGGCGCCGTGGTGGACGCGGCACACCGAAGCGCGGCCGTTTGTGACGCTGAAGCTTGCGACCTCGCTCGACGGCGCGATCGCACTGGCCGATGGGGCGAGCCGCTGGATCACCGGCCCCCGCGCCCGCGCGCACGGCCATCTGGAGCGCGCCAGCCATCAGGCGATTCTCGTCGGGCGCGGAACGCTTGACGCCGACGCGCCGCGGCTCGATGTGCGCCTGCCCGGTCTCGAACGTCGCAGCCCGCAAAAATTGTTGCTGACCCGCGGGACAGCACCCGATGGCTGGATCGCGGTTGCATCGCCCGAAGCGATCACCGACGTCGATTCGGTGCTGGTCGAAGGCGGCGCGGGCGCGGCATCGGCCTTCCTGGCCGCCGACCGCGTCGACCGACTGCTGCTCTATCGCGCGCCGATCCTGATCGGCGGCGGGCGGCCCGCGCTTGGCGACATCGGGCTTGCGGACCTTACGCAGGCGCATGGACGGTGGCGCCTGATCGACAGCCGCCTGCTTGGCAGCGACCGGCTCGACGTCTACGAGCGCGTCAGAGAAGGATAACCACCCCATGTTCACCGGCATCATCACCGACATCGGCACCATCCGCAGCCGCGAGGATCGCGGCGACACGCGGCTTGTCATCGGCACCGCCTATGACACCGCCACAATCGACCTTGGCGCCTCGATCGCCTGTTCGGGCGCGTGCCTGACCGTCGTCGACAAGGGTGCGGACGCCGCCGGCCACTGGTTCGCGATCGACGCGAGCGGCGAAACGCTCGCCCGCACGGCGGCGGGCATGTGGGACGCGGGGCGTCGTCTCAACCTCGAACGCGCGCTCAAGATAGGCGACGAGCTGGGCGGGCATATCGTGACCGGCCATGTCGACGATATCGGGCGCATCGTGTCGGTCGAATCCGTCGGCGACAGCGTGACGGTCACGGTTGCGGCGCCCGCGGCGCTCGCCGCACATATCGCACCCAAAGGGTCGGTGACCGTCGATGGCGTATCGCTGACCGTCAACGAGGTGACCGACCAACCGAATGGCGAGGCGCATTTCACGCTCAACATCATCCCGCACACGCAGGCGATGACGACGCTGAACGAAGCCGCCGCGGGGCGTCCGGTCAATCTCGAGATCGATATACTGGCGCGGTATCTGGCACGGATGCAGGCGCGCGGCGCCTAACCCTCCAGCCAGCTGGCCGCCAGCTCGGGATCTGCTGCGACCATCGACCGCCGCATCGCGAGCCGCCCGATCCGCAGCAGCTCGGCCTTGCGGCGTGCGGGCGCGAGGTTGCCGCTCGCGGCGTCGCGGACCACCGCCGCGCCATAGCGGTCGGCGACGATCAGCCCCGATGTTTCGCGGCGATAGCCTTCGGTTTCGAGGATGGCGGGGTCGAGTCCTGCTGCCAGCGCCCAGTAAAAACGGTCGCACCAGTCGCAATAGTCAGGCCATTTGCCGTCGCCATGCAGGTCGGCGCGGCTGACCTTGATCTCGACGATGGTGATCTGGCCCCTGGCGTCGATCGCGGTGAGGTCGGTGCGTCGTCCGTTGGGCAGCGGCACCTCGGGAATCGCGACCAGCCCTTGCTGCGCGAACAGGCGGCACACCCCGCGCGCGACGTCCGCGGCGGTGATCGGGTCGGTCATCGCTTAAATTCCGTCCTCAGAACGGCACGTCGTCGTCCAGATCGTCGTCGAAGGGTGGACGGCCACCGCCGCCCGAGCTGCCGCCACCAAAGCCGCCGCCGCTGGACGAACCGCCGCCGCCACCTTGATTCCAGCCGCCGCCCGAACCACCGCTCGAACCCGCGTTCCAGTCGTCGCCGCCGCCGCCGCGCGAACCGCCGCCACCCGGCGCACCGTCGAGCATGGTCAGCGTGCCGCCCATGCCCGCGATGACGATTTCGGTCGTATATTTGTCGTTGCCGTCGCGGTCCTGCCATTTGCGGGTGCGGAGCGAGCCTTCGATATAAACCTTCGAGCCTTTTTTCAGATAACGCTCGACGACGCCGATCAGGCCCTCGCCGTTGATCACGATCTGATGCCACTCGGTGCGCTCCTTGCGCTCGCCGGTCATCCGGTCCTTCCACTGCTCGGACGTCGCGATGCGGAGGTTGGCGACCTTGCCGCCGTTCTGGAACGACTTGATTTCGGGATCGGCGCCCAGATTGCCGATCAGAATAACCTTGTTGACGCTGCCAGCCATTGCCGCTCCGCTCCGCTAGAAAATGTGGAGGATCAGCCTAGTCCAAAGGCGACGGCTGTCCAGTAAGTGATTCCGGCAGCGGCATAGGCGAGCGCGAACAAATAGCCAACCATGAACAGGGGCCATTTCCATCCATTGGTCTCGCGCCGGGTGATCGCGATGGTCGAAATGCACTGCGGCGCAAAGACGAACCAAGCGAGGAAGGCGAGCGCGGTGGCGATGCTCCAGCGGCCGGCGATGCGGTCGCCGAGCGCCTCGGCCATCGCATCCTCGTCGTCGCCGGCGTCGATCGCGTTCGCGGTCGCCATCGCCGACACGGCGACCTCGCGCGCCGCCATCGCGGGGATCAGCGCGAGCGCGATGTCGTGGTTGAAACCGATCGGCGCGACGACGACCTCGAGTCCGCTCGCGATGCGGCCGCCGACGCTATATTCAACCTGGCTCTGCCCCGCGGGTGCCTGCGGAAAGGTGAGGAGCAGCCACAATATCACCGTCGTCGCGGCGATGATCGTGCCGGCGCGGCGGAGGAAGATCCATGCGCGCTGCCACAATGCGATGACGATGTCGTTCCAGCGCGGCCATTGGTAGCGCGGCATTTCCATCATGAAGCCCGCGGCATTGCCCTTGGTCACCGAACGCCGGAGGACGAGCGCGACAAGCAGCGCGCCGACGATGCCGCTGATGAACAGGCCAAAGAGCACGAGTCCTTGCAGCCCGACCGGCGATCCGCCGACATTAGTTGCGGGAATGAAGGCGCCGATGATCAGCGTGTAAACGGGGAGCCTTGCCGAACAGGTCATCAGCGGGGCGATCAATATCGTCGTCAGCCGGTCCTTTTCGTCGGGGATGGAGCGCGTCGCCATGATGCCGGGGACGGCGCAGGCGAAACTCGACAGCAGCGGGATGAAGCCGCGCCCCGAGAGGCCAACCTTGCCCATCAGCCCGTCCATCAGGAAGGCCGCGCGCGTCATATAGCCAGACGCTTCGAGCAGCAGGATGAAGAAGAAGAGGAACAGGATCGGCGGCAGGAAGACGACGACCGCGCCGACGCCCGCGAGCAGCCCCTCGACCACCAGCCCGCGCAGGAAATTGTCAGGGAAGGTGCCGACAACCCATGTCTGGATTACGCCGATCGCGCCTTCGAGCGCGTCGGCGAACGGCGTTGCCCACGAAAAGACCGCCTGGAACATCACGAACATCAAAGCGACGAGAATGATCAGGCCGCCGACTGGGTGGAGCACGACATTGTCGACGCGTTGTGTCCAGCGCCGCACCGGCGTTTCGTCGACCGTAGCGGCATTCGCGATCGCGTGCGCGCGCTGGCGGAGCGAGGCGTCGTTCGCGGGCGCGGCGACCGTGGCGCGCGGCTGGTGCGACTCGATCGCGCCGTCGACCGCGACAAGCAATTCGGAGAGCCCGCGCTTGCGGACCGCAACCGTCGGCACCACCGGCACGCCCAGCTCTTTCGACAGGCGTTCGGCATCGAGCGTCAGCCCGTCGCGCGCCGCCAGGTCGAGCATGTTAAGTGCAACCACCGTCGGCAGACCGAGCGCAAGCAGCTCGAGCGCGAAACAGAGGTGGTTGTCGAGGTTCGCGGCGTCGAGCACGACAATCAACGCGTCGGGGCGTTTTTCGCCGTCCAATTTGCCGAGCACGACGTCGCGTGTCACCGCCTCGTCAAGGCTGGCGGGCGTCATGCTGTATGTGCCGGGCAGGTCGATCAGCGAAATCGGGCGACCGTCGGCAAAGCTTGCATGGCCCGTCTTCCGCTCGACGGTGACGCCGGGGTAGTTGGCGATCTTTTGCCGGGCGCCGGTCAGCGCATTGAAGAGGCTGGATTTTCCGGCGTTGGGATTGCCGACAAGGGCAATCGAGGGAATGGCGCCCGTCACGCCGCGGGCTCGACGGTGATCGCGGCGGCCTGCCGTGCGCGGATGATCACTTTCATCCGGCCGACCGTCAGCGCGAGCGGGTCGCGCGAGAAAATGCTGCCGCGGTGCAGCGGGGTCACCTCACACCCTTCCATCAGGCCGAATTCGCGCAGGCGGCGACCCTCATCCTCGGACATCGCATCCCAGTCGATCCGGGCAATCCGCACCATCACGCCCAGCGGCGCCCGGTCCAGCACATTTTCGAGCAAAACAGTCATTTGCGAGCGATTATCAATAACCGCCGCGAAGCGCCACCCCCTTATGCGATTCGCGATCAGCGTCCGGGATAGCGGAGCCGTCCGACGAAGCGCGCCAGGCTAGGCCGTTCGACGCTGCGCGACGCCCGGCGATACTTCCAGCTTTCAAACCGCATCACCTGGTCGATGCGGCGCGCCAGGAAGGCGCGCGTGTCGGCAAAGCCCTCGCTGTCGTCGTTCAGGAACACCGCCATCGTCGATCCGTAGACCGCGCCGAGGATCGCACGCTTGCTGTAATGATTATAATCGGTCGCGGTGTCGCCTGCGAGCCGCCACATATGGTCGGCGGCGCGCCAGCCGAGCTTGGCGGCGTGCGGCGCATTGGTCGGGAGCGCGAGCAGCGCCAGCGCGCGGCGGAGCGATTCGCGGTGCGCCGCGAGCAGGTCGATGCGCGTTTCGACCAGCGCGGTGATGCGATCGCGGATCTTCATCGCGGCAAGCCTTTCGGCGGGCCAGCTTTGTTCCATCCGGCCGTCAACGTCGGCGAACCACGCGTCGACCATATCGCGTCCACCGCCGGGAAAAGCCAGGCGGGCGACGTCGGGAGCGACCGCGGCGCGCCGCGCGGCATCGTCAAGCGCGGCGGGACTGAAGCCGTCGAAGGCGGCCGATTCCGCGATCAACGGCGCGAGCGCAGCGCGTATTTCGTCGAGCGTCGGGTCGGCAGGAAGGATGGAAGCCATGGACATCAGATAGGCGCCGCGCGGCGGCTCGGCAACCTTATCAGGACGAGTGCGGCGCCGACCATCATTCCGCCCAATATGTCGATGGCCGACAGGGTTTCGCCGAACCCGATCCAGCCGGTGAGCGCCGCGACTGCCGGCTGGACCAGCAGCGTCAGTCCGATGACGAGCGGCGAGAAGCGCGGCAGCGACCAGATCATCAACCCCTGCCCGACGATCTGGCTGGTCAGCGCGAGCAGGATAAGCGGCGTCCAGTTTTGCGGCATTATCGTTTCGCCAAGCGCCAGCGCGGTGCCGAGCAGGATGGGCACGCAGACCGTCGAGGCGATGGCGAGCGCGGTCCATGGCGCGAGCGTGCCACGCACGCGCTGCATCAGAATGACATAGCCCGTATAGAGCACGCCCGCGAACAGGCTGAACAGATCGCCGACAAGATAGTCGGGCGACAATTCATAGCTTTGTCCCATGAGCAGCGCCGATCCGGTGAAGGCGAGCCCTATGGCCGCCGCCTGCCATCCGCGCGGCAACCGGCGCACCAGGATGATGCCCCAGATGACGAGCAGCAGGCTGGCGCAATTGCCGAACAGCGTCGCGTTGGCGACCTTGGTCTGCAAGATACCGATATGCCAGGCGGCGAGGTCGAGCGCAAAGAAGATGCCCGCCATCGCGGCGACAAGCACCGCGGGGCGCGGCGGCATCCGCCCGCCGGTTTCACGCCACGCAAAGATCAACAGCAGGGGCAGTGCGAGCGTCATTCGCCAGAACGCCGACGCGGTGGGGCCGGTGTCGGCCATGCGGACGAGCATTGCGCCGAGCGACAGCGCGATATTGCCGCCAAGCAAGGCCGCAAACGCCCAGCGCCCGGCGCGCGCGGTCGATTCGCTGTCGATGCTTTCGATCTTCGCTGTCATTTAGATTTTCTTTTGATACTTACCATTGTGCCGGTGCCGCGGCGTCCATAGCTTCGCGGGCCATAGCGACGACCGATGGGGCCGTCGCGAAGAAAGTACGACGTGGAGGAATGATGACTCTATCCCTGTTCGATCCGATCAAATTGGGCGCAATCGAGGCGCCGAACCGCATCATCATGGCGCCGTTGACGCGCGGCCGCGCAGGGCCGGGGTTCGTGCCGAACGAACTGGCACGCGACTATTACAGCCAGCGCGCCTCGGCAGGGCTTATCATTTCGGAAGCCACGGGCATTTCGCAGGAAGGGCTGGGCTGGCCGAGCGCGCCCGGGCTGTGGACGGACGCCCAGGTTGAAGGCTGGAAGCCGGTGACCGACGCGGTCCACGCCGCGGGCGGGCGTATCGTTGCGCAGCTTTGGCATATGGGGCGACTCGTCCATTCGGTGTTCAACGATGGCAAGCAGCCCGTATCGGCGTCGGCGACCCGTGGACCGGGCAAGGCACACACGCCGCAAGGGCGAATGGAACTGGAAGTGGCCCGTCCGCTTGAGATCGGCGAAATCCCCCGCGTGATCGCCGATTACGCCAAGGCCGCTGAAAATGCGAAAAAGGCGGGCTTCGACGGCGTGCAACTGCACGGTGCGAATGGCTATCTGATCGACCAGTTCCTGCGCGACGGCAGCAATTTGCGCGACGATGATTATGGCGGCCCGGTCGAGAATCGCATTCGCCTGCTCCGCGAAGTGACCGAAGCGCTGATCGGCGTGTGGGGCGCCGACCGCGTGTCGGTGCGCCTGTCGCCCAACGGCGACACCCAGGGCGTCGACGACAGCGCCCCCGAACAGCTGTTTCCGGTCGCCGCCGCGGCGCTCGACGCGCTCGGCATCGGTTTTCTCGAACTGCGCGAACCCGGCCCCGACGGCACGTTCGGCCGGACCGACGTCCCCAAGCAATCGCCGGCGATCCGCGCCGCGTTCAAGGGGCCGCTGATCCTCAACAGCGACTATGACGTCGCGCTTGCCGAAGCGGCCCTGGCGAGCGGCGCCGCCGATGCAATCGCATTCGGCCGTCCGTTCATCGGCAACCCCGACCTGGTCGAGCGCATCCGGACCGGCGCCGAATGGGCGGCGGACAATCCGCAGACCTGGTATTCACCGGGTCCGGAAGGCTACACCGACTATCCGGCACTGGTGACGGCGTAAGGCAATATGATCCGGGCGGCGCGCCTGCCGTCCGGGTCAACCCCGCTCGGCGATCGCCTTGTCGACGATGCGGGCGCCGATCGGACCCAGGAAATTGCCGCCGAAGCGAAACAGCGCAAAGGCGCCGACGAATAGCAGCAACGGCTCGACGAAAAAGGCGACGATTGCCGCAATGACGAGCCCGAAGAACAGCGCCATGAAGCCCCCGGTCAATTCGGTCTGACCTTTCGGCCCCAGCTCGACCGTCCGCGGTCCCTTGCTGTCCCACCATTTTCCGGTGACGATCGTCTTGCGCGCGTCGGCCGCTGGCGGCGTCGGCTGGGGCGCCGCGCGCGCAGGGTTCGGAGCGATGGCGGGCCGGTCGTTCGGCTGCGATGTCCAGGGCCGCTTGTGCCGTTCGGTAGCCGCCGCCACAGGGCCGTTGTTGCGGTCGGAAGCGGCGGTGCCGACTGTGGCCGGGCGCGGTGGCGGCGCAGTTCGGCTGCCCGGTCCCGGTTCGGCGCGCAAGGCCGTGCCCGGCGCTGCGCTTGGCCGCGCCGGGCGGATCGGTTCGACCCCCAGCTTGCGGTCGTGCATGTCCATCCGTTCGGCCGCGGTCGGCGGGGTCTGGCCGGTTTCGCTGTCGATCACCACCAGCCGTCCGCCGCGTTCGACGACGGAAAAGCGGCTGGGAGGTGGGCGATCAACCAATGCCGAATTGTTCCTTCAGGGCCAGCATGGCGAGCGCGGCCTTCGCCGCTTCGCCGCCCTTATCCTTGCGCGTCTTGTCGGCACGCGCAAGCGCCTGTTCTTCATTTTCGACGGTCAGGACACCATTGCCGATTGCCAGGCCGTCGAGCGTCAGGGCCATGATGCCCCGCGCGCTTTCGTTCGACACCACCTCGAAATGATAGGTCTCGCCCCGGATCACGACGCCCAGCGCGACATAGGCGTCGTATCGGCCGCTGTCGGCGGCGAGCGAAATCGCCGCCGGGATTTCGAGCGCGCCGGGAACGGTGACCGTCTCGTGGCTGTGCCCCTCGGCGTCGAGCGCGCTGCGCACGCCGTCGAGCAGCATGTCGTTGAGATGCGAATAAAAGCGGGCTTCGACGATCAGGACGTGGGCCATCATGTTTCTCCGGGGATTGGGCGTTCGCCGACGACCGACAGGCCATAGCCTTCGAGGCCGACGATATTGCTGTGGGTGGGGGTGAGCAATTCCATCGCATGGACGCCCAGGTCGGCCAGGATCTGGGCGCCGATGCCATAGGTGCGCAGGTCCATGCCGCCGCTGGCCGGCGGGGCCGCATCGGCTTCGGCCGAGCCGGGGAGGGGACGCATCAGCATCACGATGACCCCGGCGCCCGCTTCGCCGATGGCGTCCATCGAGCGTTGCAGTCGCCGCTTTTTCGGACCCGGTCGACCCATGATGTCGTCAAAGATCGACACCGCGTGCATCCGCACCAGCGTCACGCCGGCAGGATCGACGGGCCCTTTCTGAAGGACAAGGTTGACCGTGCCGTCGACCTTGTTGCGATAGGATTTCAAGCGCCAGTCGCCGCCATAATCCGATTCGAACGGTTCGTCGGCGACGCATTCGACCAGCCGGTCGGTACGGTTGCGAAAGGCGATCAGGTCGGCGATCGTGCCGATCTTCAACCCGTGGCGCCGCGCGAAGGGAATCAGGTCGTCGAGCCGGGCCATCGTGCCATCGTCGTTCATGATCTCGCAGATCACGCCCGACGGGTTGAGCCCCGCGAGCCGCGAGATGTCGACCGATGCCTCGGTATGGCCGGCGCGGACCAGCACCCCGCCGTCGCGCGCGATCAGCGGAAAGATATGGCCGGGGGTGACGATATCGTCGCGGCTCTTGCCCGCATCGATCGCCACCGCGATGGTGCGGGCGCGATCGCCCGCCGAAATGCCCGTCGTCACGCCCTCGCGCGCTTCGATCGACGTCGTGAAGGCGGTTTCGTGCCGTGTGCCGTTGTTGCGGCTCATCAGTTCGAGCCCGAGCGTATCGACGCGCGCCTTGGTCAGCGTCAGGCAGACGAGGCCGCGGCCATGGGTGACCATGAAATTGATCGCGTCGGGGGTCGCCATCTGCGCGGGGATGACCAGGTCGCCTTCATTTTCGCGATCCTCATCGTCGACGAGGATGAACATGCGGCCGTTGCGCGCCTCGGCGATGATTTCTTCCGGGCTTGCCATCGGCGACAGGTCGCTGCCGTTCGCGAGCCAGTTTTCTAGCTTGCGAAGCGTTTCGGCGGTGGGGTTCCAGCCGGGCGAATCAAGATCGCGGAGGCTGTTGGCGTGGAGACCGGCGGCGCGCGCAAGGCCCGAGCGCGACATGGCGCCCTCGTCGACGATGGATCGGATGCGATCGATGAGCTGTGTGGACATGCATCGGATGTCTCACACCATAATGTGATAGTCAATCAGTATGTCACATTGGTCATGTCATTGCGGACCGAAGCTGGGCCCGAAGTCGCGGACCGGGGCGTCGCTCTTGGCATCGAGCAGGGCGACGATCTGGCCGCTCCGGTCATCGCGCTTGGCGTAATCGCGCGCCGACATACCGGCAATATGGTCGGCCTTGTCGGGGTTGGCGCCGCGCTTCACCAGCATCCGCACCATCGCAACATTCTTGGCCTGAACCGCCAGGATCAGCGCGGTTTCGCCGCGCCGGTTCGTCTGGTCGACGGGCGCGCGGCGCTTGAGCAGTTCGTCGGCGCCATCGACGAAATTGAGCAGCGCGGTGTGCATCAGCGGGGTCATGCCCTGGCGGTCGCCGATCGCCGGATCGGCATCCTTGCCCAGCAGGAAGCGCAGCCAGGTCGCGTCGCGCCGCTTGGTGACGATGATCAGCGCGGTTTCACCCGTTTCGGGATGGCGCGTGTTGATCAGCGCCGCATCGTCCTGCAGCGATTCGGTCGCCTTCGTCCCGTCCCGGCTTTCGACCGCTTGCAGGAAGGCATAGCCGCCACGGAACTGCGCCTGGGCGGGGGCGTGGAGCAGGCCCGCCGACGCGAACAGCGCAAGGGTGAAAGTGGCGAGGCGAAACTCCGCGCGTCGAAACATGATGTGGGCGACCCCTGGGGCAATATGTCCGCCGCTCGCGCGACGACAAAGGTTGATTTTCGGAGCCTAGCCGACCAAGGCTGGCCCCATGATGAATATCGCAAATATGGGACAAAGGCTGGTGCGCGCAACCCTGATCCTCGCTTTCGGGGCGGCGCTCGCCGGATGCAATGGCGCCGCCGACTCCGCGCCCGCGCGCCCGCCGCTCGAAGGCGCGCGCATCGGCGGTGCCTTCACCCTCACCGACCAGGACGGCCGGACCGTTCGCGATACCGATTTCGCGGGGCAGTATCGCCTCGTCTATTTCGGATACAGCTTCTGTCCCGATATCTGCCCGGTCGACCTGCAAAAGCTGATGCGCGGCCTGTTGCAGTTTGAAAAGGCCGACGCGGCGCGCGGCGCAAAGGTCGTCCCGCTGTTCGTCACGGTCGATCCGGCGCGCGACACCCCTGCGGCGCTGAAGCCCTTCGTCGCGCGTTATCACCCGCGCCTGCTCGGCCTCACGGGCACGGCCGATCAGATTGCGGCGGTCGCGAAAGCCTATGTCGTCACGTATAACAAGGTGCCGGGATCGGCGCCCGACCGCTATCTGATGGCGCACAGCCAATTGGCGTTCCTGATGGACCCCGATGGCAAGCCGCTTGCGTTGCTGCCGCTCGACGATCCGTCGACCGACGCCGATGAAGGCGCGCCCGACAAGGTCGCCGCCGAACTGGCGAAATGGGTTCGATAGCGATGGCGGGGGCGACATCGGAGCGCCCCTTCTGGGAAGCGCCGCTCGCCAGCCTGGATGCCGGCCAGTGGGAGGCTCTGTGCGACGGTTGCGGAAAATGCTGCCTTCACAAGCTGGAGGATGAGGATACGGGCCGCATCTATCCGACCAATGTCGCCTGCCGCCTGCTCGATCTTTCGACCGCGCGCTGCGGCGATTACAAGCACCGCCGTCGCCATGTTCCCGATTGCCTGACGCTGACCCGTGCAAAGGTGGCCGATATCGAATGGCTGCCGCAGACCTGCGCCTATCGCCTGCGCGCCGAAGGCGAACCGCTGCCGGACTGGCATTATCTTGTTTGCGGTGACCGCGACGCGGTGCACCGGGCCGGCGAATCGATCGTCGGCTGGACGGTCGGCGAGGATCTCGCGGGTCCGCTCGAGAATCATCTTGTCGAACGCATCGTCTGACTTCCTCGCAGAAGGGCCGCATATCTGGGTCGGCGATGCGGCGTGGCCGGTGCGCGTTGTCCGCCATGCGCAGTCGCGCCGGTATCGCCTCGTCTTCGACGGCGCGCGCGGCGAACTCCGGCTGACGGTTCCGCGCCGGACCAACGAGCGCGCGGCGCTGAAATGGGCGAGCGAGCAGCAGGCGTGGCTGACCGAACAGGTCGGCAAAGCGGTGCTGCCGGTCGTGGTCGGACCGGGCGCGTCGCTGCCGTTTCGGGGGGTCGCGCGGCACATCGACTGGACGCCGACGGCGCCGCGCGCCATCCGGCTCGACGATGCGGCGCTGCGTGTCGGCGGTCCAGCCGAAAGCGTCGGGCGGCGTATCGAACGCTGGCTGAAAGCCGAAGCACTGGCGCTGATGGAGCGCGAAAGCCGCGAAATCGCGGCGACGGCGGGACTGGTCGTCGGCCGCGTCGGGGTCGGCGATCCGCGCAGCCGCTGGGGCAGTTGCACGCATGACGGCGATCTGCGCTACAGCTGGCGGCTGGTGATGGCGCCCGACCACGTCCGCCGCGCGACCGTTGCGCACGAGGTCGCGCACCTGCGCCACATGGACCATGGCGCATCCTTTCACGCGCTTGTCGACGAGCTGCACGACGGCGACGTCGCGGCGGCGCGCGGGTGGCTGCGTCGCGAAGGGCGCGCGCTTCACCGCTATCGGTTCGCGGCCTGACGGGTTCGGGCGAGGGCCTAGTCGGACGGTTCGACGGGTGGCCGCTGCTGCGGCCTGGCCGACGGCGGCCCCGGCGGCGTCCCCTTGGGCACGGCGCCGTTCTTGGGCGCCATGCCATTGTCGGTCGGTGGGCGGCGGCCGGTCTGCTCCTCGATCCATTGCTGGTCGAGCACCGGGCCATCCTCGGGCGGCAGGGGCGGCGCGATGCTTTCGGGTGGGCGGCTGTCATAAGGCAGCTCGATCGGCATCCCGTTTTCGTCGACAAACCCCTCTTCGCCCGGCTCGCCCATATAGGCCTCGCCCTCATCCTCGAGCTGCCATTCGGGCAGCACGACCTCGGTGTCGAACTGCTCGACCGGGCGGCGCGCCACCGCGACGCGCATATAATCGGCAAAGGCCTTGGCGGGCGCACGCCCCCCCTGCAATCCGCCGACGGCTTTCGCGTCGTCGCGGCCCATCCAGACGCCTGTCGTGATCCCGCTCGAAAAACCGAGGAACCAGCCGTCCTTGTTGCTCGTCGTCGTGCCGGTCTTGCCCGCGACGGGGCGGCCGATCTGCGCGGCTCTGCCGGTGCCGGTGTTGACCGCGGTCTGGAGCAGGTCGGTGATCCCTGCCGCGACCCAGTGATCGACCAGCGTCTGGCCGCGTTCGGCGGGGCGTTGATAGAGGAGTTCGCCGCTCGCGGTCGTCACCTTGGTGATGCCATAGGGCTGAACCGACACGCCGCCGCGCGCGACCGCGGCAAAGGCAGCGGTCATGTCGATCACGCGCACTTCGGCGCTGCCCAGCACCATCGACGGATGGGTGTTGACCGGGGTCGTAATGCCAAAGCGGCGCGCCATGTTGGCGACCGCCGAAAAACCGACCTCGTCGCCAAGCTTGGCCGCGACGGTGTTGATCGAATAGGCAAAGGCGCTGCGCAGGTCCATCGTGCCCGAAAAGCGGCCCGAGGAGTTGCGCGGGCTCCAACCGTTGATCGTCACCGGCTCGTCGACCACCGGGTCGCCGACCTTATAACCCGCTTCGAGCGCCGCCATATAGACGAACAGCTTCCACGCCGATCCCGGCTGGCGCAAAGCCTGCGTCGCGCGGTTATAGTTCGACGTCACATAATCCTTGCCGCCGACCATCGCGCGCACCGCGCCGTCCCTGTCGAGCGACACGAGCGCACCCTGGACGCCGCCGGGCGTGTTCGCCTGGATCGACGCGGTCGCCGCGCGCTGCATACCAAGGTCGATCGTCGTATAGACGTCGAGCGCCTCGCTGCCCTCGTCGATCAGCATGTCGAGCTGCGGCAGCGCCCAGTCGCTGAAGTAGCGCGCGCTGTTTTGCCCGGTTTCCTTGGCGAGTTGGACATTGGCGGGTTCGGCGCTGTCGGCCTGGGCCTGGCTGATGACCCCGGCATCGACCATCACGCCCAGCACTACGCCGGCGCGGCCGAGCGCGGCCTGGGCGTCGGCGGTCGGGGAATAGCGTGACGGCGCCTTGACCAGTCCCGCGACAACGGCCGCTTCGGACAGCGACATTTCGGTCGCGCTGTGGCCGAAGAAGCTGTTCGACGCCGCGTCGATGCCATAGCTGCCGCCTCC